>Ga0316204_10008804_pt1 | contig 13800 bp, 16 predicted proteins | sample 6monrhotite_MG_2_FD_205661 | JGI IMG/M metagenome (GOLD analysis project Ga0316204, IMG submission 205661) | Microbial mat bacterial communities from mineral coupon in-situ incubated in ocean water Damariscotta River, Maine, United States -... | ecosystem: Environmental > Aquatic > Marine >... | reverse complement strand
GTCGCGCGGCGGAACGCTGTCTGGTCAATACGGTCCATCACCTTGCTGCCGATCCACATACCAATGAGCGCCGGCCCTATCATCGCCACCGAAAACGGCAGGGTTTCTTCGCGCAGCACGCCTGACCCGATGTGGGACGCAAACAAAAGCGCCGAACCGCCGCCATAGATCACCCCTTGAATACGGATTTGATCATACTTGGGTGTGTTCAACGCCGTCAGGTAACTGACCGTTGGCGGGCCCCAGACGCCCGAGATACCGGCCAGCACACCTGCGAATCCTCCCACAGCCGCTTCCAGCCCCCATGTCTTCTTTGAGATGTGGAACATATGGCCGGACAACTGCCACACAGCAAAGAACACGACGGGGATACCGATCACCAGTTGCATCGTCTGCTCGGGAATGACCCGCACAAATTGTGCCGCAACAACAAGTGTGGTTCCCCCGGCGGCAAGGAACACCCAGAACGTCTTGACGGTTTTCCACGCCTCCGCGTACCCCTGACGCAACGATTGCAGCACATTGCTGACAAGCGTCGGCAGAATCAGTCCCGCCAGTGCAAGTTCCGGCGCGATGAACGTCGTGAGGCCAGAGATCATGACCAACGGCATCGCAAACCCCACGACACCTTTGACGAATCCCGCACAAAACGCGATGCCGAGGGCAACCGCAATCAAGGGCGGCGTAAGAAACGGGATAATCAGGTCCATAGCCCTACATAGCAGGATGGTCTTGGACTGCATTATCTAACGGTGGCGTAATTATCGAACAAAACGCCGCAGCAAAAAGTATCTTTGTTGTGCTGCACCTGCAAAAAGGCTATCCGCTGGCCAACGCTGAAAAGGGGATTATGACAATGGCACATGACGGTCAGGACGTGAAACAAATCCAGACATCTGTAATTCTGGACAACCTTCTGACGCTCACCGGGGCGGCGGTCGGGCCGGTTCAGGGCATCCTTGAAAAAGCGACCGCCCGCGTGCGCGAAACCGTAAGCGCCAATGGCCGCGTCTCCGCCGATCTGATTGAGCGGCATCAAACCGCCGCACATGGCCTTGCCTGGCTGGCGACCTATGCGCAGGCTCTGGAGCAGATGCAGAAATGGGCCGTGGCTCTGCAGGCAGAGGGCAAATTCAACGAGACCGAACAACTGATCCACCAGATTGCCTTTGGAGAATACCTTTGGCAAATCTACGGCGGCATTCAGATGAACCAAGGCGAGATATTGCGCCTGCAAGACCTTGGCCTGAGCCAGGACGATATGCGCGGGATGATGGATGATGCGGTCACAGCCCTGACCCAGGGCGGCAACACACAGGACGCCCGGACACGTCTGGTCCAACTGATGCAGGAGCATTCGGCCAACATCAGCGTCGGTGCGACCGGCCTTGATGAAGAGCTGGAAATGATTCGCGAGCAGTTTCGGCGCTATGCCGTCGAAAAGGTGGAACCCTTTGCTCATGACTGGCATCTCAAGGATGAGCTGATCCCGATAGAGGTAATCAACGAGCTTGCGGAAATGGGGGTCTTTGGCCTGACCATCCCGGAGGAGTTTGGCGGCTTCGGCCTGTCCAAGGCGTCGATGTGCGTGGTGTCCGAGGAATTGTCCCGAGGCTATATCGGGGTTGGGTCATTGGGCACCCGATCCGAAATCGCGGCGGAATTGATCATCGCGGGCGGCACGGACGAACAGAAGGCCAAATGGCTGCCCCGGATCGCCAGTGCCGAAACATTGCCCACCGCCGTCTTCACCGAGCCGAACACAGGTTCGGACCTTGGCTCGCTACGCGCCCGCGCGGTCAAGGACGAGAATGGCGATTACAAGGTCACGGGAAACAAGACCTGGATCACCCATGCCGCACGCACCCATGTGATGACGTTGCTGGCCCGCACCGACCCTGCAACGGACAATTACAAGGGACTGTCGATGTTCCTTGCGGAAAAGACACCCGGCGATGACGCGGACCCCTTTCCCACCGACGGCATGACCGGAGGAGAAATCGAGGTGCTCGGCTATCGCGGCATGAAGGAATACGAGCTTGGCTTCGACAACTTCCATGTGAAAGGTGAGAACCTGTTGGGTGGAGAAGAGGGCAAAGGTTTCAAACAACTGATGGAAACCTTCGAATCCGCGCGCATTCAAACGGCGGCACGGGCCATTGGGGTTGCCCAATCCGCGCTGGACATATCCATGCAGTACGCCCAGGACCGCAAGCAATTTGGCAAAGCCCTGATAAACTTCCCACGGGTATCGTCAAAGCTGGCGATGATGGCGGTCGAAATCATGGTGGCGCGCCAGTTGACCTACTTCTCCGCGTTCGAGAAGGATGAGGGCCGCCGATGCGATGTCGAGGCCGGGATGGCAAAGCTCCTGGGCGCCCGTGTCGCCTGGGCGGCGGCGGACAATGGGTTGCAAATTCATGGCGGCAACGGGTTTGCCCTTGAGTACAAGATCAGCCGCGTATTGTGTGACGCACGCATCCTGAACATCTTTGAAGGTGCTGCGGAAATTCAGGCGCAGGTCATCGCCCGCCGCATTCTGGGTTAGACCCATGACGTGAGCACAAGGGAGGCATGACTTGCCTCCCCCATTAGCAGCACGTAGTCACTCTGAATGCGCAGTACCCGCCTCACCCCAGAAATATGGCTTTCCGCCGGACTTGATGCCCTTGCCGCATCCGGGCCACAGGCGTTGGCGGCGGAACCCCTTGCGCGGGCGCTTGGGACCACCAAGGGGTCGTTCTATTGGCATTTCAAGGATGTGCCCGCCTTTCAGGATGCGGTTCTTTCCCGGTGGCGCGTGGACGCACTGGCCCATGTCATTGATTTGTTGCAACAGACCGGCGGCCCGGATCAGCGCCTGCGCCAGTTTGGCCGCGACATCGTTACCGATGGTACCGAAGCAAGCGTGCGTGTCTGGGCCTTGACCGACAGCCGCGTTGCAGCGATTTGCGCGGAAGTCGACGCCGAGCGCCAGCAGTACCTGACCCGCATTCTGGGTCAGGTTGGCCTTGGGAATCCCGATTTTGCATTGGCCCTGCAGGCAACTTTGATCGGCCTGTCGCAACTTTCCCCTCGATCCACTGAGGATCAGATGGCACCGTTTGACACATTGGTAGATACCGTCCTTGCCCTTGCCTGAGGTTGCCGCCGTACCATGCTGACCCATCTTCTGTTTGCCGCCGCCATTATCCTGACCGCCTCACCGGCCGATGAAACGATCCGCTCTTATGGTGGTGGGGCCGGTACCTGGCAGGTTGTGGAAATGAACGGCACGCCTTTCACCGGCACGGCGACGCTGAGTTTCCCCAAGGCGGGGCAAATCGCGGGGCAAGCGCCGTGTAACCGCTATGTGGCGGAGATGATTGTACCCTACCCCTGGTTCGAGGTCGGCCCGATCGCGGCAACCCGCATGGCCTGCCCGGAGCTGGACCAGGAAGCGGTCTTTTTCAAGGCGCTCGAAGCTGCGACCTTGTCCGAGGTGCAGGGCGGCCTGCTGATCCTGTCTGACGACGCAGGTGATGTGCTCGTTTTCAAACCTGCCGAGTAAACGTATCGACGAAACGCGCCCGCGCTTCCGGCAGGGGCCGGTCCCCAAGATCGGCGGCCAGATGTGCCTTGAGAAAATACCCTGTTGTCACAAATCCCTGTGCTATTTCGGCATTTGATCCCTCCCCAACCCCCCGCAAGACATCCGGCAGCGGCAACAGCTTGTCCGCCCATTCGCCAGCACCCTGCGCGGAGACGGCCCTGCCCGACTTGGGCGAGACATAGATCAACCCTTCCTGCGCACCGGTAACGGCGCAGCTACCCAGATCAAGGGCATAGCCCATGTCCTCGAGAAGGGTCATTTCCCATTGCAGGTAGGCCAGCGGCCAGACATCGTGCTGGCCCAGCAGATCCAGCAATGAATGGGTGCGGTGATACAGGTTGGCATGCGGTTCACGCTCCGGCAGGCAAAAAGACAACAGCGCGGTGACAGCGTTCAGCCCAGCGAGGGTCATCCGGTCGGCCATCGCCGCCGCTGCGCGGCTGCGCAGGGGTTCAACCGTATAGCTGCCGATATGATCCTCCAGCCGCGCCCGCCATGCCACGTCCAATTGTGCGCCGGGTTGCAGGATGGGGGCAATCTTGCGGCTTGTCCCGCCCCGGACAACGCCCAGATGCCGACCCTGATGCGGTGTGAACATTTCGATAATGGCAGAGGTTTCACCGTGGCGTCTGCTGCTCAGCAATATACCCTGATCGCGCCATTCCATCAGGCCAACCCGTCCTCATCCAGCAAATGCCGACCCTGCCGGTCCTCGACCTCAATCACCCAAAGGTCCGGGTCAAAACCGCGCTGGCGGGAGACCGTTTCGTCCACGTCCCGTTCCGGGCCGTTTGCCAGTTCAACCCAACGACGGTGCCCGGTCATCAGATCGAACGAACGCTGGAACAGGACAGCAGATCCATCAAGTGTCGCAAGTTTAACCATCACCGCCCCGCCGGTGTCATCCCCGTGGGCCACGACAAATGCGGGAATGTCCTGCAACCGCAGCCGCGTCAGGTAGGCGTCCACCCAAAAGCGTGCGGTCAGGCGTGCCATCTAAAGGGGTCCAGCGTTGTTGCAAGGTCGAATCCCGGCGTCCCGGCACAAGATCTGGTCCGGGGATGTTCCAAGGGGACGTTCAGCTGTTTCCATCTTTGAAATCGAGCCCCATTTCCGAATAGCGTTCCGCCTCGTCCAGCCAGTTGGGCCGCACCTTGACCTGCAGGAACAAGTGAATGCGGCGACCCAGGAATTCTTCCAACTCCTCGCGCGCGGCCTTGCTGACCGCTTTGATCGTTTCGCCTTTGTTGCCCAACACGATGCCCTTGTGGCCATCGCGAACAACATAGACCAACTGATCTATTCGAGCGGAGCCGTCTTTGCGTTCTTCCCAATTCTCCGTTTCGACCGTCAGCTGATAGGGCAATTCCTGATGCAAACGCAGCGTCAGTTTTTCCCGCGTCATTTCGGCGGCAATCATCCGCATCGGCAAGTCGGCGATCTGGTCCTCAGGATACAGCCACGGCCCTTCGGGCAATTGTCCGGCCAGCCATTGGCGCAAGGCATCCACACCGTGCCCGCGTTCCGCCGAAATCATGAAAGTTTCGGCAAAGGGGTAGCGGTCGTTCAGGTCTTTCGACAGCCCCAACAGAACCGGCGCCTCGACCCTGTCAATCTTGTTGATGGCAAGCGCCACCTTGCGGCCCTCGCCAATTTCGGCAAGTCCCTCGAGTATCCGCTGCACACCTTCGCTGACACCGCGATGCGCCTCGACCATCAGAACCACGAGGTCGGCATCCGCCGCCCCCCCCCATGCGGCCGCGACCATTGCGCGGTCCAACCTGCGGCGCGGCTGGAACAGGCCGGGTGTATCAACAAAGACGATCTGCGCGTCCCCTTCCATGGCGACGCCGCGAATGCGCGCGCGGGTGGTCTGAACCTTGTGGGTGACGATCGACACCTTTGCGCCAACCATCTTGTTCAGCAAGGTGGATTTCCCTGCGTTCGGCTCCCCGATCAGAGCCACAAATCCGGCACGGGTACTCATGTCTCGTCCTCCAGTTGCGCCAACAGCATCGTTGCCGCGGCTTGCTCGGCTGCGCGCTTGGACGGTGCGGTAGCTATTGCTTCTGCACCGTTTTCAAGCCGGGCCGTAATGGTGAATACCGGCGCATGGTCCGGGCCGCTCCGGGCTGTTTGTACATATTTTGGCGGCAATAGCTTGCGCGCCTGCGCCCATTCTTGAAGCGCAGTCTTGGCATCACGCGCATCGGCTTCAACCGCTTCAATCCGCGGACCCCACAACCGCAGGATCAACGCCTTTGCCGCCTCAAAACCACCATCAAGATAGACGGCGGCAATCACTGCTTCAATTGCATCACCCAGCAGGGCCTGCTTGCGCCGCCCCCCCGAAATCATCTCGGACCGGCCCAGCTTGAGAACCGTGCCCAGATCAATCTCGCGGGCCACGTCGGCGCAGGTTTCCTTGCGCACCAGCGCGTTGAAGCGCGGGGCCAATTGCCCTTCGGTGGCCTTGGGATCAAGCGCCAGAAGCGCCTCGGCCATCACAAGACCAAGCACCCGGTCACCCAGAAACTCAAGCCGCTGATTATCGTCCCGGTTGGCCGAGGACATCGACGCGTGCGTGACTGCGCGACCCAGCAATTCAGGCGTGGCAAAACAGTGCCCGATACGCGCCTCAAAGGCTTTCAGATCGCCGCTCAGCTTCATTCGACAGCTTTGAAGAAACGGCCGCTGCGCCAGGTCCAGAAGAACAGCATGGAACGCCCGGCCGAGCTGAATACGATACGGTCTGCACGACCGATCAGGTTCTCGTAGGGGACAAAACCCACGCCACCTGCCTGTTGCGCAAGACGGCTGTCTGCGGAATTGTCCCGATTGTCGCCCATGAAGAAATAATGCCCCTTGGGGACGGAATAGACGCCCGTTCGATCGGACTGCTGATTTGCGATGTTCAGGATCGGATACGAGACGCCGTTTGGCAAAGTCTCGATCTGGCGGCCTTTTGAACATAGCCCGCCCTGTCCTACCGCGCCGTTTTCACACCGGGGGCGCATCCCTTGCGGACCCTGCGGTGCCATCACTTCTTCGAAGGGAGGAATGGTCTCAAGCTTGACCGGCTCCCCGTTGATATACAGAACCCCGGCCTTCATCTGGACCTTTTCGCCCGGCAGCCCGATCAGCCGCTTGATATAGTCACGCCCGGAAACCGGATGGCGGAACACCACCACGTCGCCGCGCTCCGGCTCTCCGCCCCAAAGTCGGGTGTTGTCGCCGTCAAACACGCCGCACACGTCCTTGGCGTCCACTTCGATGCCGAAACGGGGCAACATCAGGCTGGGACAGGAGGCATAGGAATAGCCATAGGCCATCTTGTTCACGAAAAGGAAATCACCGATCAGCAATGTCTCTTTCATGGAGCCCGAGGGGATCCAGAAGGGTTGAAAAAACAGGGTCCGAAAGACGCCGGCGATCACCAACGCATAGACGATTGTCTTGATGGTTTCGACAAAGGCATTGCCGGATTTTTCCTTGTCAGCCATTCGGCGTCCCTTTCATGGAGATTTGGGGTTACATGCGGGCGGTGGGCGGTACTGTCAAGGTAGCGGCAGGGTGTTGCACCCATCCGGTGCCCCCGATCATGCGTGCCAGGGCCGTCTTGTCGCCAAAGAGGCAACCAACTGCCCAAGCACCCTGCCCTCTGGCCTGGTGTTGCTGTTTTCACTCTTCGAGTATTGGCCGTGCCTCGATCAGGACAAAGGCCTGCGCCCAAGGGTGGTCGTCCGTCAGTGTCACATGAATGATTGCCTCATGCCCGGACGGGGTCATTTCAGCCAGACGTTCAGCGGCCCACCCGGTGACCTCCATCACCGGCTGACCAGTGTGTAGATTGCTGACGGCCATGTCCCGCCACGAGATGCCCATCCGCAGGCCGGTCCCAAGCGCCTTTGAGCAGGCCTCTTTCGCGGCCCATCGCTTTGCATAGGTGCCCGCCACATCCTTGCGCCGCTCCGCCTTGCGCTGCTCCACCTCGGTAAAGACACGATTGCGGAATCGGTCGCCAAACCGGTCCAGCGTCCGTTGAATGCGTTCGATATTCGCAAGGTCGGTGCCGATGCCGAGGATCATTTCAATCCACCCCCGGAAAAGGCGACGGTTGCGACCCGCCCCACAGGTGTTGGGCGGTCAATCATGTCGGTATTGGCATCGCGGGCCACATCAATTCAACGGCACCGTTTTCAATGAGGTCAAATCAATACGCCAACGGGAAACCTGTGTCGGACAGCAGCGCGGCTCATTGGGGCCAAGAGTTGTTGTTGTCACATCGACACTGCTTTGACCAAATAATGCATCCCGTGGCATATGCCCCCATAGACCGTCGATCTGTCCGGTGAAGATCCAATTGGACCCCTGTTTGACAAACGACCCAACGGCGATCCCCGTATTCCCCGCCGAGCCTGGGATATACTCATAGACCACGCCGATGGCGCGCTCTGCCGTGGTCGGATCAAGTGTATCAGGCAACCAGAACGACGCCTCTGCGGTTCCAGAGCTTGTAAGGTGACGATACAACAAAGCGTCCAGATTTCCCCAGCTCTGCGCCAAGGCAGGCAGCCCTGCGACCATCAGGCAGATTGCAGCAAGAATGGCTTTCATTGGCGCGCCCCATCCATCAGACGGCGCATTTCCTTGATGGCGGGCTCCAATCCGAGGAAAATCGCCTCACCAATCAGAAAATGGCCGATGTTGAGTTCGCGCACCTCAGGGAAAGCCGCGACCGGTGACACGGTATCATAGGTCAGCCCATGCCCCGCATGCACTTCGAGACCCAGACTGTCGGCAAAGGTCGCCATGTCGCGCAGTTTGCCCAGTTCAACCTCTGCCTGTTCGGCACGCCCTTCGGCAAAGGCATCACAATAGGCACCGGTATGCAGTTCGATCACCTCGGCACCGATCCGGTTGGCGGCTTCGATCTGGCGCGGGTCCGCTGCGATGAATATCGACACGCGGCTTCCTGCTTCGCGCAGCGGCGCAATGAAATGCGCCAGCTTGTTTTCTTCGCGGGCCACTTCCAATCCGCCCTCGGTGGTGCGCTCTTCGCGCTTTTCGGGGACAATACAGACCGCATGAGGTTTGTGCCGAAGGGCGATTTTCTGCATCTCGTCGGTGGCGGCCATTTCAAAGTTCAGGGGCACCGACAGGACGTCCATCAACCCTTCGATGTCTGCGTCCGAGATATGCCGCCGATCCTCCCGCAGATGCGCGGTAATCCCATCGGCGCCAGCCTCTTGCGCGATCCGGGCGGCGCGCAACGGATCAGGATAGGCGCCGCCGCGCGCATTGCGCACGGTTGCCACGTGATCAATGTTCACGCCCAGCCGCAGTTCAGGTTCTTCGCTCACGTCCATTCCTCCGCATCACTTCTCTTCCGCCTGTCGCTTTGCCTCCGCTTTGGCGGCGGCCTTGTGCTTGAGCGACTCGAATTTCGCTTTGATCATGCCCCGCCGGCGCTTTTGATAGGCCTTGAGCAGCGGCACCATCAGGTAATACGAAACAGTGGCGAAAATTATGCCCGGTAGGATTCCGCCGATCAGATAGGGATAGAAAACCTCGCGCGAGAAAATGGCAAGGCCGGACCAATCGAAATCGGCCTTTGTGAAGATCGCAATGAAATTGTGCCAAAGGTCACTGCCCGCATTGCCAAACTTGCGGCTGAGCGCGCTCAGCTCTCCCTCGTCCAACTCAGTCCCCAGAATAAGATGCCCGGTCTTCAGGGACGACAGGGCAATAAAGACAAACGTCAGCGGGTTGCCAACAAAGGTCGCCATGAGGCTGGCGACGATATTGCCCTTCATCAGCTTGGCCAGAATGATGGCCAGAACAAAGTGCAAGCCAAAAAGCGGGGTAAACGTCACAAACACACCGGCCCAAATGCCGCGTGCGATGCGTTCGGGGCTGTCCGGCAGCCGCCGCATCCGATGTTTCACGTATTGAAACGCACGGGTCCATCCCCCGCGAGGCCAAAGAAATTCGGCCACCGCTTTCATCGTTGGTTTTGGATCACGGCGTTTGAAGATCAAGATGTGCTTCCAGTTTCTGTCATACCTCGGACGCCAGGGCGTCGGGTGCTGTTTCTGCGGTCCGCTGCGCCGTTTCATCCCTGTGTCTGCTGATCGCAGCGACGTCGCTTTCGGCCTCAAGGGTCGACATCAGGGAATGAAGATGCGCCACGTCCCTGAGTTCGACATGGATCAGGACACGGTAGAAATCCGATTTGCGTTCCAGGAACCTCAGGTCAGAGATATTTGCGGAGGCCTCGCCAATCAAGGTGCAGATGCGCCCCAATACGCCCGCGCCGTTGCCGATCGTAAGGTCAAGGGTCGAATCATAGACCGTGGGATGATTGCCCTCGTGCCAGCGCAGATCAAGCCAGCGGTCCGGCTGATCTTCGTATTGCGACAAACGCACGCAATCAATGGCGTGAACTGTCACACCTTTGCCGCGGTAGGTGATGCCGATGATGCGTTCACCGGGCAGCGGAGTACAGCAGGCCGCGCGATCAAATGACTGCCCCGGCTCCAGCCCTATGACCGCCCGCTTTACATCGACATGTTCGCCGGGCTTGGGTGCCAGATCCGGATATACGGCCTGAACCACCTCGCGCCCTGTCAATTCCGAACTGCCCAGCCGCGCCAACAGGTCTTCCATCCCATTCAGGCGCATGTTCTTGCTGGCCGTACGCAAAGCCTTGTCCGTCGCCCGTTTGCCAACCTGGGAGAACGCCGAGCGGGCCAGCTCCCGACCCAGTTTGACAAACCGGGCGCGGTCCACTTCGCGCAGCGACCGGCGAATGGCGGATTTCGCCTTGCCGGTGGTGGCAATATCAAGCCAGGTGGCCTGGGGCGTCTGGCCCTGGGCGCGGATGATCTCGATGGATTGGCCGTTCTTGACGCGGGTCCAAAGCGGCACGCGCATGCCGTCGATCTTGGCCCCAACGCAGGCGTTGCCGATCCGGGTGTGGATGGCATAGGCGAAATCTATTGGTGTGGCTCCGCGCGGCAATTTTACAACGTCGCCCTTGGGCGTGAAACAGAACACCTGGTCGGCGTACATCTCAAGCTTGACCGCCTCCAGAAAATCCTCGTGATTTTCTTCGGCGTCAAATTGTTCGGACAATTGTGCAATCCATCTGGCCGGGTCCACCGCAAAGGGGTTTTCCGACCGGACGCCATCGCGGTAAGACCAATGAGCCGCCACGCCGGTTTCCGCCACGTCGTGCATTTGCCGCGTCCTGATCTGGACCTCGACAATCTTGCCATCGCGCCCTGAAACCGTTGTGTGGATGGAACGGTATCCGTTCGACTTTGGCTGACTGATGTAATCCTTGAACCGCCCCGGCACAGCACGCCACCTGCGGTGGATCGCGCCCAGCGCCAGATAACAATCCTGATCGCTTTCGGTGATGACCCGAAAGCCGTAGATGTCGGAAAGCCTGTTAAAACTGAGCGCTTTCTCCTGCATCTTGCGCCACACCGAATAGGGCTTTTTTGCCCGGCCATAGACTTCGGTTGTGATCGCGGCCTTGTCCAATTCAAACCGCATGTCACCGGTGATCTTTTGAATCACGTCCCCCGTTTCACGCTGCAACGTGATGAACCGGCGGATGATGCTGGCGCGGCCTTCGGGGTTCAGCACCTTGAAGGCAAGGTCTTCCAATTCCTCGCGCATCCATTGCATGCCCATCCGGCCTGCAAGGGGTGCAAAAATTTCCATTGTTTCGCGGGCCTTCTGGGCCTGCTTGTCAACGCGCATGGCCTTGATCGTGCGCATGTTGTGCAGCCGGTCGGCCAGCTTGACCAGGATGACGCGCATATCCTTGGACATGGCCATGAACAGCTTGCGAAAATTCTCGGCCTGTTTGGTCTCGGTTGAATTCAGCTGAAGATTGGTCAACTTGGTGACGCCGTCCACCAACTCGGCAACTTCGGCTCCAAACAGCCGGTCCACTTCGGTATAGGACGCTCGGGTATCTTCAATGGTGTCATGCAAAAGCGCCGTGATGATGGTCGCATCATCCAGCTGCTGTTCTGACAGGATCGCAGCCACCGCAACAGGATGCGAAAAATAGGGTTCCCCGGAATGGCGGGTCTGCCCTTCATGCATCCGTTGACCATAGTCAAAGGCTGTACGAAGCATATCTTCATTGGTTTTTGGATTGTAGGCTCGAACAAGGCCTACAAGGTCATCGGCAGTGATGTCGGGGGTGTGCATGCCATCTGCCTCTTGCCCCTGGCAGGGCTATGGGCCTTAGCCCTGGCCCTGAGCCGCCATCAACTGACGCAGCAACATTTCTTCGGACATGCTGTCTTCGTCCGGCTTGTCCTGCTCGGCACCCATCAAAAGCGCCATGGCGTCTTCTTCCGGCTCGTCAACCTCGATCTGATTCTGGTTGCTCTCGATAAGCCGCTCGCGCAGGTCATCTGCTGCCTGCGTTTCATCGGCAATTTCACGCAGCGAAACAACAGGATTCTTGTCGTTATCGCGGTCCACAGTGACGGGCGAGCCGGCAGAGATTTCGCGCGCACGATGTGCCGCCAGCATGACAAGTTCGAACCGGTTGGGAACTTTGTCGACGCAATCTTCTACTGTGACGCGGGCCATGGAATACTCCAGTCTGTGTGCAGGTCTGTCAAAGACGCCTATCTAGGGCGCTTTGACGGGATTTACAAGCCGCTATTGCAGTGCCTGAACGTCGTCTTTTTGCGCCTGCGGCAAGGCATCCAGCAACTGCTGTACGCTGCGTCCCAGGATCGGATGCACCCAGTCCGGCGCGATGTCAGCCATCGGGACAAGAACAAATGCGCGGTCCTGCATTCTGGGGTGCGGCAGGATCAATTCGCCCGGCGTTTGGCCAATTTGCGCCTCAAGTGACAGATTGCGCCACCGGGCGTGGGTCGACAGGTCCGGCAGCACCAGATCACCATAGGCAATCAGGTCCAGATCGAGCGTCCGCTGGCCCCAGCGCTGCACTCTTTCCCGCCCCATCTCCGCCTCTATGGCGTGAAGGTTGCAAAGCGTTTCCGATGCGGTCCAGTCGGCAGAAAACCGCACTGCGGCGTTCACGTAATCCGGTCCATTTCCAGCAGGGAACGCCGGGGTGTGGTAGAATGAGCTGGTGGCGCGAATCATGGCGCCTTGTTTTGCGAGTATCCCAAGGGCTGATTTGAGAGTTTGAAGCGGGCCGCCTGCCACTGACGTTAGGTTACCGCCAAGCGCAACCATAATGTGTTCAGGGGAGTTAGGTGGTTTTTGGCCGACTTGTCCGGGACCATGGTCTTGAAGCATGCTCAGAAATCCGTAGGTATGCGCTTTGGTGAAGCGACTGTTTAAAAGGCACCCGCCGACCAAGGATCGGCGCACCGCCACGCGGACATAATAATAAGGGCGGATACGCCTCAGAGGAAAGATAATGTTTTACAAGGATGAGCGACTCGCGCTCTTCATCGACGGCTCAAATCTCTATGCCGCGGCAAAGACCCTTGGGTTTGACATCGACTACAAACTGCTTCGGCAGGAGTTCATGCGTCGCGGCAAGCTGCTCCGCGCATTTTATTATACCGCTCTGCTGGAAAACGATGAGTATTCACCGATCCGCCCCTTGGTGGACTGGTTGAACTACAACGGTTTCACAATGGTGACAAAACCGGCCAAGGAATACACCGACAGCATGGGCCGCCGCAAGGTCAAGGGCAACATGGACATCGAACTTGCCGTTGATGCGATGGAGTTGGCCCCGCATGTGGATCACATCGTGATCTTTTCCGGTGACGGCGATTTCCGCCCGCTGGTCGAAAGCCTGCAACGCAAGGGTGTGCGGGTCTCCGTTGTCTCGACTATCCGCAGTCAACCGCCGATGATCTCGGACGATCTGCGGCGTCAGGTTGATAACTTCATCGACCTTGAAGATTTGCGCGATGTCATTGGACGCCCGCCACGCGAAACCGATCACGAATAAACGCCATCGGTCGGGCCAGAGTGCATTCTCAGGGTCCGGCCAGGGCAGGCTTTCGGGGTTCGTCGAACAGTGCCGTGGCCCTGCTCACCTTCCATCAAGGGCACCTTCCGATCTGAAGCCGCCTTTGCCCCACAACAATCATGTCGACTGCAATTGCGTCGCTCTGGCCACTGGACGATCACATTTGCAGTAATTAGGACGGATCCGAACCGTCGGAGTGTCCCATGACCAA
>Ga0316204_10008802_pt1 | contig 13804 bp, 16 predicted proteins | sample 6monrhotite_MG_2_FD_205661 | JGI IMG/M metagenome (GOLD analysis project Ga0316204, IMG submission 205661) | Microbial mat bacterial communities from mineral coupon in-situ incubated in ocean water Damariscotta River, Maine, United States -... | ecosystem: Environmental > Aquatic > Marine >... | reverse complement strand
CCATCGATACCAACGACACCAGTGGCAACACAGTAACTGCGGTAGATTGGACTTATTTTAATAACTTAGCCTTGGACAGCGTAATTTACTACGTGCACGATCACCTGGGTAACAGCCGGGTGACGTACAGTCCGAGTATTAAAAATTGCAGCATCCCAGTGAATAGTATTACTTCTTATACTTTGGAGAATGTGGTGGACTACTACCCATATGGAAAGGTCTTGAGGCATTACGCCCAAAACAACCAAGAAAAATACCTCTCTACACACCATCAGCGGGATGAAGAAACCAGCACGAACAACTTTGCTGGTGGGTTGGATAATCGTGGTGCCAGATGGTATGATAGTGATGCGGGGCGGTTTTTGTCGCTTGACCCGTTGGCTGCTGACTTTGCTAGTTGGAATCCATACGCATTCGCATTTTGCAATCCTGTGAAATTTGTCGATGTTGACGGGAAAGCCCCTTCCATTCCTGTGAAAAAGTCGATTGACGGAGCGACACATAAACATTCTCGAATTGATAAGGTTACTGCCTTTCCAGAAGGATTTGAAATAGCTGCCTTTATTGCGACAGGAGGGGAATATAAGTCAGCTCAGTTTGTATTTCAAATTTCCGAAACGACAATTGACCAAAATACGGAAGTCCGAACCATTGGAGGTGAGAAACGATTAATACAAACTACCACAACCACAACACTTTCTTTTACTTATGATGTAACTACTAATGAAAAATATATGACCATCAATCCATATATAATTAAAAATTATCCTCAATTAAAATTAAGTCCCTCGGCAACAAAGACAGTTAACACACTGTCTACCTGGACAAAAATTGATTACGAGACGGACGATAATTATGGTCTTTCTTCTACTGAATTTGGGATAATTGAAGACGTTTCAAAGGAGGAACCTATATCTGTAGATGCAGCCAAATTAGAATTGACCCCGAAAATGCTTCGTGAAACTGAAAAGGCTGAAATCACTAATAAAAAAGGAATCGGAAGTGCTGAAAGTACTTTAGAAAAGGCACTGGGTGGAAAAATTTTGGAATAATGAAAATACTAATTGTTCTGATAGTAGTTCAGCTATCAACGCTACACGCTTTGAGTCAGAATTCGAGCAATTCTTTAACTGGAATTCAAATTTCTAATATTGAAAGTATTCTGGATTCTTCGTTTAGTGATAGTATCTTGCTGGTTTATGACAACCAATTTTGGGCAGAGAACCAGACTGCTTTGTTTCCATTAACCATGCACGATTTACTCTTGATTCCTATGCTAATGAAAAACAATGACTTTACAACCTTGAAAATCGTTGTCTGGTTTGCTAATAAAAGGGAGGAAAAATTATTTCGAAAAAGGACTGATGAGATTAGTAATTTGCTCTCAGGAAACGAAAATATCGTAGTTGAATTATTCCATAGATGGGATGAATTCAAAAAACATAGAAGTAATGAATCGAGAGAATATCAAGTGGAATTACTTTGTAATCCTTAGTGTATTATTGCTGGGTTTTCAGGTCATTTCATATTATTTGGGATTGCTAGCCATTATTTTTAGCAATAATGGAGTATTCAAGAATGCCTGTGAATTGGGCTACGATAAAACTTTGGAGCAATTAGTCAAAGAGGAGCAATTTCTCCAAACTTTTTCTACTCTTGTCTATTTTCAGATGGCAGCTTCAGTAGTGGGTTTGGTCTCTCCAGTGGTTGTTTTTCTTCTGACAAAATCAACCTGGAGGCGTTTTTTCTTGCACTGTTTTATTCTTATCCTGGTTTGGATACTCATCGGGGCAATCAGCGATAACCTAAATCCAGGATTTGCTGTTTTATACTGCCTCGGAGGAAATACCCTCTTGTCTGTTTTATTAGTAATTAGTGTTTGCGTCAGCATTTTATTACTATGGGGTGTATATTTAATATCCACTAAATTCAGAGCTGTAGTATAGATTACCTGAAACTCGGGCAAGGATGGTAATTCATTCCAATGGGTTATCTGATAGGCCGGATTGGGATGGAGTTTTAACTAATGATGAAGCTCAGGATTGGTATAATGGAAATTCAGGAGATAAGCTATTTGTGAATGCCGCCTTGGTGGATTTAACCCCCGTAACAACGGCAAATTTCCCGGAAGGAGTCAACTCATCAGGAGAATAACCGATAAAGACATAGAGCTACTATCGCTGCGTATATAGGAAGTTTCCGCCAGAGGTCGGACAAGTAAAACTTCCGTCCCTGTAGCTGAGATCAAGAAGTTCGTACATTTTTTGGACAAAATCAAGTAAGGGCTGCGTGAACGCAGCCCTTACTTTTTCATAAAATTGTATCTTTAAAATAGTTCTTTGACGCGGTTACAAACCGATATTAATACCTAAAAATGCAGCATCCAAGTTGCCGTTAACCGCCCAAAAAAATACTTAAACATCTAAAATGTACATGTAATTTCCCACCCCAAAATGACACAAAAGGTTAAGGTTAATAACCTTATTGCGATAGTTCATTCGTTCTATTTAGTCGATAATTATTCCAAGTGTATTGATGTTTTTGAGAGCAAAGTTGAAGGGAAACTCGAAATTGACCTTAAACAATTGGAGCACAAAGATTTGTTGGAATCAGTGATTGTAAGTTATGATAAGATTGGAGGATTTGAAAAGGCATTAAAATATGTAAAACTAATGGTCAATTCTCTGAGAAATGGGTCTATAGATGCCTCAAAAGAAGATTTCGAATTTTACTATCTATACTACTCCGAATTGTATAGAAAACTTAATCGACCGGTATATCAATACTTTGTTCAGCTTAAATATTTGGATAACAACGGGCTAGATGTTAAGGTACACCAGTCACTTGAAATTCTTGAATCTCGGTTTATCAAATCTTATTTAAGTCCTGCTTTAATTGGAATATTATTGTTGACTATTCCGTTGACATTAGCTAATGGCTTTGTCCACTAAAAGTTGATCAATAAGATGAAAGAATAACCCATTATAAATCAATAGATTGAAGATTTTGGAGTGGATTTGCCGAAAGGCAGACCCACTCTTTTTTCGTTCAAAAACTCCGAAAACAGGCTTATAATGCCTGTTTTTTTGTACCCTATTGTCCACTAAATGTTGATAAAATGAAACCAAAAAAATGCAAAAAATGTGCTTGTCGAAAGATTGTCAAGTATGGTAAATATGCTGGAAAACAGCGATTTCAATGCACCAATTGTAAGCTAACTTTTAGCAATGGAAATCAAGTAAAATATCCTAAAAAAATAGTCGAAGAAGCTATTGAATTGCACAATGAAAGTATGACTTATCGTGCCATTGCCAGAAGGCTAAAAGTTGGAAAAACTACCATTCAAAATTGGATTAAAAAGCGAGGTAATCAAGCTATACTGATACCTCCAGAAAGATGTGAGACCATAGAAATAGACGAACTTCAATTCTTCCTTGGGAAAAAGGGAATCAGGCGGTGGTTATGGTTGGCCGTATGCCGAACAAGTCGAAAAATCCTAGCCGTGGAAGTAGGCCGTAGAAGCAAAAAAGCCTTCGCACCAATGCTGAAAAAATTGGCAAAAATAACCTGTAATAAATTTTGCACAGATGGCTATCAAGTCTATAATAGCATGTTACCAGAACGCAAACACCGAAAGGGAAAACAACACACTTTTACTGTCGAAGGAATGATGTCTGTAGTTCGTCATTTCTTGGCTCGGTTTCGAAGAAAAACCCGCTGCTATACACGAAGTGAAGATATGGCCAAAGCCGCAGTTTTAGTTTTTGCCAAACAGTGGAATGACCGTAGAAATTGAGGTCCTTTTTTTAGCAAAAAAATGCTCTAATTCCTTCTTTAAAAACACTGATTTTCTTATCTTTATTAGAGTATAAAAATGGCATATTTTGTTCTTTTTTTGTTGGATAATAGTTAAAATAACGGGTTACAAACCCTACTCTTTCTTTGGGGGAAATTTATCGGTGTTCAAGTTGAAAACTCTCACTTGCTTGCAACTTTTTGTTTGATTAAGTTAAGTTGCAAATATCGCCCCCTCCATTGACAATTGCGGCTGGTACTGGAAATATGATACTATCGAAAGCGTGATTGATTCGACTTGGACAAATGGGATTGCTTACGACTACACATTGGAGAATGTGGTAGACTACTACCCATATGGGAAAGTCTTGAGGCACTACTCAGCAAACCAAAACCAAGAAAAGTATCTGAGTACTCATCATCAGCGGGATGAAGAAACCAGTACAAACAACTTTGCTGGTGGGTTGGATAATCGTGGTGCCAGATGGTATGATAGTGATGCGGGGCGGTTTTTGAGCTTGGACCCGGCTGCGACAGAATACCCTTCTTTATCTGATTATAATTATGTTGCAGGCAACCCTATCTTCATGTTAGACCCCGATGGTCGTAAGTTAAAACCTTATCACAACAGGAATAGCATTGACGCGCAAGGGCTGGCAAAAATTGCGGCAACAACAAAGGGGGCAGCATATTTAAAGACTCTTATCCATGCTAATGGTGTTAATGGCACTTTCTATCTGGACGAAGTGTTCTGGTCTGGTAGCAGTCAATATGACTCGCGAACTAATGTTATTTCCTACGCACCATCAGTTTATCGCTTTGGATTTGATGAGTACAATGTGTTAGGACACGAGACTGCACATGCAATTGATGATAGAAAAGGAAAACGATTATACTCACGAGCTTCCCAAAAACTGTCAGAAAAACGAGCCGTTAAATTTGAAAACTACCTACGTTCTGTATATGGAGATGGCCTGCGAACCGCATATATGGGTGTCGGGCGATTTTCTGATGATGAATCATTGTACAATCCGGCTGGCGAAAAGATTGAAAATATTGTGCTACTTCGCAATTCTTCAGAGGAAGGTTCTTGGGAGTTAAGTAAGGGCGCATATATCGAGACTTCCTTTGAAAGAAAGTTTGGTGATAATGAGGCACAGACTATTTATCAACGAATGAGCATGGGACAGAACGGAGAGATCGACTTTCAGGAATTTGATAACGAGCAAGACTTAATTAACTCTAGGCCAGCAAATGTTTCGAACTAAAATACTACTCAGCGCGGTTTTCATTACTACGTTAATGATTTTGCAAAGCTGTTCTTCAAAAGAAGAATCAAACATTGAATGTATTAATAAAGCCGATATCTTTCAGTTTGAAAAAATTGAATTACTTGGAGGAGTGCATCAATGCTTTAAAAATCTCTTAGAATCGGACTCAGACGGAGCTTTCGACACCCTCCTTAATAGTTCTCAACCTGTCTCAAAGGCTTACGGTTTTTGGGGTAAACTGGAGCGAATGGAGTCTGAACAAGAAAAAATGGACTTTCTTAAATCAAAACTGGATGAAACTGAAAAAGTATCGGTTAAGTTTAATGATGTGATTTACGAAACCAATTTGGCAGCTTTATACTTTGATATAGCTTCGAGTTCGATGAGCATCGAAGCTAAAGCAAAGGTAAAAGATCATATAAAAACTAGCAATTACACACACATTGATTTAGAAAACTACCCGATTGATTAGAGTTACTAAACCATATTAGAAATACAGGTCAATCGCGGATATTGGGGTTTGTAACTCCCGCCCCCAAGCTACTACGGAGTTCAAGAAGTTAGCCGTTTTTTTCTACAAAATCAAGTAAAGGCATCGCTCGCGATGCCTTTACTTTTACTCGATTTTAGTATATTTCTAATTGTTCTTTGAAGGCAGTTACAAACTGCTAGAAAATTCAAAAAGGTTATCGGTGTTCAAGTTGCAAACTCTCACCTGCTTGCAACTTATTGGTTGGATAATTTAAGTTGCAAATAACGGAAGAGGCAGCAACCCAAGCGACTAAATCATTTGTAGGCGATGGCTCTGAAAGCGGTATTCAATTCTTTCAAACAACAGATGAAGCTAAGCTTAATTTTGAACAAATTAAATAATCAGAAGATGAAATCAGTAGCTTTATATTATTCCACCTTACTCTTGGTAGCCTTGTTTTCTTTAGGTTGCGGACAAGGTAAATCAGATTTTCCGAAAAACGAACTAGATGAAAACACCGATACAACCGAAGTGGTGTATCTACAAATTAAGTCGCTTGATTTAGAAAGTATGGTAGGCAAACCTGTAGAAGATCTCCTCGAATCCATTGGCTATCAATATTCAGAAATTGGATACCAAGATGATCCACCATATTATCTAATAGGAGCTTATATAGGTTACAGCAAAGAACTTTACATTAAGGTAATAAATCGAAACTTAAAATACTTGCCCTACTACCTTGAACCAAAAGATTGGGATGAGGAATTATACAAGCAAGAAGAAATTTCAGAAATACACGTTTATTACAAAGATAAATACACTATAAATGTGGTTAGAGTTACAGGAGAAGATTAAAGAACTACCGGTTCGCTCTAGGAGGTTGCGATAGCTATCGGAAGTAACCTCCAACCCCAGGATGCTACGGAGCTCAAGAAGCTAGTCGTTTTTTTCAGCCACAATGACCCACTGGGTGACGATCCACCTGATAGAAAGAAGGAGATACAGGAAAACTTAAACGCCCAATTCAAATTTCGCATTGATGTTTCGAAAGATGCAATCTTGGGAATTGATCAAGAAGCTATAGAAACTGTGTTTACAGAGATAGAAGCAGGTCAAAAGGCGGCACCAGCATTTGTTTCTTCGACCCCTGAGGATTTAAAACCCAATGTCAGGAATAAATTCAACGCATTTGGACATTACCCCCAATCTGATAATATACGGCTAGGGTTTATGATGCACAATGTAACCTTAGTAATCCCAAGTGGCACAGGTATGGATGAGGATGCTAAAGTTGATAGCAGGCAAATTGCCCCTGCAACCTCCAGGATCTATGTTGACCCCTTGTTCGGAGGTTACCCCATTGTTCCACTGCAAGACAAAAGTACCAGAAACTACATTTCTTTAGAATATGAGATTGAGGTTTACGACACAAAAAATGACAAGTTGCTGGAAAACCCGCTGCAACTCAAAGTGAGAATTGACTTTGTTGAAATAGACGCGGAGGAAACCTATGAATTTTAAATTGAGTAGATTATTATTTTTCCTGTTTTGGACATCGTTATGTATTACTGTCCTTGGGCAATCTGACTGTAAAGCACAAACTTCAACTGAAGATACAGTTGCCGTCATAGAGCAGGTGATTCAATTGGAGGACTTGCAGCGTTTTTTAAAGTACTATCCATGGAATGATAGTTTGGTTGAATGGCAGCGTTACTACAAAGATGGCAAATGCGTGTTTTTGGTTCAAAACGGCATAGTTAACGATCAACTAAAAATCAGACATCGGGACAAAGAGGTTCAAATAATCAAGGAAGAGGAAATTCAAAAAAAATATGACATTCGCGTATGGCTAGATTTCCAATCGTTAAAAATCAATAAAAACCGGTGTCAGGTTTTAGCAAATACGAATGTTTATAGTTGGCCCTTCCCTCCCTATGGAGGGCGTAAAAATTTCATTCCCGAATTAGATGAAGAGTTTTTCAACAAAGTTTTTTTGAAAGTGCGACTAAAAAAATCCAATGGACAATGGAAAGTTGTTAAAAGTAAAATGGAACTGAAACCCATTGGCCCTCTCTACCCTGGGCAAGAAAAGTATCGAAAAGCTTATCTAAGGAGAATAAGGAGTGGTAAATAGTTAAACGGGCTCTGATATCGCGCCTAAGGAGGTTTGTAACCTCCGGCCCACACGCTGCTAATGGATCAAGAAGTTAGCCGTATTTTTCGACAAAATCAAGTAAGGGCCGCATTCACGCGGCCCTTACTTTTTCATAAAATTGTATCTTTAAAGTAGTTCTTTGACGCGGTTACAAACCGCTTTTTAACGATAGAAAATTTAGCGGTGTTCAAGTTGCAAATTCTCACTAGCTTGCAATTTACTAGCTTGATAAAGTTAAATTGCAAAAACGCACGATCACTTGGGCAACAGCCGGGTGACGTACGCTCCCAACATTAAAAATTGCAGCATCCCAGTGAATAGTATTACTTCTTATACATTGGAGAATGTGGTGGACTACAACCCTTACGGGAAGGTCTTGAGGCATTACTCCCAAAATGACCAGGAGAAGTACTTAACTACGGGAAATCAGCGTGATAAGGAAACTTCCACTAACAATTTCGCTGGAGGGTTAGACTATCGGATTGCACGTTTTAGCGATACCGATAACGGGGGGCGATTTTTGTCAATGGACCCACTGGACGCTGAAGCTCCCGACTGGAATCCGTATAGATATGCTTTTTGTAACCCGGTGAACTGGGTTGATCCTAGCGGACTATTTGAGGACGGTTATCAAGATAATGAAGGGAACCTTCATTGGGCTCATGATCAAAAGGGAAAGTCATTTCAAAGAGGGGGAAAGACCTACAATAAGATCTCAGACGACTTTCTTGCATTTTCTGACAAGGCAAGAAATGAAAAGAAAGAAATAGAGTTTTCGGGCAAATTAGATGTTGGCCATGCTGATTTGGACGATCTTACTGCTGTGATGAACCATGTTAATCAATACCAGCGTAGAAACATAAAGGATGGGTATGGTTCAGCTCTAACTTCTTCTGATGTATTTGAATTTACAAATTCAACTAATGGAAATTGGACTATTTCTGGTGGCAACGTTGGCGGCAATCATTATATTGGAAACTTCAAGACGGCAAATGGCTCTGCCAAGGCAGTAATCACACCGATGGCCCCATCACATCTATCACTAATAAACATTCCAAGAAAATTCTCTCCTGTTACATACCGAGATGTTATTAAAGGGCCGGACGGCCGTTATCAATTTCCTCAACACAAAAGCCAACCTAGGCCATATGGAATGAGATTACAAGGCGAGGACAATAGGGTTTCTGGGGGAGGAAATAGAGATATAAACATATTAATAATCTTATTTGACTCTGGTACAGATTACGGTCAATACTGGAAAAGAGCAGCTAGATCATGGAAATAAAAACAAAAATTGCAATTTCAACGATTGGCCTATTATTGATGATGTTTTCTTGCACGGAAAACAAGAAAATTGATAGAATAGAAGTGGACAAGAGCAATTTGTCAGGGCTATGGAGTTTTTGGAACGAAGACTTCGGATACAGTGAAATACAATTTGTCCCAGAAATAATAACTTATAACGCAACTGTGGGAATACAGCGAAATGGACTGATAGCAGAGCTCAAAAAAGATTCTCTGTTTTATATTGATCGAGTGAATGAGAAGGTAGCCTTTTCTGGTAGTATCATTGATTTAAGAGATAATCGAATTGTTTCGATTAACAAGAAAAATGGCAGTGGTTTTGATACGACAATATATTATCTTGTTCCAGCCCCTCAACTAATTTTGAGTGAAGTTTCAGAAATAAATAGAACAGACTATCTCGATGATGCCTACGACCGCCTTCTAAAATTCACCTATCCAGATGGGAATATACCAATCAAGGACACACTAAGCTTGAAGATTGAAATCGAGGACGAAGAGGAAATAACAACCAATAAGGAGTAAAGTGACTACAAAACTTATATACTTAAAATTATTTTCGTCTACATAAAAATCCCGCTGATGGGTTGTGGATAGAGTTACTGAACAACATTAGAAATACAGGTCAATCGCGGATAGTGGGATTTTTAACTTCCGACCCAAGGCTGCCACGGAGATCAAGAAGCCTGCCTAGCGGCAGGTAGATTAGCTGTTTTTTTTTGACAAAATCAAGTAAGGGCTGCGTGAACACGGCTTTTATTTTTTCATAAAATGTATCTTTAAAATGATTCTTTGATGCGGTTACAAACCGCTTTCTAACGACAGAAAATTTAGCGGTGTTCAAGTTGCAAACTCTCACTGGCTTGCAATTTACTAGCTTGATAAAGTTAAATTGCAAAAACGCACGATCACCTGGGTAACAGCCGGGTGACGTATAGTCCAAGTATTAAAAATTGCAACAACCCCTTGAACAGCGTCACTTCTTATACTTTGGAAAATGTGATAGACTACTACCCATATGGGAAGGTCTTGAGGCACTACTCAGCAAATCAGAATCAGGAAAAGTACCTGAGTACGCACCACCAGCGGGATGAGGAAACCAGTACGAGTAATTTTGCTGGTGGGCTTGATAACAGAGGTGCGCGTTGGTATGATAGTGATGCGGGAAGGTTTTTGAGTTTAGATCCGTTGGCCGCTGAATTCTCGGCTTGGAGTTCTTACAACAATGTTCTGGCAAATCCGATAACCTTTATTGATCCAGATGGAAAATCACCGTGGAAACCTGAATTTGATGAGGATAATAATCTTCTACTAGTCAAAGAAAAGGGAGACGATTATCGAACGTTGCAGAACTTTTTGGATGATGGAGACAAAAATTACTTTGGATACGACAATGGTGAATTATTCAACCTTTTCAGAGAATCTAGCGGAAGTGGCAAAGTCAATTTGGGGAACGATAATGTAATTTCAGAAGCATATACAATGTTCCAGTCAATTAGAGCCGGTGAAACGGACGGCACAGTTAATTGCTTTGATTGTAGTGAGTATTTGTCGAAAGGGCTTCTTCCGCAATTATCTGACGAGAAATCGTATTTAGAAATAGATGGGACATTTAGTTCAGAAACCTACAGGGAGGAGATATATGCTAATTATTACGATGACGTTAAAAGTTCCAGCAATCAAATATTTGGAACTGGTACAACAACTTTTGGCAGCACGTCTACTTTTTTTGGATTTGAATATTATCGTAACGTGGGTCATGCGGCAACCTTCTTGGGCACTGGACAAGACGGAACATCATATTACTTCTCAAAGAATGGAGCATGGCGTAATTCCGAATTTGGAATATTTACTGAACAAAAGTTGACGAAATTATATGGAGAACCAACTGGGTTGAATTCAGGCGAAAGTGGATACTATCAATTTGGAAAATAAGGAAAACCTAAAGTAAAAATGTTCAGCCAATTAATTTTCAATCGAAATTTTAGCCAATTGTATATATTAGGCTTGCTCATAATATTTTTGGCTAGCTGTAATCTAAATAATGCGCCCAAGGTTAAACCATTGTCCAATTCTGAAATAAAGAGCTTTCAAGAGTTCGAAGAACTGGGAGTGCAAGATTACATGAGGCTAATTGTGTCTAAAGAACTTATTCTTTCGTTGCATAAGAATAAAGACAGTTCAGTGCCTTTGCTAAAGGATTTCGCTACTCAAGATGACCCCTACCCACTTATTATGATCGATGGGGAGAAAAATTTTGATGAATGGATGTCAGTTGAAGATGTTGCATATTTAGAATCTTTATTAGGTTCAAATCAACCTAGTTTTAATATCATTAACAGCAGATCTTCACGTCTAGTAGTTTATGAATCTGAAGTCGGTGAAGAAGCCAAAGTTTTTTTGAGCCTTTACAAGAAGAAAAGGTGTTTCTATAGTAGAAACTGTGAATAATGAGAAACCTGCTGATACAAGAGCAATTACAAATGGATATGATTACTAGACATTATGAGGCATAAAAAAAAGAGCATATTGTCAGGCTTGTTTTTTATCTTATTAATGCTGTTCCTGTATTACACACCTGTTCAAGCTTATTTAACCTACTGGGTTGGTAATAGAGCTTATATACCTTACGGAACTGTCATTTTATTTGGTGCAAGTTTGTATTTCTCCGCTTCAAGTTTGTATAAAATTGTCAAAACAAAAAAGTTGGAAATACTCAACTTGATATTGTCCCTCCCCATATTAGTATATATGGTTTATTGGTCAATTAAAGTATTGACCATTTAATAATACGAAATGAGAGTGGCAAATAGTTAAACGGGCTCTGATATCGCGCCTAAGGAGGTTTGTAACCTCCGGCCCACACGCTGCTAATGGATCAAGAAGTTAGCCGTATTTTTCGACAAAATCAAGTAAGGGCCGCATTCACGCGGCCCTTACTTTTTCATAAAATTGTATCTTTAAAATAGTTCTTTGACGCGGTTACAAACCGCTTTTTAACGATAGAAAATTTAGCGGTGTTCAAGTTGCAAACTCTCACTAGCTTGCAATTTACTAGCTTGATAAAGTTAAATTGCAAAAACGCACGATCACCTGGGTAACAGCCGGGTGACCTACGCTCCCAACATTAAAAATTGCAGCAATCCAGTGAATAGCATTGCTTCGTATACTTTGGAAAATGTGATAGACTACTACCCTTACGGGAAGGTGCTACGCCACTACGCAGCAAACCAGAATCAGGAGAAATACCTATCAACGCACCATCAACGGGATGAAGAAACGTCAACCAACACCTTTGCTGGTGGTCTCGACAACAGGGGAGCTCGATGGTATGATAGTGATGCGGGGAGGTTTTTGAGTTTGGACCCGTTGGCTGCTGATTTTGCTTCTTGGAGCTCTTATAACTATGTACTTGGAAATCCATTGGCATACATTGATCCTGATGGCAAGAGTCCAGATGAATGGCAAATGAACGATGACGGTTCATTTACATTGCTGGAACGAGATAACTCTTATACGCACCGGTTCTACAATGAGCAAGGTGAATTGTTTTATTCCTTAACAGAGTCGAACGAATTTCTTTTCAACTATAATGACAAATACGTTAAGGATTACTGGGAAGTCCTTGAGTGGCATGACAAATTTCAAAGAGCACTGACGCGTGAATCAAATGAAGCATCTTATGAGGACATGATGAGTCGAACAGATAAAATGCCTTATGGGGATATAATTTTGGAGGCGAACAAAAATCATGGTGTAATTAGCAACTCTCAAGATCTCAGTAGTGGTCTTTTTAAATCATTGGGATTTAGTTCATACAAAATAGAATTCAATTTATCTCCTGCCGGAATTTTATTGCTTTATCGAGGAGCCACAAAGGGAGGATCTTTGCAAGACGATATTAAAGAGGCAGGTAGTATTCTGTATAAAAAGTGGGAACAAAGTACTTTTTGGGATGATGTTAAATATGAAGTAGAAAGCAATGTATACAATATTCAAAATTGGAGTTTATTCAACCAATAATAGACCGATATTGATTTTGGCAATTATTTTGGCGATGGTTTCGTGTAGCCCGTCTAATGGGATTGTTGAGATTCATTACCCAAATGATCAACTTAAAGCTAGGGGCCGATTGGCAGAAAATAAAAAAGAGGGCCTTTGGATATACTTTTATGAGAATGGCTCTAAAATGAAGGAAACCAATTTCAAAAAAAATTTAAAAAATGGCATTTCCAAGATCTGGTATGAGAATGGCCAGTTAAAATCTAAATCAACATATGCCGAAGATAAACTTATTGGCCAAAGTGAAGCGTGGTTCAAAAATGGACAATTGAACTATTTTCACCACTACAATAAGGATGGACTTTCTGACGGTGAATTCGAAATATTCTACAATTCTGGCTCTTTGAGACAGAGAGGAAGGTTTGCTTCTGGAAAAAGTGTTGGAGCATGGTTTACCTTTTATGAAAACGGTGAACTCAAATCTCGGAGTGAATATAATACTTTGGGAGAAAAGGCTGGATATTGGTTTGATATTTCGAACAGCGGGGATACCATTTCCCAAAGGAAGTACTAATGGGGAGTGGCAAATAGTTAAACGGGCTCTGATATCGCGCCTAAAGGAGGTTTGTGACCTCCGGCCCACACGCTGCTAATGGATCAAGAAGTTAGCCGTATTTTTCGACAAAATCAAGTAAGGGCCGCATTCACGCGGCCCTTACTTTTTCATAAAATTGTATCTTTAAAGTAGTTCTTTGACGCGGTTACAAACCGCTTTTTAACGATAGAAAATTTAGCGGTGTTCAA
>Ga0316204_10008800_pt1 | contig 13805 bp, 11 predicted proteins | sample 6monrhotite_MG_2_FD_205661 | JGI IMG/M metagenome (GOLD analysis project Ga0316204, IMG submission 205661) | Microbial mat bacterial communities from mineral coupon in-situ incubated in ocean water Damariscotta River, Maine, United States -... | ecosystem: Environmental > Aquatic > Marine >... | reverse complement strand
TATCAATTTATTGTTAGCTAAAAAGACATTCTCACAAGCAGATACCCACATTAGGAAAATGCAAAAGGCTTTTCCTAATAATGCTAATGTGCATTTAGTAAAGGGACATTTGTTTAAAGAAACTGGGGATTTAGAAAATGCTTATCTACATTATAAAAAAACCTATTCTCTTTCTCCTAACTATACGGCAGTCTTCATCGAACTTTATAAGCTGGCTAACCAAAATGTGCATCGAACAGATATCATAACGATCTTTAACAAGCAGATTGAATCCCAACCAGAAGCGCATTTTATCCGGCACTTATATGCTGATTTATTGTACATGGAAGGCGAAATGTCCGAGGCAAGCAAACATTACGAAAAGTTAATTCTAATAGATGATTTACCCAATAAAGCGAATATCTATAATAACTTAGCAAATATCGTCAGCAATATTGATATTGTAAATGCAATGTCTTACGCACAAGAAGCAGTCAATTTAAACCCGAATTCATCATCTGTACTGGACACTCAAGGGTGGATATATACAAAGAACAATAACCCGCAACAAGGCCTCAATATCCTAAGACAGGCATTTACCCTAAACTCAGATAACCCTACTATTCGTTACCACTTAGCCTATACCTTGAATAAGCTTGGCAGAACCCTTGAAGCTAAATCAGAACTTGAGTTTGCGTTACAATCCGACCAAAAATTTCAAGAGAGAACGCAAGCACAAGCTCTATTGTTGGAGCTATAGCATTAACATAAGTATCACTCAACAATTACGTAGTTAGCTAAATTAGGTGGTTCTCTAGAGTGGCAATTGCGTTATAAATAACGTTAAGAGATTGATATTTAACCTGCTCAGTAAAGGGACTTTCTACAACTTAATACTTCTTTCAATAGTTGTATCTAATGTCTACTTTTTTGTATTACTTAGTATTGCCTTAGGATTTAGGTTGCGAAAATAAATTGCAGCAAAAATCAGTCATCACACTGTATAAATATTATAAATCCCTCCCTTGGCATTGTAAGTTCAACGACAGGGGGGGGGAGAATAATTATGGCCGATTGCAATCCTAGACTTTTATTTAATAGTCAACTCATCGTCAACCAAGTCAATCTTAATCGTGCCATCATTTGCCAAATCCCCAGACAATATTTTCTGCGCTAATGGATTTTCAATTTCTGTTTGGATAACCCGTTTTAAGGGTCTTGCACCGTAAACAGGATCAAAGCCTGCATCTGCAATTTTACCCAAGGCAGCAGGACTTAATTCCAATTTATAACCTTTGTCTGCCAATCGTACTTTCAAAAACCTTAGCTGTATCTTGGCTATAGCTGTGATCTGCTCTTTACCCAGAGGGTGGAAAACTACAATATCATCTACTCGATTAAGAAATTCTGGTCTGAAATGTTCACCAACAGCGGTCATGACTAAATTTTTCATTTGTTGATAATTACTTTCACCGCTAACCTCTTGGATAATATCTGAGCCAAGGTTAGAGGTCATAATGATCACTGTATTCTTAAAATCTACAGTGCGACCTTGACCATCCGTTAACCTACCATCATCTAAAACCTGTAATAAAATATTAAACACGTCAGGATGGGCTTTTTCCACCTCATCAAGCAAAATGACCGAATAGGGTTTACGTCTAACAGCCTCAGTTAAATACCCTCCTTCTTCATAACCCACATATCCAGGAGGTGCACCTACCATTCTTGCTACTGAATGTTTTTCCATAAATTCAGACATATCGATACGTATCATGGCATCTTCAGTATCAAACAAGAAATTAGCTAAGGTTTTGCAAAGCTCTGTTTTACCGACACCTGTTGGACCCAAAAACAAAAAAGAACCGATAGGCCGGTTAGGATCAGATAGCCCAGCTCGAGAGCGGCGAATAGCATTGGCTACTGCAGTAACAGCTTCACCCTGCCCGACTACACGTTTATGCAAAGCCCCTTCCATTGAGAGTAGTTTAGCTTTTTCGCCTTCAAGCATCTTAGACACGGGGATCCCAGTCCAACGAGACAACACATCAGCAATTTCGTTTTCCGTCACCTTATTTTTCAACAAAGTAGTTTCTTGAGTTTCAGACTCGATGGCTAGCTCTAGTTTAGCTTCAAGCTCAGGAATTCTGCCATATTGTAATTCTGACATACGGCTTAAATCAGAGGCTCGTCTAGCAATTTCTAAATCTAATTTAGCTTGTTCGAGTTCAGAACGTATCGTTTGTGTGCCCTGCATAGCTTGTTTTTCTGCCACCCAGATAGTTTCAAACTCTGAAAATTTATGTTCTGCTTGTTCTCGCTCTAATTCGATGATCTCTAAGCGTTTGTGACTTGCCTCGTCCTTCTCCTTTGCGAGCGCTTGCTCTTCGAGCTTGAGCTGAATGATCCGCCGCTCGAGCTTATCCATATCTTCAGGTTTGGAGTCCATTTGCAAACGAATACTCGAAGCCGCTTCGTCAATAAGATCAATCGCTTTATCAGGTAGTTGCCTGTCACTAATATATCTGTGGGACAAAGATGCAGCGGCTACAATAGCGGGATCGGTAATTTCAACCGAGTGGTGTAACTCGTAACGTTCTTTTAGTCCGCGCAAGATAGCAATAGTATCTTCAACACTAGGTTCATCTACTATGATCTTTTGAAATCGTCTTTCAAGTGCGGCGTCCTTTTCAATAAACTGGCGATACTCGTTTAAGGTTGTCGCACCGACACAATGTAGCTCACCTCTTGCGAGTGCGGGCTTAAGCATATTGCCTGCGTCCATTGCTCCTTCGCCCTTCCCTGCCCCGACCATAGTATGTAGTTCGTCTATAAAAAGAATGATCCTGCCTTCTTCTTTACTTAATTCATTTAGCACTGCTTTTAAACGCTCTTCAAACTCCCCACGAAATTTTGCACCCGCTATCAGAGAGCCCATATCAAGGGACAACACCCGTTTGTTCTTTAATCCTTCTGGCACTTCACCGTTGATAATCCGCTGAGCTAACCCTTCAGCAATAGCCGTTTTACCTACGCCTGGCTCACCAATTAGTACCGGGTTATTTTTAGTTCGACGCTGTAATACTTGAATAGTACGGCGTATTTCATCATCCCTACCGATAACAGGATCTAACTTTCCCTGTTCTGCTCGCTCAGTTAAGTCAGTTGTGAACTTGTCCAGTGCTTGACGAACATCTTCAGCATTAGGATCCGTGACTTTTTGCCCTCCGCGCATTTTCTCGATAGCTTTCTCAATATTTTCTTGGTTCGCACCGGATAACTTAAGTAGCTCTCCTAAACTGCCTTTATCTTGCAAAGCGGCCAAAACAAACACTTCTGAAGTGATGTAATCGTCTTTGCGCTTTTGCGCTATTTTGTCGCATAAATTAAGCAATACAACGGTACTTTTTCCTAGTTGTACATCTCCACCAGTGCCTTCAACTCGAGGTAGCTTATCTACAGCGTTTGACAAGGCAGAACGCAAACTATTAACGTTGATATTGGCTTGGTCAAATAACGGGCGTACTGAGCCGCCTTGCTGATTAAGCAAAGCCGTCATTAAATGTACCGGTTCTATGTATTGGTGGTCACGCCCCAATGCCAAAGATTGAGCTTCAGACAGAGCCGTTTGAAATTTACTGGTAAAACTCTCTAAGCGCATTAAATTACTCCACTAAAGTTTTTATAGTTTGGTTATGGGTACAATTTACATACTAATCAAGTCAATTACAGAAAGTCATTGCCCATAGTGTGGATAAAATCCCAACCAAATTAAACTCGATATATATACCCATGCCACCTCAAGATGCGCGTTTCAGACATCTTGAGGTGCTATGGATATAGTCCATTAGTATCTGATAATTAATAAAATTTTCTGATGAAGATCAAGTTTAGGTAACAAATATCAAGCAAGGTAAATAGCGCTGACTATTCTGCCCGTTGTGGCTATGTTATTTGCCTTTGAGGAGTCTAAATGTGTGGCTCGGCGGTGTGAAAAAAACAAGTCTGCCTGTTCATAAGTACAATATTGGCCACCAAAAACCTGTGTTATTCCTAAAGCACACATTTTTTGCTTAGCAATGACATACAGATCCGCAAAATATTTACAATCTGTCGTTTGGCTATTGCGACTAAATGCTTGTGGGTAATCGCTAAACCTGTCTTTTATTTCTTTTCCTACTTCAAAGTGTCTTTGGCTAATGGCCGGCCCCATCCAAGCCATTAACGACTTTGATTTAACCGGCATTTTCGAAACGGTATTTTCTATGACACCGTCTGCTAATCCGCGCCAACCAGCATGAACTGCCGCCACACAGCTACCTTGCTGATCGCAAAATAAAACGGGCAAACAGTCTGCAGTCATAACTGCACAAACTTGATTTTTTCTAATGGAAAAACAGGCATCTGCTTGAAGTGCTGTAATGGCAACATTGCCAGTCATATCTAAGTCTAAACAGATATTGCTGTGGGTTTGGTTTAGCCAGATAAAGTTCTGATAATTAGGTAATAGATGACGATTTTTATTAACTAAATTTTGATCGTCACCAACATGTTGTGCAAGGTTTAAGGAATCGAAAGGCGGTTGGCTAAAACCGCCACTTCTGCAACTGGTAAAGGCCCTAACATTGTTAGGCGCTGGCCAATCAGGTTGAATGTAATTCTGCTGTGGCAAACTTACACTTCTCCGCTGCCATGCTCAGACTTGTCTTCTCTCAATACTTCTAGCAGTTCAGTAAAATCTTGTGGTAAAGGAGCCTGCCAACTTAACCATTCTCCTGTCACAGGGTGAGTTAATTCAAGCTGGATTGCATGCAGAGCTTGACGGCGGAACATTCTTAACATATTCACCATATTTTCGTTACAGGCTTTTGGTGGTCTTGGACGCCCGCCATAAGCCTGATCCCCAACTAAAGGATAACGCAAATGTGACATATGTACGCGGATCTGGTGGGTACGCCCAGATTCCAGTTTTAATCTGATGTAGGTGTGCGCACGAAACTTTTCTTTAACTCGATAATGGGTCATGGCAGGTTTGCCTGACTCACGCACAGCCATACTAGTGCGCTTGGTAGGATGACGACCAATAGGTTCATCAACAGTACCACCTGCGACCATAGTGCCTACAACAACGGCTTCATATTCGCGGCTAATTTCCCGCGCTTGCAGTTGTTCTACTAAATGGGTTTGAGCAGGAATTGTTTTCGCAACTACCATTAAGCCAGTGGTATCTTTGTCGAGTCTATGCACAATACCGGCCCGTGGTACGTTAGCAATTTCCGGTGCATGATTGAGTAAAGCATTCAATACCGTACCGTCGCTGTTACCGGCCCCAGGATGCACCACTAAATTCATGGGTTTGTTAATAACCAAGATATGTTCATCTTCAAATATGATATTTAAATCAATATCTTGGCCCTTATGTTGAACTTGCATTTCAATTTGAGCAGCAATCTCAATAAGCTCTTCACCTAGCAGCTTTTCCCTAGGTTTGTTGAGTATTTGCCCATCTACTTTGACGTAATCAGCCAAAATCCATTCTTTTATGCGTGATCTTGAATAATCAGGGAACATTTCGGCCAAAGCTTGATCCAATCGTTTGCCAAATAAGTTTTCAGGCACATTTGCCTGTAATTGAATTTTTTCATGTGCGGTAGACATGCATTAAACATCCTGAAAGTGTTTCGTAACGATTTATATGTGCATAGCCCAATTTGCTAGGGTAGAATGCGCTGCAATTATCGATTTGGTAAAACACTATTCTAACGGATTTTTATCCCTAATGAATCATGCATGATCAATCGAAATAGAAATGAGAGTAAATAAGAGCATTATGATCAGTAAAATCAACCTTAGAAATATTATATTAAGCAGTGTTTTAGTTGTTGTGGCTGGATGTTCATCGGCCCCAGAGGACGAAGATGTCGATTTAGTGCTACGCAATAGAAGTGCCCAAAGTCTATATGAAGACGCTAAAGAAAAAATGCAACTTGGAAACTTCAACGCTGCAACAGAAACCTTAAGCGCCTTGGATTCTCGTTATCCGTTTGGGCCTTTGTCAAATCAAGTCCAATTAGACCTTATTTACGGTTATTATAAAACGGGCAAAACAGATGAGGCTTTGGCCACTATTGACCGATTCACTCGACTCAACCCTAACCATTCAGATGTTGATTACGCTATCTATATGCGTGGTCTAACGAATATGGAAATGGATAGCAACCTGTTCCAAGAGCTAGTGGGTATTGACAGGTCTGACCGAGATCCTAGTAACTCTCGTCAAGCATTTAATGATTTTAGGCGCTTGATTGAGAAATACCCAAATAGTAAATACGCTGCAGATGCGCAAAAGCGTATGTTGCATATTAAAAGTCGTTTAGCGAAATACGAAATAAGCATTGCCCGTTATTATATGCGTCGCGATGCATATGTCGCTGCTGCTAATCGTGGAAGGTTTGTGATTGAGCATTACCCTGATACTAGACATGTGCAAGAGGCGCTTGAAATTATGGTCGAATGTTATGACCAACTTAAGTTAGATGACTTAAAAAACAATGCTATGAAAACCCTTAAACTGAATTATCCAAATAGCAGTTTTATTAGTTGATAATATAACGTCATAAAAAAACGCGCTGAAAGCGCGTTTTTTTTATGGATTAGAATAACTTTATTTGAAAAATAAATGGCTAAAAGGATTTAACAATCGAGCAATTCCCGCAGTAAAATGTAGAGGTTGATCAACTATAGTAAACACTAAACAGCCTTCATCAGCCTCAGAGTGAGGTAAATGTTTATGGCGATTATTCATAATAGTAAAATCACCACAGTCGTACTCTGCAATACCATCACTGTATTGACCATCGATCACTAAGGTCATCTCTGTACCTTTGTGTGTGTGCTCTGGCACTCGACCACCTTTCTCCATATAGATAAAATTCGCTTTACCAATATCGCCTAAATCCACAGGCGCCTGCCACAATTTACCAACCAACCGTGACCAATTCCCGGTATTTTTAACATAGCGTCTCAATACTCTGGGTAATTCAAAATACTTTCCATCAAGTTCAATCGAAGTACCATTGACCTCGGTTGCACTAGTCTTGGAAACAGGTAAATCTGTAATGTCTGACATCATAGCAAGGTATTGGCTATCTAGAGGCACAGTCGCTGCGGCCTGAGCAAACACCTCAGTTGCCAATTCAGACTGTATATCAATACAATCATGCTGACACTGTGGACACATATCGACGTGGGCAGAAATCATTAATGCCATTGCAGGCGCACAGCCACCCGCCGAAAATGCTTGTAAATCAGAATATTGAGGGTGAAAGCTAATCATCGTCTTTTAACATCTCTTTTAAACGTTGCAGTGCAAGTCTAGTCCTAGATTTTACTGTCCCTAGTGGAATATCGAGTTGTATAGCCACTTCTTGTTGAGATTTACCGTCTATGTAAATCGCCTCTATCACTGATTTTTGTTTATCCGGCAAGGAGTCAAACAAAATGCCAATCTCATCCATAGTGACTTGATGATCTAAGGACACCTCATTTGCGTCTGGCGTTTGTTCGCACAAAATAGGCCAAAGATCATCCGAGCACACATCTTCTTTACGATTCCGCTGCTTTCTGAGCATATCGAAGCGTATATTTCGAGCGATGGTGAAAATCCAAGTAGAAGGAGAACCTTTTTCTCGATTAAACAAGTGGGATTTTTGCCATACGTTAGACATTGTGTCTTGCACCAGCTCCATTGCAAGTGCCTCGTTACCCATTTGCTTCAACGCATAAGACCGCAGGCGAGGAGCAAAATAACTAAATATCTTAGCAAACGAACGCTTACAGCGCTCACTAGCAACAACGCTTAAGTATGCCGACATTTCTTCTGCACATTCTATTGGTTTAATGGAATTAATTTGCTTAGTTTCCACAGATATTCCAACTAACATATACTCACACTATCGAATTATTGTTAATGCAAATTGATACGAGCTATTTTGGTTAAAGGATCACTCTACCAATAGTGTCAGAAAATCTAAGGCTTTTACACAGTCTTTTTGTTGTAGAAATTGTTGTTTTTGTTCGGCATTAACTGGCAATAACTCTAACCAACGATAAATCACCCATATTGGATCATTAAATTTAGGGGTTTTATATAAGGCTTTAAGTTCTGGGTATTTATCAAAAATCTCTATTAATCTTTCATCTATAGGCGCAATCGAGTGTAGTTCAGACTGAGCTGTCCATTCGTCAATCCATTGACATTTACCTATCCGCAACTCATCACTTTCAGTGTTGACAGATTCAATCTTAAAACATCTATGTCCCTCAACCGTTACTCCTAAGAAACCATCATCCAACAAATCAAAATCGATGACTTTGGCATAAGTGCCTATAGGGTAGATATGCTCATTTTTATCTTTATCGCCCTGCGCATTTAGCATACAAATACCGAATCCCGTATCAGCCGCACAGGCTTCTTTTACCATGCGCACGTATCTAGGTTCGAATATTCTCAATGACATCCTTCCACCTGGCAACACGTGTGCCGATAAAGGAAATAATGGGATCTCCAAATTAGAGTTCATATAAAAGGTTAACTTTGTGTGTTCAATATTTTTCGATACGCCTCAATAGCATATTTAGATCGAAAATAAAATTTAAAAGTGACCTAGTAAGTGATCTCTAGTTGGCGCAATTAGGTATCTAATATGTACAAAGATGGGTTACCGCTGGTCAGTATATACCCGTCTCCCTTGAAGCTGCAGCGTTGTTGGCTGCTCTCACTCACCCCAATCACTTAGTAAGTCTAAGCTCATGGGGCTGAGTTCCTTTGCCGCCTAGCTGCAACTCCAATGGCTTTGGGTATAGTTGATCATATACAGAGAAAAATTACAGGACAACAATGAGAAAAAATATTGCAATAATAGGCACAGGAATTTCAGGACTGACCTGTGGACATTTGCTCCATAAACAGCATGACCTGACTCTTTTTGAAGCAAGTCACTATATTGGCGGCCATACCGCTACTAAAGATGTGCAAGTGAATGGCAGGCAGTATGCAATAGACACAGGCTTTATTGTTTTTAATGATTGGACCTATCCGAACTTCATCAAATTAATGGACAAGATTGGCGTGCAATCCCAAGCAACCGAAATGAGCTTTAGTGTTAAGAACCTTTCTCAAGGCCTAGAATACAATGGCAATACACTCAATAGTTTATTTGCTCAAAGGCGCAATGTGTTACGTCCCAGATTTTGGCGAATTGTTAGGGACATTCTAAAATTCAACAAAATCTGTAAAAAGGGAGCAGCAGAAAATACAGATTACGGGCGTGTGACACTTCACGAATTTTTAATGCAACACCAATTCAGTGAAGACTTCAGCTACAATTATATCCTACCTATGTGTGCAGCAATTTGGTCAACTAGTTTAGAAGATATCAAAGCTTTTCCGTTTACATTTTTTCTGCGCTTTTTCAATAATCATGGGCTACTAAATATTACAGACAGGCCTCAGTGGCGCTCCATTATTGGCGGTTCTAGAGAATACATTAAACCACTGATTGCTGGTTTCGAAGATAATATAAAATTAAATAGCCCCGTAAAATCGGTGATAGATAAAGGTAATCAAAAGTTAGTTCGCTTGAACGACGACTCAGAGTATCTTTTCGATGAGGTTATTTTTGCTTGTCATAGCGACCAAGCTCTGACCATACTCGGCACAGCAAATTCAATACAAACAGAAATTTTAGGGCACATGCCCTATGCTAAAAACGAAGTAGTTCTGCATACGGATGCTAGCATATTACCAGTCAGAAAACTGGCTTGGGCAAGCTGGAACTATCTTATCAAAGGATATGAAGGTGAATCCCAAGCCCCTGCAGTATTGACCTACAATATGAACATTCTGCAAAACATACAATCGGATACCACTTTTTGTGTGACCCTAAATAACACTAAAGATATCGATCCTGAAAAAGTATTGGGCACTTACCACTATGCCCACCCGCAATTTAACAACCAAACTATTGTCGCCCAATCAAGGTGGGCAGAAATATCTGGAAAACGCGGCCTACATTTCTGCGGAGCATATTGGTACAACGGTTTCCATGAAGACGGAGTGCGCAGCGCTTTAGATGTATGCAAGTCATTTGGCGAGCAACTCTAGTGCATAGCGCTTTATATAAAGGAAGTGTATTCCACAGCCGATTTGTACCAAAAAAACACGCTTTTACATATCAGATATTTTTACTCTGGCTCAACCTAGATGAACTTGACTTACTGGAAGCTGAGGTAAAGGGGTTTTCAGCTAATTCATGGGCACCATTAAGATTTAAACGCAGCGACTATTTAGGTGATGCGGATACACCATTAAAACAATCAGTACTGCATAAAATGTCAGAACTGGCACAACAGCAACTAACAGGTAGGGTTTTTTTACTCGGACAAACACGCACTTTTGGTCTTTATTTCAGTCCAGTCAATTTTTATTATTTACAGCAAGATGACGGCACATTTAGCCATTTGTTGGCCGAAGTGAGCAACACACCTTGGAATAATAGGCATTGTTATTTAGTGGATTTAGGCAAACAAGAGGATTGTGCTAAAGCCTTTCATGTATCACCGTTTAACCCAATGGATATGCAATATAAGTGGAAAATTTCACAACCGGAACAATCCCTTAAATTAACACTGGCTTGTCATAAAGAGGTTAAACATTTTGTTGCGAGTATTAATTTGTCACGAATTGAACTGAACTCAAAAACCCTTTTTAACGTATTGCTTAGTATTCCTAGCATGACGATAAAAACCGTCTTTGGAATTTATTGGCAAGCCCTCAAACTATTTATAAAAGGCGTGCCGTTTTATTCTCACTCAGTACAAGGTAAAAAATAACTATGGCAAACGGAGAACAAATACTAATAGAGTCTTCAAGCTCATCATGGCGGCACAAGTTGTGTCGATCAATTATGTTAAAGGTATTTGCCAGCTTGCCACAAGGTCAGATGGTAATTAAAGAAAAAGGCGTACTAGTAGACACTTATGGTCACAAAGAATCAGACTTACACGCTGAAATTGATATTCAATGCCTCAGTGTTTACCAAAGTTTATTGTTCGGAGGCAGTGTAGCGTCAGGGGAAACATTTTCTGAAGGTCTTTGGACTACCCCAAATTTAACCAACGTTATTCGTATTTTCGCTCGCAACTTACCTTTGCTAGATAGTTGGGAGGCAAAAATGCAGTGGTTGGCTTTCCCTATTCGCAAAATTAGCCACCTTGCTAACAAAAACTCTGCAACAGGTTCAAAGAAAAACATTGCCGCCCATTATGACTTAGGAAACAAACTCTATACCCGATTTCTTGATGACAGCATGATGTATTCTGCGGCCATTTACCCGACACAAGACAGTACTTTGGCACAAGCTCAGACCACAAAGTTGAGAGCAATCTGTGACAAATTACAATTGGTCCCTGAAGACCATTTAATCGAAATTGGTACTGGTTGGGGTGGCTTAGCTGTATTTGCAGCGAAAAACTACGGCTGTAACGTGACAACCACCACCATTTCAGAAGAACAACATCAATACACCCAAGATTTAATCAACAAGGAAGGTCTACAACACAAAATCACTCTGTTGAAACAAGACTACAGATTACTTGAAGGTCAGTATGACAAGTTAGTGTCTATTGAAATGATTGAGGCTGTAGGTAAAGAGTACTTACCTACCTTCTTTAAAAAATGTTCGAGCCTGTTAAAAACCCAAGGCTTAATGGTGTTGCAAGCTATCACTATCAGCGACCATCGTTTTGACAGTTACAGCAAAAGTGTCGACTTCATTCAGAAGCATATTTTTCCTGGTGGCTTTTTGCCCTCACAGTTGTTAATTAATCAACATTTGAGAAAACACACAGACTTGATGATCCGCGATCTCCACGACATCGGCCTAGATTACGCCCGAACCCTAAAAGACTGGCATCACAAACTCCTCGAAAACAAAGAGCTATTAGCTAAAGACGGTTACGACGATCGCTTTATGAATATGTGGCGGTATTACTTTAGCTACTGCGAAGGAGGCTTCTTAGAGCGCACCATCAGCACAGTGCAATTGGTGATTAGCAAACCTGCATTCTCAAACAGTATTAGCCGATAGATATTGATGCAGAAGATTTAATTGAAAGAACCCAACAAGAGTGGCAAAAGTTAGGTATTAAACAACAAACATTTACAGCATGGATCCCCCTACTGACAGAGATATTTCCAAATATAAAAAAAGGCGACACACTTTTATTGAACGTCAGTAAAGACCAACAAACCGAATGATGAATCGCTCTTACATGAAAAAACTGGGGATTACTGTAGCCGAGATATCAATTTTTTTTGATAAAACAGCACCGGTTAGGAAATGTAATTAGATTTAAAGCCTCACGTCTTTAAGGCTTTGACAGACAGAGATAAACATTAAGTTATCACTTTTCATACCTAAGTATCACCTCACAGATTTTTTAATCCATTCAAATAGTCTCTAATAGCTACATCAAAACGCAGCAACGGCTGCAAAATAAACTTAAACACCGAGGAACTTAACCATGTTGAAAATAGTTAAAACTTCTATCGCTATCGCTACTATCTCTTTACTGACTGCGGGTAACGCACAAGCTGACGTAGGCGAAGCACTACAAAACATCTGTACCATCGTTAAAGCCGATGACAAAGGTGAACTACGTAAAAAAATGAAACGTGTTCAATCTGATTACAGACTTAAACTTAAAGATTATTACACAAGTGTAACCTGTGGCGGTAACAGCCTTATCCGCACAGCTATGCTTAACGACGCGGTTGAAACAGGTACCTTGATGGTTAAGAAAATGCCTAAAGGTGACTTAAAAGCGCCTGAGAAAGACGGTAAAACGGTATTAATTTGGGCTTCTGAAAATGGCTTAGATGCATCACCTATAGTGACTGCACTTAACGACAGAATATAGGTTGAAAACCTAAACAAAGAATTGTTCTAGAACGAACTTGGCTGCGGCCAGCGAAACGTTCAACATGGAAGGTGAGTAGCTTATCCTGCTTACCTTTAAAAATGGCCTCTTTTGAGGCCGTTTTTTTTGCGTGAAGCTAAAAGAATATTCACCACAGAGAAAAAGGAGGACACAGAGAAAAGAAACGTTATTCTTAACAATCTGTTCCTCTGTGTAGCGCAGCGCTCTGTGTCCTCGGTGGTTCAAACGCTTTTAGTTTTTCAGCTCATCGCTATTAAGCTCGAAGCTCGTGGCTGATTTCAAGGCCTTAAAGTCATCTTACCTTTTACTTCTCGGTTCATAACTTTGTTCAATGCGTCTTTGGCATTTTCTAAAGGAACCACTTCATCAACTATCACTTTGACTTTACCTTGCACATACCACATTAATAACTCTTTCATGTTATTCGCAAAGTCTTTGGGTTGATGCTGAGTAAACGAGCCCCAAAAAACGCCCATGACTGAATAACCTTTGACTAAGGCTAAATTCACTGGGAATTCCGGGATAGTACCACCAGCAAAACCGACCACTAATAATCTGCCGTTCCAGGCCATGCTTCTTGAACAAGCGTGGAAAGTATCACCACCCACACATTCGTACACCACGTCGACACCTTTACCTTCAGTTACCTCTTTAATGGCAGTTTTTAGGTCGGTCTCAGTGTAGTTAATGAGAATGTCTGCACCATTAGCTTTAGCCATGTCTAATTTTTCTTGGGTAGAACAGACCGCTATGACTGTAGCACCCATTTCTTTACCAATTTGCACTGCCGCTAAACCCGTTCCGCCTGCTGCACCCGTCACCAA
>Ga0316204_10008799_pt1 | contig 13805 bp, 15 predicted proteins | sample 6monrhotite_MG_2_FD_205661 | JGI IMG/M metagenome (GOLD analysis project Ga0316204, IMG submission 205661) | Microbial mat bacterial communities from mineral coupon in-situ incubated in ocean water Damariscotta River, Maine, United States -... | ecosystem: Environmental > Aquatic > Marine >... | reverse complement strand
CCGTTCATCTTTTTCCTGCCTGAGATAATCAGATTTTTTGCTATGAGTTGTCATAATGCGTCCTCCATGTTAAATGTAGAGCTTTACAACGTTTATATATAAATTATCGCAGGTTAAGGTGAAATTGTCGCCTATATTTCCCCATCAATGATTAGAAACCATTGTAATTCGCTCCCGTTTTTGTAATTCGGCCAGTTTGGATTCCCACTTCATCTGCCGGGCAAAATCTTTCAGCTCCTCTTCAGGCATATAGACTGTATGTTCCGGACCAGGATAGATGTGCTGCCTGACCTCATCCCGATAACGCTCATAGACTTTTTCGATAATAGGAATCATGTCGACACATATTTTTGAATGTCGGGGAGTATGCTCTTCGTATAAATGAAACAGATCGCAGGTAATTATATGCACGCCATGGGCTTTATTACCTGCACCAAGACTAATGACAGGAACCGGTAAGATTTCGGTTAAATATTGACACACTTCTTCCGATGTCACTTCACACAGAATAGAAAAACAACCGGCATCAACCATAGCATGGGCATCGTCAATAAGGCGCCTGGCATCATCTGCCTTTTTTCCCTGTGCTTTAAAACCACCGAGTTGAGGTATACGCATAGGAGTAATACCAATATGCCCCTGTACCGGTATTCCAGCTAGATGTGTTGCTGGGTTATAAACATTTTGCCGAAACTGGCCAGACAAGAGTGCCAATAAAAGAGCTTAGAAAACTATATAACAACGAATCTTTTTTAGCTCTGCAACATGCATAAATAAAATTGGAGGAAAAATGAGTAGCAAATCATCACTTTTTAGCGCCAGTAAAACCATGCGCCTTTTTTTATTTAACCTAAGCCTGCTCATTCTTCTTGGCATTTGGCTGAGTGGCTTTGATCAGGTCCACTGGTTCCTTTTACTAATACCGGCATTTTTAATTTTTTCGGCAATATCCGGTTTCTGTGTGGGCTTAATAATACCAAGATTGATTTTTGGTCGGGATTAACAGCTGGTCCTTAAAAACAATCAGAGCAAAGCAATCTGTTTTCGTGTATAATATATTGTTTTACGTAGCAAATCTGCATTGAATGAGTAAACTGCGTGTTCTCTAAATAAGGTAAGTTATGTCTATGCTACGTTTTCGCTATCAAACCATTGAGTTTGGCAATACCGATATTCATGTCAGGACTTTACGAGACAGACAACAATTTTCAGATTCTGAAAATGTTGCCTGTGATTTGGGCATATCTTCCGCTAACTGGTCTTTATTCGGTATTATCTGGGCTTCTGGAGAAATACTCGCCCGCCTCATGTATGACTATGATATAAAAGGCAAACGAATATTAGAAGTAGGCTGTGGCATAGGCTTAGCGAGTCTTGTTCTCAATCAGCGTACGGCAGATATCACTTCGACAGACTACCACCCTGAAGCCGAAAATTTCCTGCTGGAAAATGTTAAACTCAATAAGTGCAATGATATTCCTTTTATTCGAACTGGCTGGGACGATAAAAAAACAGATTTAGGTACATTTGATACCATCATTGGTAGTGACATACTCTATGAAAGAGGCCATGCTGAAGTTTTGTCAAAATTTATTGACCAACATGCCAAGCCTCAGTGTGAAATAATTATTATTGATCCTGGACGAAAGAATCATGCTCGATTTAGTAAAAACATGGTCAAATTAGGCTATTCTCATAGCCAGAGTAAACCTGAAAATACAGATACTTTAACACAACCGTTCAGAGACTCTATGCAGTTTCAAACACTGCACTATCAACGCTGATTTTATAGTCCACATAAACGTATAAATTCATTCGCCAAGAACAACCAAATCTAACGAAAAGGGGGCAGTTCAAGCACCTTGGTCATTCAACAAATTTGGCAGCTTGAATACCGACATAGAACATCAACTCATCCAGCGTATTATAAATAAGGATTATTACTCCTCATCAGCCAGATACAATTTTCCTGAATTATATAATTCAATTAATAGTGTCCGTTCATCTTCAGTAGCAATTTTTTCAATGGCAGTCAGCTCAACCGTTCTATCATCACACAATAGATAAGCAAATTTACCCGATACCGGATAGTCCTCACCATCAATAAACATCAATTTATGGTTATCATCCTCAATTCCCTCGTTGATTGCTGCATAACTGCTAAACGCAAAACGACTCGATGGATGACGCAAGAGCGGAGAGCCATATTGTTGCTGTAATTGTTTTAACTGTTCGACATTCTTCACCGGATGATCACATTCATGCAAATAATCCACCTTGGAATCACTGACATAGCGCCCAAACCAGCGTGCCAGCTCCGGATGCTGCGGGTCCAGATAATGACGAAAAATGCTTCTAACCTGCTCAATAGCCGCCGCTGAAATTTCATTGGAATGTTTTTGCAGCGTTTCAGAGGGTAAATGATAGGTATTATTTATGGATAATTTATCGGTGATATGAGCAATAAAATCATTCACCAGATCAGAATGACTGGTGGCCCGAAAGCCAATAGAATAACTCATACTTTCCCCCAGCGACACGCCATGATGGGAAACTCCTGAAGGAATGTACATCATGTCGCCCGGCTCCAGAATCCATTCCTGTTCCGCATTAAATTCTTTTTGCAGACGTAAGGCAATACCGGGAATAAAATTGTCTTCGGCAACAGCTCGGGTATTGATTTGCCAGCGTCGACGTCCTGAGCCTTGAAGAATGAACACATCATATAGGTCGACATGTGGCCCCACCGAACCTTCCGGTGCCGCATAGCTGCTCATCAGGTCATCCAGGTACCATTCCGGAATAAAACGAAATTGATCGGTAATCCAGGCCAGTTCAGGAATGGTTTTTTCCAGATCATTAACCACCAGACTCCAGTGTGTTTCCGGCAACCCGGTAAAAGTATCATCATCCATGGGACCATGAATTGCCTGCCATGGGTGTTCACCCCCTTTTTCAATAATAATTCGGGAATTAATTTCTGGTTCACAGGACAAACCAGCCAGCTCATCAGGTGTGATCGGGGTTTCAAAATCTGGAAAGGCCTGACGGACTAACAGGGGCTTCTTCTGCCAGTATTCCTGTAAAAACGTTTCTGCTGAGATATCGCCCAGAGGAATTTTATGGTTAGATTGTGACATAATTAAATACAGATATTCCTCACTTTAGCAGGTTTGAAACAAGGGCCCTATTCACAACTGGCTGGCAATTAGAAAACACCGATTTCAAGATATGAACGGGCAATTTTTCTGATCGATGTTACGTATGCGGCAGTTCTTAGATCAGTGATATTATCATCACTTTCAAGGGTATTGCGAATTTCCTGATACGCCAGACGCATCGTGTCATCCAGGCCAGAGCGAACCAGGTCCAGTTCATCGGCACCACGGGTTATGGTATCACGAATATGTTCAGAAACAGAGTTGCCAGTCGCCTCTTCAAACATTTTGGTCATTTGCATGCCACGCATCTCATCATGACGTCTTTGCATACGACCGAAACGAATATGAGAGATATTACGAATCCATTCAAAATATGACACAGTCACACCACCGGCGTTGGCATAGGCGTCAGGAATAATTTTTATACCTTTTTTATTGAGAATATCATCCGCGCCAAAAGTTATGGGGCCATTGGCCGCCTCAACAATGAGTTTGGCCTGAATGCGATCAGCATTTTCCATAGTAATCTGACTTTCCAAAGCCGCCGGGATCAATATGTCACATTCCTTTTCCAACACGGTAGATCCATCTTCCACCAAAGTGGCGCAGGGAAAACTTTCAATGGAATGATGTTCTTCAATGTGCGTGTGTAATTGCTCAATATCAATGCCTTCATCATTGACCAATGCGCCATTGCGTTTAATAATTGCGGTAATTTTTACACCATCTTCTAATGACAGAAATTTTGCCGCATGATAGCCAACGTTTCCAAATCCCTGGATGACACAGGTTTTACCTTCAAGTTGGCCACTCATATTGGCATTTTTAACATCCTCCGGATGACGAAAAAACTCCTGAATGGCAAATTGCACACCACGGCCTGTCGCTTCAACGCGCCCCTGGATACCGCCATGGTGTACCGGCTTGCCAGTAACACAGGCCACATAATTGATATCATCAGGACGTAATTGTTTATAGGCATCCGCCATCCAGGCCATTTCCCTCTGCCCGGTACCAATATCCGGCGCCGGCACATTAGTTGAGGGACTTAAAAAGCCTTTACGAATCAACTCCAGAGTAAAACGGCGGGTGATCAATTCCATTTCTTCGCGATCATATTGGTTCGGGTTTATAAGTAAGGCCCCCTTGGAGCCTCCAAAGGGAACATCGACAATCGCACATTTATAGGTCATCAAAGCGGCCAGTGCCTCCACTTCATCCTGTGAGGCGAACGGAGCATAGCGTATTCCCCCTTTAGAAGGCAGGCGATGGCTACTATGAGTGGCGCGCCAACCAGTAAAAACTTCAATCTTGCCGCGTATTTTAACCGGAAACTGCACCTGTAAAACAGCGTTACAACTTTTAACGGCTTTTGCCACACCCTCATCAAGTCCTATGACAGCAATCGCCCTGTCCACCATAAGATTGACGCCATCACGGAAACTGGGTTCATTAAATGCTTCACTCATAGCTTATTACCCTGTCTGATTTAAAAATGAATATTGATATAGATCAGCGATATTGACCAATTTATTCGATATACTAAAACGTCTTTCAGTGAAATAAATCCAGGTCATATATGCGTGTCATCCATGTTTTTATGCTCTTCTTATAGTATTGCAGAAACTCTTGCAGAAACCAGCGATTTAGAAAAAGTAAAACGATAGCATTACTGAATTGGGGAAATCTGATAACGACAGTCGAACTATTGATTACTTAGTGATATTATTGTTCAACTTCTTAGTGACAAAAATAGTTATAAACACTTAATTTGACAATCATTCTAACCGTCCATCCCATGGCATAATTGGGGGGACATTAATGACATTCAAACTAAAAGGGAAATAAATGAATATATTAATCTTTGGACCAAACGGTAGTGGTAAAGGTACTCAGGGTGCCATAGTTCAGGAAAAATACAATATTGCTCACATTGAATCCGGAGCAATTTTCCGCAAAAATATTGGTGGCGGCACAGAATTAGGCAAACAGGCCAAAGAGTATATCGACCGTGGTGATTTGGTGCCGGATGATATTACCATTCCAATGATTCTGGATCGTCTGAAAGAAGACGACTGCAAAGATGGTTGGTTGCTGGATGGTTTCCCACGCAACAAGGTTCAGGCAGAAACTTTGGCAAAAGCCTTGTCGGATGCCGATATCAATCTGGATTATGTTATTGAAATCGTATTGCCACGGGATATCGCAAAATTGCGAATTACCGGTCGTCGTTTATGTGAAAATGACAATAACCACCCCAATCACATTGCTTTTGATGCCATTAAACCGGTTGAAAATGCTGATGGCTCACTTTCATGCCGTGTTTGTGGCGGTGCGCTGTCTGCCCGTGCAGATGATCAGGATGATGATGCCATCGATAAACGCCATGATATCTATTATGACGAAAACACCGGCACAATGGCCGCAGTTAACTTTTTCAAGGGACGAGGTGGTGACACTGCAGTAGTTTCTGTTGACGGCAGTCCTTCCATTGGTGAAGTGACTGAAAAAGTGATGAATGCATTGAAGTAAAACCGGCATTTATTCATTTAATCGGTGGATATACGTCAGTGTATCCACCTTATAAAAGCACTCTTTAACTTCTGCGTTGAAACCCGGTTATAAAAATTCGACAACCTTGTCATAATCCCGATTTTATCCAGATCGGCGATAATTGACATAACGGCATTACTTATAAATTCAAGTTGAATCTCATAAACCATTGAATTTAAATGATAAATGAAATTACGGCTGCAGTCATAAAGGTGGCTAGATTACCCGAAACAATTGAGCGCAGACCCAGGGTAATAATTTCATTACGACGCTGCGGTACCATGGTACTCAAGCCGCCAATCATTATCCCCAGACTGCCAAAATTAGCAAAACCGCACAGCGCATAGATCATGATCAATTTACTGGAGTCACTTAAAGCACCGATGGGTTGCTGCACCAATTGCAGATAAGCGAGAAACTCATTGAGAACAATTTTGATCCCCATCAGCTGTCCGGCATTCACGGCTTCTTCCCAGGGAATACCCACTAACCAGGCCACCGGAGCCAGCATGTAACCAAGAATACTCTGCAGGCTCAGAGACTCGTCAAAGCCGGGAATGAATGCCAGCAACTGATTCACCAGACTGACCAGCGCCACCAGTACCAACAGCATGGCAATAATATTAATAAGCAACTTTACGCCTTCCATAGTGCCTCGGGTGATGGCATCCATGGTACTTCGATCCTGAATGACTATCTCTATTGAATTCGAAGCACTGCTCTGGGTGCGAGCCGGTACCATGATCTGGGCGATCAATATTGCCGCAGGGGCGCTGATAATCGAGGCAATTAGAATATGCCCCAGAATATCCGGAATCACCGTCGATAACAGGGAGGCATATAAGACCATAACCGTTCCCGCAATGGTTGCCATTCCGGTAGTCATTAATATAAATAGTTCGCTACGGCTTAATTGTTGTAAATACTCTCTGATGATTAATGGCGCTTCCACCATACCAATAAAAATATTGACCGCACAGCCCAGACTAACACTGCCGCTTAATCCCATGGTGTGTTGTAACAGACGGGAAAATAATTTAACGATAAAGGGCAGAATCCGCCAATAAAACAATACCGCAGATACCGCACTGACCACCAGAATTAAGGGTAAGGCCTGAAAGGCCAGAATAAATGAGGAGCCACTGTCACTATTTAAAAAAGGCGCATCTGCCCCGCCAAGATAACCGAAGACAAATTTTGTGCCTTCGCCTGTCGCTGTAACCAGGGCCAGCACCAGATTATTCAGCAATAAAAAAGCCTGCTTTAACCAGGAGACGTGCAGTAACAAAAAAGCGATAATGAATTGGATAATCAAACCAGCTAAAATGGGTTTTAGTCGAACCTTATCTTTTTGTTCACTGAACAACCAGGCTATGGCAATAAAAACCAGAATTCCTAAAGCACTTTGCATCTTATCGAATCATCCTACAGTTTCAGTCAGCATTTTTAGCCTGCCTGACTGAATGGCTAGCAATAGAAAATCAATCATTGCTCTGGGTAGTTCGTAAAACAAGAGCCACATAGGCAAAATTCTCAATAACATAAGTTCCCAATAACATATTGAGATATTTAAAAACCAAATTGATCGGACTGCAGCATAACCAGTGTGCAGTCGTGCATAAATGGAATCCCGGCCTGGACCAGTCGTTGTTCCAGAGCATCCGATTCAGTACCAGGATTAAATATGACCCGACGTGGTGCCAGGCTAATAATATCATCATGCAAAGGCTGGCTTCGTTCCGGTCCAATATACAAAGTCAGGGTGTCTACTGCTTCATTAATATCGGTCAGATGGGCATGGACCGGGATGTCGGCCACGGTCATTAATTTCGGGTGTACCGGGATGATTCTATGCCCATATTGTTTGAGCAAAGTGACTGCTTTGAATGAAAAACGTTGGGGTTTTGCACTGGCGCCCAAGACCACCACAGTTTGACAATGTTTGTTTGAAACCATAAATTTAAACCACTATCAATCAACAGAATTCAGTGTTATAACATGAAGTTGACCATTATGTGAATACTTTTATGTTTGGCTAAAAGCATCTATACCATTGACTACTCTCAGTTTGACTAAAGACTTTACTCCATGCATTTCATTATTTTAATCGCTGTTTTTGTTATTATTTTTTTCGTGCCTCAATGGTGGGTTAACTATGTCATGAAGCGACATGGCAACACAATCAATGCCTTGCCAGGCACTGGTGGTGAGCTAGCCCAGCATCTCATTGACCGTTACCAACTTCCGGTGACACTTGAGACCACGGAACAGGGCGATCACTATGATCCGGAAAGTAAAACCGTGCGTCTAAGTCCGCAATATTTTGACGGCAAGTCACTCACTGCTATCGCTATTGCCGCCCATGAAGTGGGCCATGCCATACAGGATTTTCAACAGGATGAATTATTAAAACTCCGTGGACGCATGGTGACCGGCTCGAAACAATTTGAAAAAATTGGTGCCGGAGTTATCTTTATGGCACCATTATTAAGTGCATTTACTCATTCGCCACAACTGGGATTATTCATTGGTTTGATAGGATTATTAAGTATTGCGTCATCCGTGGTGGTTCATCTGATTAGTCTGCCGGTTGAATTTGACGCCAGTTTTAACAAAGCTTTACCGGTTCTGATAGAAGGCCACTATGTCACCAAACGCGATTTGCTTCCTATACGTCAGGTCTTATTAGCTGCGGCCCTGACTTATGTGGCCGCAGCTCTGGCAGGTTTATTGAATGTCTGGCGCTGGATAGCCTTATTGAGACGATAGTTAAGTGCCCAATATATTTATGAAAAAACCTTTGCCCCACCCTGCAAACATTGGGAAATAGCAATAAAACTTTTAAAAGTTCAACCGGATCAAGCCGGCCATTTAATGAAAGATAAGCGCATGTATGAATATTTCTGTAAATAACAGCCAGTTTATAAAACCCGGGAATTGTTGCATTTCTGAAAATAGCCTATGGCTGCTCAGCGATGTGGTAAAATCTCAGGCAATCGACACAATCTAAGCACCATTAATTAATATTTTTTTGGCTATGGGATTGAAAAAAAAGCCAAACTGTCCTAACTTTAAGAAAATTCCCATTGCCGACGCGCATAGGTCCCGTTTATATAGATTTAATGTCATAAGCAGAATTTAACCACTCATATTTTTAGTTTAGAGAAAAACCATAATGACCTTAGCAAGATTTTTAATGATACCTTTATTTTTATTCCTGATGCTTCCTTCCTGGGCTAATGAAGGATTTCCTGGCAGAGAAAAATTTCCGGGCGTACCCTATATTGAACTGGAGGATTTTCATAAAGGCTATAAAAATAACGAATACATTGTCGTGGATGTTCGCTCTAACTTTGAATTTAAAGTTATTCAGATTACAGATGCTTTGAATTTTCCAGTAGCAGATGATGAATTTGAATCCAAGATTCAGGCACTGGCAAAGAATACCAGCAAACCCATTGTGTTTTACTGTAATGGCCGTCGCTGTATGAAATCCTATAAAGCCGCGGTAAAATCTAAATTATCCAATGCCCTGGTTTACGATGCCGGTATTTTTGAATGGACACAAGCCTATCCGGGGGATTCGGTATTACTGGGAGAATCACCGGTTGATCCGAACAAATTAATCAGCACCAAGAAACTTAAAGAACATTTTGTGCCACTCAAAGAATTTGAAAAAATGATCCCAGGTGCCGTACTCATTGATATACGGGATAAAAAACAACGTGCCGGTAGCGGTCTTTTTTTATTAGTTGATAAATCAACCCCTCTGGACAAAACCAAAAAGCTGGAACGCTATCTCAATAAAGCACTGGAGGAAGATAAAATACTTTTGGCCTATGATCAGGCAGGCAAAACTGTGCGCTGGTTACAATATCATCTCGAAAAAAAGGGCATCAAAAAGTATTACTTTATGGAAGGTGGCGCAAAATACTATAGTTATACAGGCTCTAATTAACATCAGGCTGTTGTATTTACAATGTCAGGGCTGTGTGATATACCATTAATGAATGAATCATGACTATTGAAGGCTCTCAGCTCTCTGCCTTCTCAACTCGATTTCGCCCTGACTCCTTGGCTCTATATAAGGCAAAATCCGCACGTTTGACCGCTTGCCAGGCATCTTCATCATCACTATTAAGCTGAGATATTCCAATTGAAACGGTAATGTTGATACTATTACCAGAAACTTCAATTTTATGTTTTGACAAAGCCTCGCGACAGTTTTCCATCACTTCATAAGCCAGCTGTGGATCGGTTTCAGGCAGCATAATTAAAAATTCCTCACCCCCATAACGTCCAATACAATCACTTTTTCTGAGCGAATGCCGCATAAACATGTTGAGCTGTTTTAGAACCTGATCACCCACCATGTGACCATGGGTATCATTAATTTTTTTGAAAAAATCAACATCCAGCATAGCCACTGAATAGATATGTTGATAGCGACGGACATTTTCAAAAGACTGTTCCAGCAGCAGGGAAATGGATTTTCTATTCACGGCTCCAGTTAAGGCATCAAAGCAGTATTGATGCTCTATTAGCATGTCACGCAGATTCATCAACAAATCAATCAGATGATTCTGATTATTTAAGAAGGGTTGGTAATCTTCAAGCGCAATTTTTTTATTTTGCTGACACAGATTGGCCATTTTTCTGGCATTATCATGCATAAATTTATGAATTTCTTCAAGCTCTGCAAATTCCTTGAATGACCTGATGGTATTACTGACATCACCATAATACCATCGACCAAACTGACACTGGGTATGAGCGGCCTCATTTAATATATCTTCCGGAAATGGCTGATCACACAGCATAGAAGTATGCAGCTTATTAAACCAACGGCGATGATTGCCGATAGCATCATTCAGTACATTCAAGGTGCTTTCAAGCTCTGCAGGTGCAAAGTGATGAACCGAAGTTTTCATAGAGTCACTTAGGTAATAATAGAAAGAGTTACCAATAAAGCTTTATTGAGCGTTTATTCGTTCAGATAATTTATTTTAGCTTATAAAGGTTTCTGCCAGTCATAATAAAGTATTATATCACGAATATTTTGAGCAATTATCTAGTCATCCATAATAGAAAGATAGGCCATAATGGCCTGAATGTCTTCTGTTTCCATCTCTGAAAACAGTTCTTCCGCATATTCGTGCCAACGCTCCCCACTAGCAAATTGCCGGATTTGCTCGGTCATATACTGGGTGTACTGTCCGGCCAACTGTGGGGTATCAGAATCATCTTTACCCATGCCCTGTTTGCCATGACAGAGCTGACAGTCATCTACGTACAATTCTTCACCAAGCTCTATATCCCCTTCAACCCTGGCAATATTAAACACTTTTTTAGCAATTAATAATTTTTCATAGGCCGAGAGCGTGGCATCAAATTCAGGCATTTTACTGGTGAGCTTAATTTGCGATAAATAGGTTGTTATGGAAGGAATGTCTTCATCAGGTAATTCCCGATCATTGGCATAAGGACGCATGGGCATATTTTTTCGCTTTTCTTCCTTAAATAACTTCAGCTGCTGAGCTAAATAAGTGGCCGGCAAACCTGCTAATCTGGGATACTCCCCGCCTTTGCCACCTTCACCAAATTCACCATGGCAACCTGCGCAGACTTCATTAATTTCTTCACCCAGTTCCAGATCAATTTCTGCATTACCGGAATAAACTATCGAGCAAAGCAGGGGAAAAATGATCAAAACAAGAGTTCTAAGCATGAACTAACCTCATCTAAAATCAGCAATCATATAGACAAACATCTTAACGGACATCTTAAACAGGAGATCTCAGGAAGACCTCTGTGCTATGGCTTACGTTCATCAGCGGAACAACCTAGGGCAAATCGCCTTTCTTAAATAAATAATAACCGGCAAAGGCACTCAAAGTACCTAATAACAGCGGATAAGCGATAGCCCAGATGATATAACCGGTTTCAGTAAAGCGATCAAGAATCACATAAGCTGATGGTCCCAGGATCACCAGCTGTGGATCAAACAAAACCATAGCAGCAGTTCGAAAAACCTGCAATGGATTAATCAGTGAAATTGCCACAGCCGTTTCAGAAGGTAAACCCTCGCGAATCATTATTCCCAGAAGGATCAGATCCAGAAACAGCAACAAGGTTAACCAGACCACAAAGGCCAAACCTTGTGCCACATCAGCTGTTCTGGTAAGAGAGGATATCAGCATACCAATACCAAGAAAACACCAGGCAACGGCCAATAATAAGCCGGTGTAGCTGATAAACAATCGCCAGGGAATATCAGCCCCTTTTATGCTTGCCCATATCATTGCACCAACCATAGCCAGAAACACGGGTAAGAAAACCGCAACAAAACGCCCTAAGAAACGTCCCCAAAACCAGGCTGATAAAGAGATAGGTAATGACAGCAAATATTCAAAAACACCGGCCTCCCGATCACCGGCCACAGAACGCACCGTGGTAATTAAAACGAAGACCGGTAAAATCGCAATAGTAAGCTGTATGTAGGTAATTAATAATCGTGTCAAGCCAGTAAAGCCCATAATGCGGCTTTCGGTAATACCAAAAACAAACAATAGCACCACGATACCGCCAAAGACACCGCTGTAAACAATAAACCATTTTGCTCTAAGCGATTCAATAATATCGGCCCAGGCAGTTAACCATAAATGTTTCATTAAACTCCGCTTTCTATTTTTTATTAATGTTCCAGATTACCGCCATGGATATTCAATTTCTTTTCCACCAGATAAATATGCTTGACGGCCTCATCAAAATTGATGGCATCGTCAGTTTTTTCTTTTTGCGCCCCCAGACCATAGCCCATTGGGGTAATCACACCTTTAATAAACCAGGCCTGTTTAGCATTGATCCAGTTTCTGGTTTTGAAATCATTCACCCAAATTTCAGTCTTTGGATCATTACTATAGGATAAATTTGAGCCTTCTTTATACAACCCTTCTTTATACAACCAAAGCACGGCGCAACCAATATCATCAAACTTATAGACTTGTGAACGTTTTTCTGGTGCAAAAACCCGTACCTGAGCAGAAAAATTACGTTCACTAAGCATCATTTGACAGCGTTTACAGGAATCTCGATCCCATTTAACATCAGCAGGCCCGGTTTGTTTACCATTACCACAGGCTGATAGCAATATAATCAAAACTAATATATAAGCCGTTTTAACCATTACTGTGCTCTTGCATATGAATGTCTTTCAATATGGCCGCATAACGGGATAGCACGCCAAGAAAACGCAGTCGATCAGGACCGGCAACGTTACCATGCCAAGAGGTATTGTCATCGGTTTCAAAGTTCCATAATTTAATGGCTTTAGCAAAGGCGGCATCTTCTCGTTTAATGGTTATTTCTGTCTGTAACAGGCTATCCAGTTCAACCGCATCTTCAACCCGATCATCCAGAATCACTAATCCTTGATCCATTTCAACCACCCGATTGACCAGTGAAGCCACTTCATCCAGTCTATGGCTTGATATCAGCATCACTGTATCATCTTTTTTTTCTGCTAAAAGCTGGAAAAAAATATGTCGGGCATCAGGATCCAGGTTGGCTGCCGGCTCATCAAGGATCAATATTTTTGCTTTTCTTCCCAGGGCAATACTGATCAGCAACTTTTGTTTCTGGCCTCCGGATAGTTTGACAAAAGGACGTGATTTCAACTGTTCAAAGTCCAGTCCCAGTCGTTCAGAAACGGCAATCATTTCTGCCGGATCAGTACCACAGAGACTGGCAGAAAAATTAATAAGCTGCGCCACCGGCATTTTAAGTGGTGGCGGTAATTGCGGGACAAAACCTATGTCCTTAAGAACTATCTCACGTTCCTGACGTGGATCCCGGCCATTAACCAGAACCTGACCTTCGCAAGTATATTCCCCCAGCAGACAGCGAATCATGGTCGTTTTACCAGCACCATTTGACCCCACCAAGGCAATCCGATCAGCTGCTTTAATATCCAGTGACAAACCTTTGAGCACTTGAGTTCGTCGAAAGCTCTTTTTTACATTAACAAATTTAATCATCTTTGGTTTCTTTATCGTCTGGAGACTTTTGAGCTTTAGATTCTAAAGTGTCCAG
>Ga0316204_10008798_pt1 | contig 13805 bp, 11 predicted proteins | sample 6monrhotite_MG_2_FD_205661 | JGI IMG/M metagenome (GOLD analysis project Ga0316204, IMG submission 205661) | Microbial mat bacterial communities from mineral coupon in-situ incubated in ocean water Damariscotta River, Maine, United States -... | ecosystem: Environmental > Aquatic > Marine >... | reverse complement strand
ACATTCATACAATTTGAACTAGTATTAGGGGCTGCTACCGGCCCAAAGCGAACATTCTGTGAAAACCAACTTAAGTCTTGATAGGAGTCAAACTCATCTTATATTTTATGTTTAAAATGCAGTAAATGATCAAATAAATAAAGGAGTGATTGTTATGACGAACAAAAATATCCAAAATCAAGAAAATAAAACTCAGAATAGCTATTTAGCTGCTCTCAAGGATTTGGAAAATAGAGTTGAAAATATGTTCCATAATATGTGGAGTAATCCATTTTATCGTGAAAAACTCCCTGATACTTTTTCTTTCAGTTCTCTAAGTAAGATACCTAAGATAGACATGGTTGATAGAGATAAAGAGATTATTGTTAAAGCTGAATTGCCTGGTTTCAATAAAGGTGACCTTGATATTTCGATAGCAAATAATCAGCTCGTCATTAAAGCAAAAACCTGTAAGGAAGAAAAAGAAGAAAAAGGTGACTACTTGAAGCAGGAAATCAGAAAGAGTGAGATTTATCGCTCTGTTTTATTGCCTGCCGAGGTTGATGATGAAAAGATCAAGACATCATACAAAAATGGTGTGCTTAAACTGACCATACCTAAACGGGTAGAATCTCATCGCAAACAAATTAAAGTTGAATAAGCCTGTTAATGAGTCAACAATGGGTTTATGAAAGGCGGCTTTATAGTCGCCTTTTTTATTTCCGTGAGTGTCCGCTTCTGGCCGGAAGCAGGCATTAAGAAATTTCAATGTCAATATTATTTCTACGAATTAAATAAAACTTAAATATCAACATTGAGAGCCTATTTTTGTCTGGTAGATAATGGTTACCAACAACTGGGTAAATGATTAAAGTGTTGTGTTGATAGATTGCACCGGCCTTGAGAACAGGTTCTCACCACTTATGTTCTGTTAATATGTCTTCAAACTACATTATCATCAATGCTTTTATAAGCGGTGGTATCTAATAATGTGACATAGATCAAATAGATGGTCATAAATACGATTTCAGTAGCGCGTATTTATTGACGTGGGAAATAATCCCACGCATAATGTTTGGCAAGTGGGATGCATTCCCTCGCTAATATTTGAAGGTGAACATTATGAAAATGAATAAAACAAAAATAGCAATTAGTGCGGCACTAGTTATGGCTGTATCGGCGGGTGTGGCAAAAGCAGCAGATCCTGATATGACACAAACACAGGATAGAGTTCGTACTGAATTGAATTTACAAACACGAGATAATGCAGCTACTCCGGCTCAAGTGGGGGGGCAAAATATGGGGCAATTGAAGAAGCAGAAAATGCATCAGAAAAAATTTCAGGTGCGTAATGAGTACAAAAAGAATAATCAGGTACGGCAGAGTGGTTCAGCATCAGGTTCTATGATGCGCCAAAAGAGTATGAGCCAAAGTCGTGGCAAACACTAGAGTTTATTGATACTTGTCACTGTGCCTCGCTTTATCACGATTAGTTATATTTTTCGTGATAAAGTTGAGGCACAATTGTTTCTCTAGTAATCAAATAAATCCAAGCCGCTAACATCATGATAAATCTAAAGCCGCATTACTGCGCATTGTTCGGCTTATTACTTGTTCCATGCAGTCTCATGGCAGATAGTCAGCTGGATTTTAGTGTGGCTTTTGAAAAGACTAGCGGTGACTATGGTCTGGAAAATACGACTGAGATAACCCGTTTACCAGTGCTTGTGCAATATATAGATGAGGCCTGGCGCCTAAGCTTAAGTGTTCCATTTATTAGTGTGACCGGTGACGGTAGTATTACTCCAGGGATAGTTGGTGTAGTAAGAAGTGATAGTGCTTTAACAACATCGGGTTCTGGCTCAGGTAGTGGATCCTCTGTAGCTACTGTGGATACAGAATCGGGACTGGGTGATATTACAACAAGTGTGTCATATGCTTTTATGCCGCAAAACAGTGAAATGTTTTATGAGCTAACAGCTTCGGTTAAATGGGGTACAGCCAGCGCTAATAAAGGCCTGGGTAGTGGTGAAAATGATTACTCGGTTAGTTTATATAGTCAGTATGAAAAGTATGAAGTAGAGCCATTTTTTAATATTGGTTATCTGTTCATTGGTGATACAGACGAAAGCGATTATGACGATGTGTTTTTTGCGAGTACAGGATTTATGTATTCTGTAAATCCACAAACATCATTTAGTGTTGTATATGATTATCAGCAGGGGACAACTAACATAACCGATGAAGCTAAATCTCTCGGGGTGTATGTCAATCGGCGTTTTAGTAAAGACTGGTCTGGCAGTGTATTTTTATTTGGCGGTTTAACAGATTCAGTCGCCGATACAGGTATGGGCTTATCCCTGACACGTAACTTTTAAATGTTTATTTAAAATGGCCAGATAGACCAGGATGACTCCAGTTCTGTTTTGCATTTTGTTAACTGTGTATGATAACGACTCGCACGTGCCTTTACTTTTCGTGCTACTTTTACCAGCCAGGGTTTTTTTAAATAGGTTTTTCGTTTATACCCGCCATGTCCCTCGTGATAGGCCAGGTACTGGCTATATGCATCCCACTTTGAAACTTTTAACTTTTTGTATGTGTAGTTTCCATACCAGCCAATAAAATCAACCGCGTCATCAAAGTCATCACGGTCAGCGCCGCTATTTCCGGTTTGATCGATATACCAGTCCCAGGTCTCGTCTTTTACCTGCGCGTAACCATAGGCATTGGATTTGCGTCCGGTGGGAATTATCCATAAAAAGTATTCCATCTCTGTTTGTGCATCGTATTTGAAACGTGATTCCTGATGAATGATCGCCAGCTGAACGTGAATAGGTACGCCCCATTTTTCAAAACTGTCATTGGCATCGTCATACCAGCCATCTTTTTCAAAAAATATATCACAGCTGTTGTTCAGGTTTTTAGGTGGAGTGGTGGAGCAGGAGGCCAGAGAAAGTAAGCTGGAAGAAATAATAATACCGCTAATAAGGATAATAACTTTTCTGTGAATATATTGTTTTATTTTCATCGATGGCTACGAAATTATATAAGTGTCATAACGTGTGCCTTTACTTTCATAGGCAAGCGTTGGTTTACATGAGCCGTTCAAAACGGGTGCACCTTTAGGGCGTTTAACCACTACACGTTTACCGGCCTTTTTTAGAGCGGCATTTAATACAGCGTCTGTATCCATGTCATGTCCGAGTAGTTTTTGTAATAGTTGCATGTTCTTTTTGACCGATGCAGATTTCTTTTTTTCCGGGTACATTGGATCCAGGTATATAACATCGGGTTTGTCTTTATCACCCATTGAGTTTATGTGACTTAATGCGTCATTAACGTATAACTTAAAACCCTGATTAAGGATATCATCAAATTCACTACATAAACTGGCACGAGCAATAGCATCTTTCACTAGCTCCGCCACTACGGGTGAGCGCTCGACCATCACCACGGAGCATCCGAGACAGGCGAAAACATAGCTGTCTTTGGCAAGACCCGCGGTTGCATCTAGTACACTGGGTACAGGTTTGCCCTGTTTCATGCCAATGGCCTTGGCGATGGTTTGGCCTCGGCCACCCCCATATTTTTTTCGGTGGCCCAGGCTGCCTTCAATGAAATCCACAGATAAGTGTATGTTGTTTTCTATATCAATCAACTCTACCACTAAGTCACTGTAGTTGAGTGCAAGCTGTGAATGGCATTTATTAAGGTTGTCACAGCCTAAATTGTTATCCTCAGCAAAAGCACGGGCTTTGGCCTGACTGCTGGGGTGGCTGTAGGTAACAGAGATAAGCGTTGAATTGGCCTTATGAGCAGGGTCTGGTTTCATAGGGTTTAAGTGTAATCATTTTGTTGCAGATTGTGTATCATAGCAGGCACTAAATTTTCAGTATCAAATGATTTTAAATCCCTGCAGTGAGCATATCTATGAGTGAACAGACATTTATAATTGGTAAAGATCGAGACCTGGAGTCATCCATATCTACAATGCAGCAGAAGTTGAAAGATCTGGGGTTTGATGTTGAGGAGGCCTCCTGGTTAAACCCCGTGCCAAATGTTTATTCCGTGCATATTCGCGATAAAGACTGCGGTTTGATGTTTACCAACGGCAAGGGAGCAACGGCTAAGGCCTGTTTAGCGAGTGCGCTTGGTGAGTATTTTGAGCGTTTAAGCTGTAATTACTTCTTTGCAGACTTCTATCTGGGTGAGAAATTTTCAGCGGCTGAGTTTGTGCATTACCCGGATGAGAAATGGTTTGCTATTGCGGGTGATGCTATGCCAGAAGGTTTAATGGATGAGTCTTTGTGGAATCACTATGATCCAGACCGTGCGCTGAAAGCACAGGGTATTGCTGATACAAATTCGGGTGTCGGTGAGCGAGGAATATGTGCCTTGCCGTATCAGCGCCAGCGTGATCTGAAAACGGTTTATTTACCAGTAAATATTATTGGCAACATCTATGTTAGTAATGGCATGTCAGCGGGTAATACACAGAACGAAGCGCGTGTGCAGGGTTTATCTGAAGTATTTGAGCGCTATGTAAAAAATAAAATAATTGCAGAAGGAATTTGTTTGCCAGAAATACCGGAGTCAGTGATTGACCGCTTTCCGGGCATTAAAATGTCTATGGATGAACTAAAAGGGCATGGATATCACCTGCGTGTTGCTGATGCCTCCTTAGGGGGTAAATACCCCGTTATAAGTGTGACCTTAATTAATCCAAAAGATGGTGCTGTGTTTGCTTCCTTCGGTGCACATCCTTGTTTCGAAGTGGCCTTTGAACGTACGGTAACCGAATTACTGCAAGGTCGTAGTCTGGATCAGCTTGACGGTTTTCAGCCACCATCTTTTGATATTGAGGATGTTGCAGATCATCAAAATTTAGAAGCGCATTTCATTGATTCGAGCGGCTTAATCTCGTACGACTTTTTCAAAAACGCCCCTGACTTTGCATTTGCTGACTGGAACCATAACACCACGACCGAGGATGAATTTGAATATTGTTGCAATATTATTCACGAGATGGGATGTGATATTTATATCTCTGATTACAATCACCTCAATGTGTATGCCTGCCGAATTATTGTACCGGGCATGTCAGACATTTATCCGGTCGATGATCTGGAATGGAGCAATAACAATGAAGGAGCCTTGTTCCGTGAAGAAATACTCTCACTTAAAAATCTACATAAAGAGCAGTGGTTAGATATTTTAGAACGCCTGAATGATGGCGGATATAATGATGTGCAGCGTGTGGCAGAGTTTATAGGAGTAGCACCAGATGCCGGGACAAGCTGGGCCACTTTGCGTATCGGTGAGTTAAAGGCCATGTTGTGTCTGGCGTCTGAAGACTTTGAGCAGGCAATGGAGTGGAATGACTGGTGTTTGCATATGGATCAGCTAGGGGATGAGCGTATCCGTTTTTATCGTACCCTACAGGCCTTACTGGAAATTAAACTGGATGATGAGCGAGACTACGCGAGTTACACCGATAGTTTAAAATTGATGTATGGAGACGAGACAGTCAATGCCTGTATTAAGTTGTTAGAGGGTGAAGATACGTTTTATGGCTTGCATAGCCCGGGTTTAAGTTTAGACGGTTTCACCACGCATAATAAGTTGCTCGACGGTTATGCAAAATTACATAAAGCAAAACAGGAAAACTGGGTATTCGAGTAATATGATTCGTTTTTTAAGCGATGGATCAAAAATATTGCAGATTATTAATGCAAATACAGGACGAATTATTTCAACACGATATATAAAACCTGAGTGATCACGGTTTTGATGTAGATCAACGGTGCGATTAAAGCAGTAGAGGAATTGACTTCTCTGTCTTTATTACTTATATATTAAGCAGATGATGAAACTACACACTCCGCCACCTTTTATACTCGCAGCGCTTCTGGCAGGTCGGCTATATCGTATGCTTGAAACAGCTCATACAATGAGTATTAGCTCGAGCAATGCCAAGTGCATATCTATTCGGGGTGGGGATAATACCGCTGGGTTCAAGCCCATTACTGATTTCATCAGTGATATGGCTAAAGATACTATCTCTATTTCATCCAAAATAAATGCTACGGCTTTACAGTTTTCCATTACAGCTGTGAATGAAAAAAGAGCCTTTTCAGCACTACAGAATTTCAAGAAAGTAAAAGAGCGTATTGAGGATGATGAAAAATCAAATGCTATTAGTGCACTTATGCGGCCGCTTAATTTAAAAATAACCGCATTCCAGGAAGATCAGCGTGAATACTGTAAATATCTTGAATCTTTGTTTGATGAAATATCACAACGCATTAGAGCAGCAAGAATTATTGTGACAAACTCTCGTACTGAAGCTTCGAGGGCTGGCGAGTATAAGGCCAATTTATTTTCGATTGCAGATGATCTTGAATTTTGCAGCCAAAGTATTAATGATGAAATAAAACGCTGTAAACAGTATCTTGATGATCTGACAAAAATGATAGGACAATAATGAAATCAACTCTTATATATAATGATAAATACCAGTGGATTGCATTTGGTCGTGACCCGGATAAGCCAGATAAAATTATTGATACCAATCAGTACATGGTTGTTGATGGTAATCGTTCATTATTAATGGATCCCGGCGGCATTGAAATTTTCTCTTCTATGCTGGCATCGGTGCTTCGTCATACCGATATCGATAGTGTTACAGACCTGTTTGCATCGCATCAGGATCCGGATATTATTTCCTCTTTAGGTTTATGGGATGAGGCCTTACCTGAAGCTACCCTACACGCACCGTGGATATGGGAGGGCTTTATTCGACATTTTGGCCTGAATAATATTACCTATAACTCTCTTCCAGACGAAGGCCTCACGCTTACCCTGAATCACGCAAAACTGGTATTTGTACCGGCGCATTACCTGCATTCATCGGGTAACTTTCATGTCTATGACCCGAAGGCTAAAATATTAATGAGTGGGGATGTGGGGGCCGCATTAGAGCCACCAGAAGCCTCTATGTTTGTGACTGATTTTGAAGAACATATCGGCAAAATGGAGCTGTTTCATAAACGCTGGATGCCATCGAATCGAGCTAAGCAGGACTGGATAGATAGAGTCAGAAAACTGGATATTGAATATATGGCACCACAGCACGGACGTATCTTTAAAGGTGAGGCGGTGCAGCAATTTCTCGACTGGTTTGAAAGGCTGGATGTAGGCAGTGCAATTAAATAGCGAGTAATAATTTCAGCTTGCACACAAGCTTGCTCATGGCAGAATACGGCGCATGAGCGAAGTAATAAAAGATCTTATCGATATAGGCGTCAACTTAACGGGGCGCTCTTTCCAAAATGACCTTCCCGCTGTAATTGACCGCGCCTTAGCCGCCGGTGTATCACAGATGGTCGTCACCGGTACTAATCTTCAACATAGCGAATTAGCAATTGAGCTATGTGATTTAAATTTTGGCATCTTGTATTCCACTGCAGGTGTGCACCCGCACCATGCTAAAGAGTGGAGTGATAAAGTTGCTCATCAAATACACGGCCTGCTGGATCACGCTGCCGTTCGTGCTATTGGTGAATGTGGCCTGGATTACAATCGTAATTTTTCTGAGCCTAAGGAGCAGCGGAAATGCTTTGAAGCACAGCTTGAATTGGCAGCCGATGCTCAGTTACCTGTATTTTTACATCAACGAGATGCTCACAATGACTTTCTGACGATTATTAATCGTTGGAGAGACAAACTGGTCGGTGGAGTCGCTCACTGCTTTACAGGCACACCAGATGAGGCACGGGCATATATTGATATTGATTTAAAAATAGGCGTTACAGGCTGGTTATGTGACGAGCGACGCGGGGAGTCTTTGCAGCAAGCGGTAAAGCAAATACCGTTGCAAAGTTTGATGATAGAAACGGATGCTCCCTATTTAATGCCCCGTGACTTATCCGCAGATACACGACAGCGTTTACAGGATCGACGTAATGAGCCACTGGTGTTGCCGCATGTATGTACGGCTCTGGCCCATCATATAGGCGAAGAGCCACTAGAGGTTGCACGGCAAACATCGCAACTGGCACGTCAGTTTTTTAATATTCAGGACTAAATTCTGCTATATATAGCTTTACTTGAGATATATTACCTGCCTTCGATTGTTAAGCAGGCAATACCAGCATAAACAGGTTCTGCATTGAATAAGCACCGTCAACTCTACTATTCTATTTTTATTTTTAGCTGTTTCTTATTAGCCTTACTATCACCACAAAATGGTACTGTACGTTGGTTAGATGCACAGATGTTTCATTTTTCCAGTTATTTACTACCCATTCAGCCGAGTACTAATAAGTTTAGAGTGATTAAGCTCGATGATGCGCGTTTACAAACACCGCAGGGTATTCGTGATTTCCGTTATCTGTTACGTCAATTAAAAAAATCCAGAGCATCTGAAATAGTTTGGTTGAGTGATGATTTCCCTCAAATGGACTACAAACCATTAGTAAATGACGAAAATGATACGGGTACAGAGAAACCGGCAATAAAAAAAACGGATAATAAGAGCGTAGTTGAGGAAGCAGTAGTAGGGGAAGATGAACAGAAATGGCAGCCCACACAAGGTGAGCGCAATAAATTAGCTTGGATGCTTGAGAATCAGAAAATATTTCTTACACAGTATATTAACTCGCCACTGAAAAATGATGACATTGTTTATCAGGAATTTCTTCAGTACCAAACAGGCTGGCGAAAATTTATCCCAGCTATTTTTTTGCCAGAACCAAAAGTGTTCAAATTAACCAGTGCTCAATGGCCGTATAGAATTTATCCGTTTGATTCATATACTAAGAGTAAACAAAGTTTGATCTGGTATAGCGAAGATTACACCGCCTCATTACCAGACCTGAGTTTAGCGGTGTTTAGTCAGGCGCAATCGGTAGATAAAATAGATTGGGATGAATCGGGTCTATTAAAAATGGACTCGAATAAAATAAAATTAGGCAAGTCGGCTCAGGTCTTTAGTTATTTTTCCAGCCTAACGGGCAGGCATACTGATATAAGTCCTTTATCCCTCGATTCGGCAGCAGATAAATCAAAGTCATTTTATAAAAATAGAATTATTTTGATAGGGCAGGATACCAGCCAACTTCAGGTACTGGCGGATTCTTTGAGTAGTCTTGAACTGACAGTTACTTATCATACTCCGGTGGAGAACTGGTGGATATCACCGCTTATATTATTGGCTGTTGTAATATATTTAATATACTTACTACCTCTGTTGTCAAAACAGAGTGGTCTGTTTTTAGGTGCTTTTTTAATTCTAGGTATTATTTCAGCACAACCCGTTTTACTTATCCTTAAAAGTATCTGGTGGCCGACAATAAATATTTTGTTGCTTATGCTTATAGGGCAGTTAGCCGCCTATGTTTTCCAGTCAGGTAAGGAAATACTGAATAGTGTTTTGCAAAGAGAAAATAATGCATGTTTTCAGCTTGGTCATTACCAGTATCTTAAAGGTGATTACGAGACAGCGATTAGTAGCCTCTTAAGATGCCAGCGTGGTTATCTGTTTGACGAAGAGGTGTTGGATGACCTATATGAGATAGGTTTAAGCTTTGAGCGTAAGCGACAGTATGATCGTGCCCTGAAAATTTATTCAGAGATAAGTGTCCGCGATAAAAATTATAAAGATGTCGAAAAACGACTTAACTCTATCAGTGGTTTGTCTGACTCAAATACGCTGATATCCACGTCATTACAAGCACAAAAAACTCTGGTTATGCCTGAAATGGAATTACCTGAGTTTGGTCGTTATAAAATAGAAAGGGAGTTGGGCAGGGGGGCGATGGGTGTCGTTTATTTAGGGCAGGACCCGAAAATAAATAGACGGGTAGCTATTAAAACACTGGACTATACGCAATTCCCAACCGCAGAATTGAAATCGCTTAAGTCACGTTTTTTGCGTGAGGCTGAAGCCGCTGGCAGATTAAGTCACAATAATATTGTGACAGTATATGATGTAGGTGAGGAAGAAGGTTTTGCCTTTATTGCCATGGATTATGTGAATGGTGAGCCGTTGTCTAACTATACGCGAGCCGATAATCTACTGCCTGTGGAAGAGGTTTATAAAATAGTCGCCACAGTTGCTAAAGCGCTAGAGTATGCGCATAGTCAGAATATTGTGCACCGTGATATTAAGCCGGGCAATATAATGTATGACGTAACTAACAAGCAACTAAAAATAACCGATTTTGGTATTGCAAGAATCACAGACTCTGTAAAAACACGCACGGGGAGTTTTATGGGTAGCCCATCCTATATGGCACCTGAGCAAATGAGTGGTGCACATGTAGACGGCAGAGCAGATATCTATGCACTTGGCGTTAGTTTTTATCAGTTGCTCACCGGTAAGCTACCGTTTGATGCGGATAGTCTGGGTAATTTGGCGTATAAAATTGCAAATGAAAAACATAAACCCATTAAGGCTCTGCGAGACAATTTACCGAGCAGCGCTACACGCATTGTAAATAAGGCATTACAGAAAAACCCAGAAAAGCGCTATGCAAGTGGTGCAGACATGGCAAGTGCTATTGAACGTGGCATGCCAGGGTGAGCAGCTTATGAATTTACAAGGAATTACGAATATCGATTATGCGGGTGGTTCGGACAGGGGTAAGGTGCGTGAGCGAAACGAAGACAGCTTTTTATGTTGTAGCTTTGATAATAGTGAAGTTAGTTTATTAGTTGTGGCAGATGGTGTGGGCGGGTATGCCGGTGGTGCCCAAGCAAGCCAACTGGCTGTAGAAACAATGCGCATTAGTGTAGAGAGGGCATTACTACAGGTACATAGCGGTGGTGGTTATGCGGAGCAGTGGTTGGAGTTTACCCTGATGCAGGCCATGATGGATGCAAATTCAGCGATTATGCATCAGCAAAACACTCAGCCAGAATATGAGCACATGGCAACAACTATTGTTGCTGTTTTAATCAAAAGTAGCGAAATGGTGTTAAGCCATTTAGGTGATTCTCGCTGCTACCTGTATGCTAATCAGAAACTTATACAACTAACAGAGGATCATACGTATCTACAGGATATGTTAAATGCGGGTAAAATTGATCAGCATGAATTTGAATCACTACCCATGCATAATGTCATTAGTCAGGCGCTAGGTTTAACAGTGGAACCAGTGATTAATATTGAGCATTTATTGCTTGAAAAAAATGCCATGTTTTTACTCTGCTCAGACGGTTTAACTAATTGTATCTCAGATAGCCAGATTAAATATTTACTCAAAACAATACAGCCCGTAGAAGCGTGTGTAGATGAATTAATTGCAAGTGCAAATGATAATGGTGGCGTAGATAATATATCGGCTGTTTTAGTGATATGTAATGCATAACAAATTAAAATTTTTACATATTGCTTTCAAGCGTCTCAAGAAATTGAGTGATGTTAATTGGCTTAGTTATATAGTCACTAAAGCCTGCCTTCATGCCTTTCTCTATGTCGCGAGACATGGCGTTTGCTGTAACGGCAATAACCGGTGTGTCATTTAATACGGTCATTTTCTTTAACTTTTCCAATACCTGATAGCCATCCATATCAGGCATGTTTATATCAAGTAATATTACATCCGGCAGGTGAACTTCAGCCAGTTCAATACCTAAAAAAGGTGTATGGGCTGTGTATAGTGTTATGCCACCCTTTATTTCTAAAATTTGTTCTACCAGTTTAAGGTTGGCAGGATTGTCTTCAATATAAAGGACACTGGACTTTTTAGATGACGGTTCTTCCGCTGTGCCTAATTCATTATTACTTGTTTCCTGAAAAGATACTTGAGCACCAGTTTTTTCAGTACTAAGTGGTAGCTCAATCCAGAATGTACTGCCTGCACCTAACTCGCTTTTAACACCGACTCTGCCACCCATTAATTCAATAATGGATCGCGTAATTGTCAGGCCGATTCCCGTGCCTTCTATATTGGAATTTTCAGCGCTAAGACGGTTAAAAGGTTTAAATAATTCATTCACCTGTTCTTTAGAAATGCCTATACCGGTGTCACTAATATCAAGGTGAAAAAAGCCGTCTACGCAGTATCCTTCAATATTAATAGTGCCACCCTTACGGTTATACTTTATGGCATTTGAGAGCAGATTAAGGAGTACCTGTTTGAGTCGAGTAGGATCTGCATCAATATTTATATTGCTTAAATCGGAGAGTTTAATTTCAATGTCTTTATTAAGTAGCAGAGTGTTTATTAAACTTGAGCAGTCAGCTATAGCCGAAGAAATAGAAACGCTTTCTACATTAAGTTCAATTTGCCCTGATTCAATTTTGGCAAGATCTAGCACTTCATTAATCAGCTTAAGTAAGTGCTTGCCTGCTTTAAGGATTTCGTTAACACTTTCTTTATTTTCATCAGACAGATCTTGAGTGAATTCTAATAATTGTCCAAAACCGAGAATGGCATTCATTGGTGTGCGTAACTCATGGCTCATACTGGATAGAAATTCAGATTTGGCTTTATTAGCTGTTTCAGCAACTTCTTTGGCATCTAACAATTCTTCCATAATGTGCACTTCTTTTTCATGTGCGCGTTTAGAATTTATCATTACCCCATAAGTGGTATCGAATGGCTGTAGGAATACCTGCAGCTCTTCATCATAACCTGCTTTTCTATTTGCAATACCATACATACCGACTAGCTCATCGCCATAAAAAATAGGTACACCTAAAAATGAATGCATTTCCGGGTGGCCATGAGGTAGGCCTCCTGCACGGGGGTCTGATTCCGGATTGTTGGATAATACGACTTCTTTGTTGATAAGGACATGACCAAACAAGGTATTAAGGTCTCTAAATTCAAAACCCTTATTTGAGAAATTCTCATACAATTTTTGTGTTTCGTCATCCCATGCAATGTTAGTAATGGCATGAGTCTTTAAGTACGGTGAGCCGTCTTCATCGTAAAATACTTCACCAGTAAAACCGTATTCACTATCTGTTATTTCGAGTAATGTATCTAACAGATTATCTACAGTATTAGAAAAGTCACCGGTCTCTACAAAGCTGGTAGTTGACTGATGTAGCATGTTCAGCAGTCTTCTTTGCTGCTCAACTCGTTCACGTACTTCATTTAATTCAGTAACATCCTGCACTGTTCCACTCAGGCTGATGAGTTCTCCCTTTTCATTTGTTTCGCCTCTTGCAAGTTCATGTACAAAGCGAACAGAGTCATCAGGAAGCACAATACGGTGTATAACATCATGAATGCCGGTTTCAATAGCGCGTTTCTCGCTCTTTTCAACCAGTTCGACATCATCTGGATGTAAGGCGGCATTAAAGGCTTCAATACTGGGCTTAAATGCGCCGGGCTCATAGCCAAATATTCGATATATTTCATCGGACCAGACTAACTCTCCAGTGGTTATATCGGCTCTCCAGTTGCCGACTTTTGAGAGGGTTTGTGCTTCTCGTAAACGGTACTCGCTTTCCTCTAATGCCTTTTCATTACGTTTGCTATCATCAATATCCTGTACGATGCCAATCATTTGAAGTGGTTCGTTGTTAGTGTCCCGAATCACGGCTCCTCGTTCGTGAAGCCAGCGAACTGTACCATCGGGCCATACGACCCGATGTTCTATATCGTATGGGACGTCATCAGCTACACATGAATTGACTGCATTCATAACAGCGTCACGATCATCAGAGTGCACAGCATTTAGGAAGTTTTCGTAAGATGTTTCCAGATTACCTTCCGGATAGCCAAATAAAGGTGCGATGCGTTCTGACCACACCAGGTCACCGGTTTGTACATTCCAGTCCCAGGTGCCCACGTTGGCAAACACCT
>Ga0316204_10008797_pt1 | contig 13806 bp, 12 predicted proteins | sample 6monrhotite_MG_2_FD_205661 | JGI IMG/M metagenome (GOLD analysis project Ga0316204, IMG submission 205661) | Microbial mat bacterial communities from mineral coupon in-situ incubated in ocean water Damariscotta River, Maine, United States -... | ecosystem: Environmental > Aquatic > Marine >... | reverse complement strand
CCTGAAAGAAGGACGTAACAAACAGTTCGATCCAAAAATCATCGACACCTTTCTCGACATCATACCCGAGGCATTAGAGGTTATTAGAAAGTACCCAGACCACGTTGAATAGTCACCCTATTGATGCCTGACTCTATTAATCAACTGCTGTTTCATTTTAACTTTGTCGCTGACTTCCCACCTTTTGGTACTGCTCTGGCGGTTAGCTACGACTACGGACTCGTTGCGCTCTCGTATTTGATAGCGGCCATCGCGGGTTATACCGGATTGAGCCTTTCTCACCTCGTACGTGAACGAAAGAGCCTGAATGAACACAGCACCGGCCTGTTAATTTTAGGCAGTGTTGCCATGGGTCTTGGTATCTGGGCAATGCACTTTATCGCCATGCTCGCCTATTCCATCGGTGTGGACATATCCTACAATCCACTGATCACCGGTATATCCGTTATCCCTGCAATTATTGCTTCTCTGGTTGCCTTGCGGGCCATGGCAAAACAAACGCTGACTTTCTTTCGCCTAGCCAGTTACGGCCTGATTATTGGCCTGGGAATTGGCCTTATGCACTATATCGGCATGGCCGCGATGGTTCAGGATGCCACCCCCGCCTATCACACCGGCACATTCTTGCTTTCACTGCTGATAGCCTGGGCCTTGGGCTCATTCACGCTCTTTATCCGCTTCTCTCCATGGTTTACCGATCATCTACCCGGCATCTGGTCTAACCTGGTATCGGCCACCTTCTGGGGCGCTGCTGTTACCGGCATGCACTACACAGGCATGGCTGCCGCATTCTTCACGCCAGGCTGCAAAGTACAGATGGAACCCGGTATTCCGTCTAATATCCTCGCGACCCCTGTCGCCCTGATCACCCTGATACTGGTGATCTCCGCAATGGCGTTTACACAGTTCCAGCGCCGCCTGATGTCGGTCAGTCGTGAGGCAGAACTCAACCGTGAGCGCATGATTGAGGCGATCGATGAAATGAGTGATGGATTCATTATTACCGATGAAAATAACAACATCACTATCGTCAATCGACAGATGCTAGAACTCTTCCCCGAAGCAAACCAACAGCTCTCAACCGGACTCTCATTAATACCCTTCCTGGATTGGTTGATGCGCAATCAGTTGGCTGAAGACATAAGCAGTAACAGCCGCGAGAAGACCGCGCACTGTCTACAAACCAATCAAAGCTGCGATGAATCCATGGAACTGCATTTAGCCGATGGTCGCTGGCTTATGGTCCGTCAGAGTCGAACAGGTTCAGGGGCAGTTATGCGCATATGGACCGACATCACAGCATTCAAACAGGCTGAAGAAGCCATATTCCAGGAAGACAAGATGGTCTCTATGGGGCGTATGGTATCGGGTGTTGCCCATGAGGTTAACACCCCCCTTGGCATCAGTCTCACTCTCGCCTCACAGCTAGAGGAAGAGACGAGACAGGTACGCAAAGCCTACGAAGACGACGAAGTATCACAACAGCAATTTGAGCGCTACCTTGGCAGTTCAGAAAATATCAGTGGTATGTTACTTGCCAATATTCGTCGCGCCGCCGAGCTCATTCGTAACTTCAAACAGGTCGCGGTAGATCAATCCCACCTGGAAAGAGAGAACATCCGTCTCAAACAGTACACCGAGCAGATAATCCACACCCTGCGCTCAGAATACAAATCCATCAATCCAGGCATAAAAATCAATGGCCCAGAAGAATTGGAAATAGAGACCCTGCCCGGCGCCTATTCACAGGTAATAATAAACCTGATCAAAAACTCCGTACTGCATGCCTTTGAGGGTATTGAAAATCCACAGATAATCATCGACATCCATGTTCTACCCAAGCATGTAGAGATCAACTATAGCGATAACGGCACAGGCATGGAGAAAACAGTTCTGGACAAAATCTTCGATCCCTTCTTCACCACCAAACGCCAGCAAGGTGGTACGGGCCTGGGGATGCACATTGTGTTTAATCTTGTTAGCCAGAAGCTGGAGGGGAGCATCAGGGTAGAAAGCCAACCTAACGCCGGCAGCCATTTCATGCTTAAACTGCCAAAAAAATCAGCCGATAAATAGCCTGCCCCCTCCTGCTTAAAGGTACATGACATACACCTTATCTTGAAAGCCGAAAGGTTACTGTTCTGACAAAAAATCGATTAAAAGGGCTGGCTTAGCCAGCCCATAGCCCTGTGCATAATCGACCCCAATCTCTTTGAGGATAGACAGTACCTCGTCATTTTCAACAAACTCTGCAACTGTGATCTTCCCCATGATGGAACCAACCTCATGAATTGAGTTAACCATAGCCCTATCAACCGGATCAGAAATAATATCTTTCACGAAGTAACCGTCAATTTTTAGATAATCAACTTTTAAAGTCTTTAAATACGCGAATGAGGATAAACCACTGCCGAAATCATCAAGAGAAAAACGAACGCCCATACCATGAAGGATGCTCATGCAAAAAACAGCATTACTCAGATTAGCAATGGCAGCCGTTTCGGTAATTTCAAAACAGATTTTATGATGCAGGTTACTGCGATCTACCTCGTCCACCAGAAAATTCGTGAAAGCCTTATCGGTTAATGATGCACCAGACAGATTTATAGAGACATGATCAATCTTATCGAGAAAATCATTTTCATCTTTAATCATAGAAAATGTTTTGGTAACAACCCAACGGTCAATATCGATAATTTTATTAAAGCGTTCTGCTGCTGGCAAAAATGCCCCAGGGGGAATAATCTTATCTCCGTCTACCATTCGTACCAGTATTTCGTAACTTAACTTATGAGATTCGATATGCTTTATCGGAAATATAGGCTGTGCAAATAAGACAAAAGCATCATCTTTTAAAGACTGCGTTAGTTTTGAGACCCAGTCCATCTCAACCAGTCTATTGACTAGTTCATTATCACTCGCGCTATACACGACAAAGGTGTTTCTTCCCCTGTCTTTCGCTGCATAGCAGGCAGAATCTGCATGCTTTAGTATCTCAGCCAGGCTGGTTGGCTTATCATCAAGAATGACGATACCAATACTCACACCAATCTTGTAGATTCTGTTTTCCCAACAAAACTGGAAACTGGAGATACTCTTTAGTATCTCTCTAGATACCTTCTTTGCCTGATTCTCATCACAGGCATTGAGAATTATGCCAAATTCATCGCCGCCTAAACGTGCAACCAGATCAGCCGCCCGGGTATGCTGTTTAATTAAACTTGGAATCTGTCTTAGCAACTCATCCCCGGCATGATGACCTGATGTGTCATTAACGATCTTAAATTCATCTAAATCGAGGTAAAGAATACTGTGATTGAGATTATCCTCAGAGTTTAACAATAGGTGATTTAGACGATTTTCAAACTCTCTTCTATTAATCAGCCCCGTTAATGCGTCATGTGATGCCTGGTAAGAAATCTTTTCATTAAGCTGTTTGTTTTCACTGATATCTGTTCTTATCGAAATGTAATTTTTAATTGCGCCATGATCATCATAGGTCGGCATGATGGTAGTTTTCACCCAGTAGAGTCTTCCATCTTTGGCAACATTTCGAATTTCATCATGCCAGGACTTTCCACTTGTTATGATTTTGAACATTTCTGTCCAATATGCTTTATCTTGGTTTCCTGAATTTAGAATGCGATGATTCTGACCAATCAATTCCTCTTCTGTATAGCCACTGATCAGGCAAAACTTCTCATTGACATAAGTTATCGTTCCGGACAGGTCTGTAATTGAAACGATAGAATGCTCATCCATGGCATCCTTAAAATCAGACAACTGATCTTTAGCTGCCAAAATACCCAGTGTGCGTTGTTCAACTTTTTCCTCCAGACCAAGATTCAGTTTATGCAAAACTGCTTCGGCTTCCTTTCTTTCACTCTGTAAGCTTTCCTCGCGCACTTTAAGATCTGTCGCCATCGTATTGAAGGATGACGCAAGTTCACTGATTTCATCCTCACCCTGTACTGAAATCTGATTCTTATAGTCACCGGAAGCAACCATTTTTGATGCTTCGTTCAATATAAATATACGGGATAGCACTCTCTTGGCCGTTAGTGCCGCCACAAGCAATACAACAATAACAATCACTAATATCAAAATGCCAAAATATGACTGAAGACTGATAACCGGTGCCATAATTGTTCTTTTCGGTATGCTCATTACCAGCCCATAACCTGTTGAACGAACAGGGGCATACAGTGCAACTAATTCTTTCTGGTTTTCACTCGAGGTATAGAAACGACGGCCCGACTCTCCCTTCAAAAGGGAAACACCGGCATCGGCTAAATTTTCAGATATTTCGTCCGTTATCCTGCTGAGCTGAACAACCTTCTCACCAATGCTATTAAGTACTGGATTGCCCACTTCATCAAGTACCAGGTGTACAACTTTCTTGGGATTCCAGTGGTAAATATATGCACCATCATTGTCGATCAGGCTTAACCTGATCTCATCTCCATAATCGCCAATTATCCCATCACGGATTATGTTGATTTCTCGGTTAATTTCATCCCATGCAATTCCACCACCAAGCATACCGAGTAACGTTCCATCTGCTGACAGAATAGATGCACCAACGACAACCTGTTTTACCCCTGTTGTATAAGAAACCATGGGATTGGATACGTGTACCCGGCGCTCTGTATCCTTATTCGTTCCAACCAGTGCCTGCCAATAACCACGCTTACGAATAGTTTTTAGTCTTGCGCCTGGATCACTATCGTTAAAACTCGCAAAATCATCTTTTGCCGGATTACCAACTACAGTGTTCTTAAAATGAGAATCTGGAAAACCTAAAATGAATTTTTCATAGATACCCTGGTGACGAATAACTTCACTTCTTAGAAATTCACGCATTGGATGCCAATTCATACTCGTGACAACCGGCGTTTGAGAATAAGCCTGCACCTCAGAAATTCGCGCAGAAAAGTATGCAGATAATTTTTCTGCACTCACCTCAACCCTTTCCTGGACTGCCTGCAGCGTCAGTTTCTCAACCTGACCGCTGGTATACATGAGCGAAAACCCCATGGTTATCAGCAATGGAAATAAGCTGATTGCCAGTAAATAGATAATGAGTTTTGACTTGATTCGCATTTATCGCTTTGCACCTTAGATACACTAGGAAAAACCCTTGGTCGAGCTACTCCATAAACACCAGTTACAGTAACGGCAAATTGCCACACATCCTGAGTATGACCTTACAAAGATCACGGATATGCAAGAATTCTCATACAGAAGTTAAACGTGCCACATAAACCCTTGGCAAACCGTCATGAGCTATAGATAGAAAGCTTCGTGAAAAGTAGGAAAAAGTTGTAGGATTCAGCAGAACTGTTGAGAGGCAATAATTATGACTAGTACGCGTCGGTCAAACTCCAGGGCTAACTTAAAAGCTATACTCATTATTACCGTGCTGTTATCCCAGGTGTTGACCACCTGCTTGGCGGACACGGCCTACCCTAACACCGTGCAGGCCTTACAGGAACGCTTCCACGACGAAATTGAGGCCCATGTATCCTACGCTGAGTTTTCTAAAAAAGCCCTGCAAGAAGGTTATCCGAACAGCGCCTACCTCTTCAAATCTCTAGCAGCTTCAGAGGCTGTCCACGCGCGAAATTTCAGAAGGATCCTCGGAGAGCTCGACAGCCAGGTTCCGAGCAAAAAACCACCTCAAAGAGAGGTTGGAAATACCAGATCAAACATCATGAATGCTACCGGGGTTGAGGCAAATGAAATTGACCATAAATACCCAGACCTTCTGGAACACATAAAAGCAGAAAATCACAAGACCGCCATCAACAATCTGACCTGGGCCTGGAAATCGGAGGAGCAGCATCGAAAATTATTAGGGCGTATGCAGGATGCAGCAAAAAGCTGGTTCGGGTTTCTCATTGCCCATATTGAAGGTGAAGTAGTCGACTATCATGTCTGCGAAATCTGCGGCTCCACCCTCACTGAAAAGCCTTCAGAGCAGTGTCCAATCTGCAAACACCCGGCGAGCCACTATCGCAAGATTCCCTACGTGGCAGCCGAGAGAGCCGAGCCCGAAGATTACTGACTTGACTTACTTGAAAACGATTAGAAGCCCGCCATCACTAGATGAACTTCTTATTGAGAAAGAATCTGCTTTAAACGCATCATTCAACACTGGGGTTTTGCCTGATTAAACTACATCAACTATTTAACCACTCTACTGCATCGCTTTCCTTTCGAAACACCTTCGTATCTGCATTTCCCGCCTCTGCCCGATATACATCGAGTATGACCATTTCGATATCAACATTCTCATTCGGTGATATAAATGCCGCTCTATTGGGCTTAACGAACCTCATTTTTCCATATTCAGCAATATCATGAAGCTCATTTATCGTAAAATGAAAATCTATATTTGAAAAATCCCACAGCCGCTTTTCATAGGGATAATTATCTGCAATGTCATCAATTATGACTTTCCCTTCTTCAAAGGTTGGCCGAGTCATAAGTTGAATTCTTGTAATGCCATCTGAATATTCAATGTGATAATTTTTAGACATGTAAAGCCTTGACTTATAACAAGCTAACGTTGCATATAACCGGCCACCAAAAGCGGCTTAACCAGACGGTCAGAGCTTTTGGCAGTCTGGACTGTCGTAATTTTAGGCTGATTATTCTGAAACATCACTTAGTACAATCCCCAGCTCCTTGGCCACACCTTCACCATAGGCTGGATCGGCTTTAAGGCAGTTACGAATATGGCGCTTCTGCACATCAACATCAGCTCCACCTACCGAGCGGGCAGTATTTTCAAATAGCAACTGCTGCTGAGCCGAGCTCATCAAGCGAAATAAATCTCCTGGCTGAGTATAGTAGTCATCATCATCTTCGCGTGCATTCCAGTGATCAGCAGCACCGTGCAGCTCCAGTGGAGGCTCATTGGCTTCGGGCTGCTCCTGCCACTCACCCAGGCTATTTGGCTCATAACCTTTGGTACTGCCAAAATTACCGTCAACACGCATGGCTCCGTCGCGGTGGAAACTGTGTACCGGACAACGCGGCGCATTAACCGGAATTTGTGCATGATTGACCCCCAAACGATATCGCTGCGTATCGCCATATGAAAAAAGGCGGCCCTGTAGCATCTTGTCAGGTGAGAAACCAATTCCAGGGACCACGCTTGCGGGATTGAATGCTGACTGTTCAACTTCGGCGTGGTAGTTCTCAGGATTACGATTAAGTTCTAGCACACCGACATCAATCAACGGGTAGTCCTTGTGCGACCAAACCTTGGTTAAATCAAAAGGGTGAAAGCGATAACTTTCAGCATCTTTCTCCGGCATGATCTGTACCTTGAAATCCCAACGAGGGAAGTCACCATTTTCAATGCTCTCGTACAAGTCTCTCTGGTGACTTTCACGATCCTTACCAACCATCTCTTCAGCTTCCTGATCAGTCAGGTTTTCAATGGGCTGCTGACTCTTGAAGTGAAACTTGACCCAGCAACGTTCGTTATCTGCATTGATGAAACTGAAAGTATGACTGCCAAAGCCATGCATATTTCGATAAGTACGGGGGTTACCGCGGTCACTCATCAGAATTGTGATCTGGTGCAGCGCTTCTGGTAACAGAGTCCAAAAATCCCAATTACTCTGGGCACTACGCATATTGGTTCGTGGATCACGTTTAACTGCGTGATTCAGGTCTGGGAATTTCAATGGATCACGCAGGAAGAATACCGGCGTATTATTGCCGACCATGTCCCAGTTGCCCTCATCGGTGTAGAACTTCACGGCAAAGCCACGAATATCTCGTTCTGCATCGGCAGCACCGCGCTCGCCCGCTACAGTGGAAAACCGTAGAAATACGTCGGTCTTTTTACCCACTTCAGAAAACAGACTGGCCTTGCTGTACTGACTAATATCGTTAGTAACGGTAAATGTACCGTGGGCAGCTGAGCCCTTGGCATGCATGCGTCGCTCGGGAATCACTTCACGATCAAAGTGGGCCAGCTTTTCCAGAAACCAAAGATCCTGCAGCAATATCGGACCACGTGGACCTGCAGTCATCACATTTTGGTTATCACCGACTGGCGCACCGTTACTCAGTGTTAACTTTTTTTTATCACTCATGTCACTCTCCTTGGATATTTAGCTTACTGGCCTGTAATGAATCATTACTGTCGATTCAGTAGCTACTCTAGGCAGATCCGAGTGATTAATATAATGATTCATTACTATGACACTGATAGTTTAAAACTAACGCCGTAAGAGTCTGCTATTGATACCGGTTAGTGGCAGCGTAAATAGAGGGAGGTGCCGTCATACACCAGGTTCACCGTCTTGATAGGCGGCGGGGATATTTTTAGCCATGAATACAATAGATAGCTAGAGTAATTTGACGGGAAAGCCATCAGTTTTCCCATGTAAACGACTGATACCTATACTAATCCCAGCCATCTTCAAACTACCCGGCACAGGAGTCACTGACCTTGGCCAATCAACAAGTAAAGCCTAAGCACAATCTATAAAGTAGAAAAACAAGGTTTTAATCAACTGAATACTGAATTACGCGTTGATGCAGAAAATTGACGTCTATGATTCGTTTCTATTGCGCAACGGTTCAAACAAATACTCAAGTCCGTTCACTTTTATCTCATGCACGATGCGCAACATCTGCCCCAGTTCCCCAGAGGGGAAGCCCTTGCCAGCAAACCACACTACGTAGGGTTCAGGTAAATCGATTAATAACCGCTGTGAATATTTTCCAAATGGCATTCGATAACGGGCCAGCAACAGTAATTGTTTCTGGTCAAACGATAAGGCTGAAGGTTCTATGGGATTCATATGCAGTTCTCTTGTTAAATTTATCGTGCAGTCAGTAGATATTTATATCGATACCTGCGAACGATAGTCAGCGTTATTCACCGTAGTATAAATTGTTAGCCATTAGAATCCCCGTATACCGATTGCTCTATAAAAAAGATGGCATTCTTAAGGACAAGGTCCTGAATATTGTAAATTTTCAAATGCCTCCTTATATTCCCTTTACCTTCTAATAGAGCCTGTGGATCAGTAAATTCAGCACCGTTACTAAATTCAATGGAAATGTGCTTTTTATAAGGAAAAACACCTCCGATAAGAATGCCGGATTTGAGAAAAACCAAACCTCCATATTTAATTTCTTCAGATATTGTCTGTCCTGCCTTTCTGAACAGCACTCTAACTGATTCAATCATTTCAGCCTTATCAGAATCAATTGAATAAACATCATCAATAAATTCAGTTATTTTCATTGGCATTAAATCTGGCATATGTCCTCATTGTCGTATTAGGTATATCACCAATCTGGGAGACGAAGCTTTGCTGTACCCAGCTAACAATGTAGTAGGTAATATGAGTACCATAAGAGCTGAGATTGCCAACAAATACTCAGGTAAAACATTAGCGATAGGTGACCCGCCCCGCAGCAGTCGAGTTTTGTGTATTGTTACTCAGGTCCATCAATATGGATTAAATGTAAACCTTTGGCTTTTGCTTTAGGGCTTAGTTTTTGTCCCTGATGTTGCTGAAGATAAAGAGTGATTTCATCTAGGGTGATGCGCTTTCTGGCCAAATCAAACAAAGCCCCCATCAAGTAACGAATCATATATTTTAGAAAACCATCACCAATGATCTTCAGATAGTAGACGTTGTCTGCCAATGGTAAAAAACTGGCCTGATGAATGTCACAGTAAAAAATTTGTCTGACACTTGTGCCTACATTTTTATCTCGGCTACAAAAGTTATAAAAATCATGACTGCCAATGAATAGCTGACAGGCAGAGCGTAGTACTGCGAGATTATCTGGCTCAATGCTTTTTATCGGCAGATGTAAGGCAATATCTGAGATCGCTACATTATCAACTGGTGAGGCTGCAAAGTAATAGTGGTATTCCTTGCTAACACTGCTTCTACTTGGCTGATAGTCTTTTGTTGATGGCTCACATTTGAGGATACGAATGTCGACTGGCAATAAAGAATTTAGCCCTAACAAGAGGTGCTCAGGGCTGATCTCGTTGTGAATGGTAATTTTTGCTCTTTGGCCCTGGGCATGAACACCGGTATCAGTACGACTGGCGGCTGATATAGTACAGGGCTGAAAGTTTGTTATCTTTTTCAAGGCATTTTTTATCGTCCCTTCTATCGTTGGCCTTTCTTCATATAAGGTATCTGCAGACTGTGCTTGCCAACCAAAATAGTGAGTGCCTTTATAGGCAATCGTAACGCGATAGTAGTACATGCGAACGGTTAACCCTTTTAGTAATGATGGCCATGAAAAGAGGATATGCAGTTTCTTAGGCTAACACCGGGTTGCGGGCCGCAGAAAAGCGAAGATTTAAACAGATAACTTTTATTCGCGAATGTGAGCGTATCGCAAGAGTTCATTATTTAGCCGCCAATTTAATCTTGCGTTCTTTTGTGAATTCCCACCATTTTTTAGGTGACCCACCCTTCATATAACTTACCGCGGATAGAAATATATCAATCACACAGGGATCTTGTTTCTTATGTGTAACATTGCAAAGATCGTCATACATTTGATAAGGATCCTTTCTTACCAGCTCAATGGGGTCTTGTATTCCTAGAAGAACAAAGTTCTTCTCAATAGCCTTACCAATATTGGGTATATCTCTAAAATTCTTGATTTCTCTCCGTATCATATTATTGACTCTAATACCTGAGATTCAGCTGCCTGATCTAGCAGAAAGTAGCATTTTCACATTAATGCCGTAGGCATGCACAAAAGCCACGCAGTTCAAGCTACCCCAGTAAGTGTAGCGAACGACTTGAACTTTTCGTTAGATATATTTCATGCTCATTATTATCCTCTATTTCTTCGAGCGCCTAAAAATAAAGCACCTACTACTGACGCTATGAGTAAAGCGCCCAGGCCAGTGCTAAATATTGCGAATTTATAAAATGGATCAACGTACCCAAAGATAAGATACCTGATCAAATGGAATATTATTAAAGTAGTTAAAGTGGCCCAAGATAAAGCAGAAAATGATTTTTTTGTAATTAAATTCCATTCAATAGCTGATAGTGAAGCTATGCTGATAAAAATAATATTCCCTTGCATTACTTCAGTCATTTACAAGCAGCACTGTCACAGTTAACAAAGGCTGGCACTCTATATAAAAACATTCACAAAATTAGCCTTCTTTTCCAGCGCACAGTTTAGGGACGCTGCTGAAACCAGCGTCCCAGTGAGGTACAAAGTGACGATTAACTAGATCGACGTGTTATATGCGTAACTGAAAATAGGCATATTAATTCTAGTCACAGATTATCTCGTAATGCGGAATACAGACCTCTTTGTTAATAATAGGCACCTTATAGCAGACCCATACTTGCTTATTCCCACAACCTAAGGTGACGACAGAGGGTATCTCAATTTTATCAATCTCGGCACCATCTTCCATGGCTTCTACTTGTTTCAATGCAGCTTCTGCGAAATTACTGAAGAGTTGTGCAACCAGTGCCTTTTCATCTGTAGTTTCGGAAATAGCTGTTTCCTGAACAAGCTTTTTGAGTGTCGCTTCGAGTGTCTCTTTTGTTTGCATTACTATGCCTCCTTTTTCTTATTAAGTTATGTGCGGTTAAATATTTTTAGAAAAATTCTTAACGAATACAGGAATACTTACTACTGACTGAATGATCCGCCAGTCTGGAATCCCGCACCTTAGTCTAAAAGAAATTCTTCTCTTTTGGCATATTTACTTGGACCAATTTTGGCTTATTGCTATGGATACGGGAAAAGCCAAATCTACAGCGATATCAAGCCCCACGCCAATCCTTACGACTTACCTTCGATAAAAATATTTCGGTATGTATTGTAAAGCCTCTGGTAGTACTGTGCTATGCAGGTTCCCCTGATCAATTAGTAAAGCCGATAAGATTGGTGCAAGCAAGATTAACATCGCGCAAAAGTAAGAAATTTATTGCGATCAAAGACCTTATTACATGCTAACGTCAATTAATGGTGCTGAGCACTCAAGAGCTGAACCGTATCAGCATTATGGAAAAGGCCTTAGGATTCCTGTATGCGCACTTTGTGTACGCTCGTTACAGAAATCGTGTGAATGATAAAAAGTCTGGCAAGGAAAATTCATTGAAAATCAAGCCAGGCGGCCAGAAATACAGACACCGCTTATAAGCGCACACGGCGCAGGTGACACATTAATTTGCACCTTTTTTGCCGATTTTCCCGGCATGTCACATTCAATAGTTAGTAATAAACCTAAAGACTGGTTCTTTTAAATGCAGTGACATACCTGCCTAACTCACCAATACCTAAAGAATCTTTCTCTACATTTTGTCGTATAACTTTAAGCCCACATGATAAAAAGGAGTCTATATGCGCGGAAGTTAATAACCATGGAGGGCCATTATCAAAAGATCTTTCTTCTGCAGTTACTTCAGCAATAACAAGAATGCTTCCATCAGGTGAGACAAAATTAGCTATATTTTTAATTAGCTCTTCTTCATATTTTGGAGGTAACGCTTGAACTGTAAATATTTCAAGAACAAAATCGAACTTTTTCTGCCATTTAGGTTGTTTTTCTAAGAGATCAGCTTGTACAAATTTCACATTTGACTGAGGAAATCGTTCCTTACAAAACCTTATTGCGGTCCCTGAAATATCGAAGGCTGTTACTTGAAAGCCAAGAGCTTCTAACTCGATGGCATCATCACCCATACCACAACCTACGACTAGCGCTGATTTTCCACCCCCTTCCAGTGGATTTTCATTTAGCCACATAGCAAAAGATGGATGGGTCTCCATATTCGCCCATGGAACACCCTCTCCATTAACATCAGAATCAGCATATAACGGCTCAAACCAATTTGAAGGCTGGCTTTCTTCAACGGCAAATCGACCTTGTTTTTTATTTATCACTTTCTCTCTCAACTTTGTAAATTAAGGTTCGTTATAAGAGTTTTGTTTCACCTAACGTTTGAGCTAAATTAACGGTGTGTCGTTTGTAAATGCGAACATGGCATGCCCAGCCGATCGGCTGGAGAAAATTGTTAGGCATTAGCTTTCTTGAATAGGTTAAGCAGTCCTAAGACTTTATCTGACCTATTTGAAAACGCCTCTGGCTCCATTCCCCTGTCTAAAAACTCCGAGTAACCTTCTACAGAATCTCTATCTAGAGTGGTGAGATATTTGAACCCCATTGACCACTCCGAAAAAGTTCTTTCATTAATCTTTTCCTTAAGTATGAGTATATTTCCTCTATTCCTTTCATCATTTACTATAGCGTCATATATCTCCTCAACATCAACTTTCTCTCCTTCAAGGATCTGAAAAAAGTTACCTCCAGAAAATAGCAGCATTCCAGTAACATTTTGTCTTTTGTTTCGATTTCGGCTTTGCTCAAGGAGAATCAGTAAGTCCTCCTCACCCATCTCCCCTGTCGCACTACTTACGTAAACCAAATGAATCATTGTGTATACCTTATAATGTTTAACGCCTAATTAAGAGCAAGCTGCTTCTAGCTTGCCCGCTTTAATGCCTTATTAGGTTGCATTCCTTAGCTCATTTTTTGCTGAAGAAATAACGTGAAATGCAGAACGATACAATAGAAAAACAAGCGCTATCGCCACAATTATATCTGGCCAACCTGAACCTAATAACCAAACACCACCGGCTGCTAAAATTACTGAAATATCTGAGGCAATGTCGTTACGTGAACACTCCCATACTGAACTCATATTCACATCTTCATGGCGGTGACGCCAAAGAAGGAATAGGCATATAGAGTTTGCAATAAGACTT
>Ga0316204_10008796_pt1 | contig 13806 bp, 9 predicted proteins | sample 6monrhotite_MG_2_FD_205661 | JGI IMG/M metagenome (GOLD analysis project Ga0316204, IMG submission 205661) | Microbial mat bacterial communities from mineral coupon in-situ incubated in ocean water Damariscotta River, Maine, United States -... | ecosystem: Environmental > Aquatic > Marine >... | reverse complement strand
CTTGTCACCAGTAACGAAGCCCTACAAAACCTTTTTAACATGGCGGGTAACAGCCACCGAGCTTGGCTACTTGATCAGGCGCTGGTCGTTATCAGTCATCGTACCGCCCAACTAGCCACTAGTTTGGGCTTTAAGCATGCGGCCAGCATTGCTAAACAGGCCGATAGCCAAGGCCTACTCCAAGCACTCGCTGCTTGGGCGCAGCACTAGGACAATAACAAGGGCCTTTGGGCTCGAAAGCTTAAGCATAATCGGGGAATACGCTATGAGCGAAAAAAATAAACCACAAAATAAATCAACAGACTCGGTGCCTGAAGCCGAAAAAAATATTGAAACCGTCGATACCGCAACATCAGATAAAGACGCAGCAGAACCTATCGATAAAGAAAAAGACACGGACAAACAAGACACCAGCACAGCTGACAGCTCAGCCACAGCAGAAGAATCTCATACCCCCATACCAGTCGCGGCCAAAAAACAGAGCAACACCCTCGGCCTGATTGCATTACTTATCGCAGGTGGAACCCTCGCGGGCGGCTACTATTTATGGCAACAAAACATACACGCCCATACCACACTGCTTGAGCGCCTAAATGTCGCCGAACAAAACGTTGTTGCTGCACAAAACATTGCCCAAGCCGCCCAAGCGAGCCTTAGCAACAGCCAATCAAACACTGATGCATTAACAAATTCCGTCTCGACCCTTCAGTCTCAATCCGAGGAACTTGCCAATCAAATCACCCAACTAGGCGGTGATATCAAACGCAGCGCTGAGAACATTGACCAAGTATGGCCTCTGAAAGAAGGACAACAAACGCTCAAAGCTAAGCTAAGTGCTCTCAACGATGAGGTCAACGCACTTAAGATAGCCCCCGACATTTCCCGTACAGACTGGTTACTCGCGGAAAGTAGACACCTAATTAATATTGCCAACCACCAGTCTCAACTCAACAATAACAAAGCCGCAGCAGTGGTCGCACTAGAAACAGCCAATCAACGTTTAGGCCAAATCGACAACCCCAGTATTGGCGCTGTACGCCAAGTCATCAGCGACACAATCATTGCCTTGCGCAACACCGCTCAACCCGATGTCGCTTCCATTGCTCAAGCTATTGCCAATTTAGAACGTGATGTTAATAAACTTCAGGAGATTGCACCTGGCAGTCACCCAGACCAAACTAGCACCCAAGCGCCAGCGCCTGTCGATATCGACGTCAGCGATACGGAGAGCTTTTTTAGCAAAGTCTGGCATGACATACAAAGCTTGGTCGTCATTCGCCGCGCCAGCAGTGAAGACGCGCCCGTGTTACTGCCGCCCGGCCAGCGCTTTTTTTTACAGCAAAACCTGCGTTTGAAACTAGAAGCTGCTCGCATCGCTCTACTCAGCGGCGATACCGCCACCTTCCACAGCAGCTTAAAAACAAGCCGCAACTGGCTTAACACTTACTTTGACATGAGTAACACCACAGCGGCCAATATGCTCACCACCCTCAGCCCTTGGGAAAGTATTGAGCTTAGGCCCACCTTGCCTAACAGCGACAACGCCCTGCGCGCACTAGCGCAATGGCAGCAACGCAATGGCCACCTCAGCTACTCCGCACCAGCCACTAGCGCTGCGGAGGTAACGCCATGAGACTCGTGATTTATTGCGTTATTGTTTTACTTCTTTCCACTTGGCTAGCCATGGTCGCGCCTAAAGACCCTGGCTACATGATGATCACCTATCTCGACTGGACCATCGAAACGAGCTTCACACTGTTTGCGCTGGCAGCACTCCTTAGCTTTGTTGGCTTTTATTTTGCGTTGCGTTTAATCATCGGCACCGGCTTTGCGCCGCGCAAGTTGCGTAAATGGCGCCATCATCGCGGTGAAATCAAAGCCGAAAAAGAACTGACAAAAGGTCTGGTCGACCTCAATATGGGGCGCTGGGATCAAGCAGAAAAACATCTTCGCAACACCACCAAAAACCCAAACCTATCAACCGTCGGCTATATGGCAGCAGCCCAAGCAGCACAAGGTATGGGCCAAACGCAACGACGCGATGGTTATATGCAAATGGCCATGGATGGTGGCAAAACCAAGACAAAATTAGCCGTTAGCCTTAACCAAGCTCAACTACTCAGCCAAGCCGGCCACCCAGAGCAAGGGGTTGCGGTACTCAAAAAGCTGCCCCCCAACCTTGCCAATAAGCCTCAAACACTAGCGGCATTGGCGCAACTTTATAGCGAGCAAAAGGACTGGGCCTCACTCGATAGCTTACTCCCTAGGCTGCGGCGCGCCAAAGCCATACCCATGGAAAAATATTACGCCCTTGAGCATACCGTTTATTCTGGCGTACTCAATGAGGCTGGCCGGACGATGGATGCACTGGCCATCAATAAAGTGTGGGACACCATGCCTGCTCGCCTCCAAGCCAAGGAGGATATGATTATCGACTACGCCTGTTCTTTGATGAATATCGGCCACGATGACCGAGCCGAAGAACTGTTGTACGCCCGTATTTCCAAGAACTGGAACGAGAACTTAGTCTACATTTATGGCTTGCTTGATGGCGATGCAGAAATTCATCTTTGCCGCGCCAAGAATTGGCTCAAAAAGCATGAATCAAGCCCGGTCCTACAATTCACCCTGGGCAGATTGGCAACACGCTCGCATCAGTGGCAAATAGCACGCGAGCATTTAGAAAAGAGTCTAGCTACTGCTCCCAATGCCGAGGCTTATCAAGAGTTGGGCAATTTACTGGTTCACGAAAATGAAACGGAGAAAGCCATCGCCTGTTTCCGCCAAGGCTTGGCCATGGCCTCAGAAAATACAATACGACCGGTACTCGGTGATAAGGCTATTGACCACGCTAAATTACCAACGCCCAAACAAGCGGTCATTCATGAGCCAAGTCGCTCACTGCTGGAAAATGACACCCAAGCCAAGCAGGCCTGAGTGTCATTTACTTAAGGGTCGGCAGTAAATTCGAAGCTATCGAAAAACAACGATTGTTTGGGCAGCCCGTGCTGCTCAAACAACTGTTTAGCCGCCTCCACCATCGCTGGCGATCCGCTAACATAGACATCAAAACCGCTTAAATCAGGCTGATCTTCAACCACGGCCTGCAGCAGCAAGCCAGCACGATAGCCATGCGCCTTATCCGCGTTAGACACTACTGCGTCAAACATTAACTTACCCGCCTCACGCCATGCCTGAGCGATATCCTGCAAATACAGGCCCTCTGCGTTATCACTGCCCCAATACAAGCGCATCGGCCGCTCAATCTGTTCTTGCAGCGCATGCTCAATAATGCCCTTTATTGGGGCAAAGCCTGTTCCTCCAGCAACAAACAAAAGAGGTCGAGACGACTCCTCACGCAGAAAAAACTCCCCCCAAGGCCCGTCTATTTTTACTACATCATTTTCTTGCATAGCGTCGAAAACATGAGTAGTGAAAAATCCATTTTCAACACGACCAATATGCAATTCTATATACTCGTCATCGTGCGGCGCATTGGCAATGGAGAAACTCCGGCGTCGACCATCGTCTAACAAAATATCAATGTATTGCCCTGCCAGAAACTGCATACGATCTATGTCAGGCAATTTTAAGAGAACCCGCATTACCTGCTCAGATAACAGCTCAAGCTTTATCACTCTTGCAGGGTATTCACGAATGAGCACATCGCGAGGCTGGCCAACTTCGTGAACTTCAATCAGCAGGTCGGACGCGGCCTCAGCCTGACACAAAGCCTCCTGGCCAATGGCGTGCTCGACGAGGCCGACACAACTCGGCGCCCCATTGGGGTAATACACCTCACCCGAGACTACCTTGCCTTTGCACACCCCACAGCCACCATTACGACAACCATAGGGAAAGGCCAAGCCTGCTTTTAAAGCCGCATCCAAAATACGCTCCCCTTGTTCCACCTTAAACTGGTGGCCGCTGGGCTGGACTGTTACGTTATTTGTCATTATTGTGATCCTCCCTCCGTGGGCTGTAATCTTCCCCCATTTTTAGCAGGAGAAAAACCCTGGAAATTATATCTATCATCGGCTGTGGCAATATTGGCCAAGGCGTTGCTCAATATTGGCTCAAACAAGGTCGACAAATACACATTCTCAGCCGCCAGCCTAGCCGTATTCAATGGTTGCAGTCGTTAGGTGCAGAGCTTCATCAAGGCGATTTGGATGCGCCACAAGACATCCCCCCCTGCTTTCATAATACCCTACTGTATTACTTTGCCCCACCGCCAAGTAACGGCAACACTGATACGAGAATGAGTCAGCTGCTAGCTCAATTCGACAACTCAAACAAACCAACACACATCATTTATATCAGTACCAGTGGCGTCTACGGTGACTGTCAGGGTCAATGGGTTGATGAAACCCGCCCGCCGAAGCCTAAAACTGATCGAGCACGCCGTCGCTTAGCCGCCGAGCAAGCGTTATTAGGCTGGGGGGAAACACATCACACCCCCATCACAATTCTTCGCGTAGGCGGTATTTACGGGCCCAACCAGCTGCCACTCGAACGACTCACCGCCGGTATGGAAATCCTCAATTTGGCTGAGGCCCCCTACAGTAATCGTATCCATTCACACGACTTGGTGAGTGTCTGTATTGCTGCGACAAGGCCAACAAATCAGAGCGAAATTTACAATGTCTGCGATGGCCAAACGAGCAGCATGAGCGAATATTTCTTAACGCTTGCCCGCATCGCCAAACTACCGGCTCCCAAACAACTCAGCAAAGAGGAGGCCCAAACGAAACTTTCCCCCGCCATGTTGTCCTATCTACAAGAATCCAGACGGATGGATATTAGCAAACTAAAACGCGAACTCAAGATTGACTTTCTCTATCCAAATTTAGAAGCCGGCTTAATCGCCAGCCTTGACCAAGAAACGAGCACATGACGCTAGCACCCAAATTAACCTACGCCTGCCATAGCACTGACCTTAGCTGCCCCGGCAGTCTCAGTATCCACACCAATAAACAGGCCAATCCCGACGTTTTTATCGTTCGAAGTGATGAAGGCATCTTTGCCTACAAAAACCAGTGCCCACACACTGGTGCGCCCCTCAACTGGCAACCGGATCAGTTTCTCAGCGCAGATAATTCACTTATTCAATGCGCCTTGCATAGCGCCCAATTCAACATCAATGATGGTCACTGCATTTACGGCCCGTGTCGTAACTCATCGCTCAAACCCGTCCGACTCATAGAAAAACACAATGAAGTGTGGCTCTTTGACGATGACCTCGATCAGTAGCAGCCTGGCTGATCGCAATCGAAACCTCAGAGCAAAAAACTGAGCAATGCTATAATAAGCCCCTTGCTTTCTACCGCCCTGGGGACTTTCATGCACGAAGCCGATACCTTACAACGCTTCCTATTCGAACACAGCAACGTCCGTGGAGAATTCATCCATCTTGGCGCAAGCTACCAAGCCGTCAGGCAGCGCTATGACTACCCCGAACAAGTGGCTCAGCAGCTAGGCCAAGCGCTGGCCGCCAGCACCCTACTCAGCGCGACCCTTAAGTTTGAAGGTTCGCTTATTATGCAAATTCAATCCACCGGCCCAATCAACATGCTCGTGGCACAATGCACCCATGATCGCCATCTACGTGGCTTGGCTCGCTGGCAAAAAGATGGCAATCTCAACGGCCAGAGCTTAACCGAACAATACGGTAAGGGACGCATAGTGATCACCATCAACACCAAACGTAGCGAAGATCGCTACCAAGGCGTTGTCGCGTTAGAGGGTACTAACCTAGCAGCAGCACTTAGCGGTTATTTCATGCAATCTGAACAACTAGATACCAAACTTTGGCTGGCCGCCGATCAAAATCAAGCAGTAGGCATGCTATTGCAGCGTTTGCCGGGTGATGATAACGACGACAATAACGAGATGTGGGATCGCATCGATGCCCTAGGTTCCACCATCACCGAACAAGAACTTCTGGCCTTACCCAGCACAGAGATACTTCATCGTTTGTTTCATGAAGAAACGGTTCGCTTGTTTGACCCCGAGCCCGCTAGCTTTCGCTGTGACTGCTCACGCGACAAAATCATTACGGTTATTCGCAGCTTAGGACTTGACGATGCACATGCCCTGATTGAAGAACAGGGTCAAATTGAAGCTGCTTGCGAATTTTGCAATCAACACTACACTTTTGATCAAGTTGACGTTGAAGAAGTGTTCGCAACCACCACGCCCGTTGCCACTGACACATCAAAAACTCAGCATTAACCCCCCCGTATATTCAAAATCAAACGACTTGAACCAAACAGTGAACACAGCGCCGCTGTTTGGTAAATATGACTTATCGTATGAATCGAGTAGGCTCAGAGAAACACAGAAGAAGGCCACAACAAAGGCATGTTGACTATTAATTTCACATGCATACGCAATGCCACGGGGACAACACGAACATGACGAAAAATATTGCTGCTGCATCCATTGCAATTTTGCTGGTTAATTCCGCACACGCCGGAGGAGCCGCTTGGAGCTACGATGGTCAGCGCGGTGCCGCACCTGATCAATGGGGTAGCATCAGTGCAGCCTGTCAGGGCGCACAACAATCACCTGTCAACATCATCACTAACGATGCCATTAACGCCGATCTAACTAAGATAAAATTCAACTGGCGTACTTCAGCACTTCAAATCAACAATAATGGCCTCACTGTTCAAGCAAACTACAATGCTGGAAGTAGTATCAGTGTAAACGGTAGCGATTTTGAGCTACTTCAATTTCATTTCCACGCACCGTCTGAGCATGCAGTCAATGGCAAGCTATACGACATGGAAGCTCACTTCGTGCATAAAGCCGCCAATGGTTCATTGGCCATCATTGCAGTGTTCATCGACGAGGGTAAGGAGAACAAAGCACTTGCACCAATTTGGAACAACATGCCTGAGCAGATAGAAACGAAAGACATCGTTGCCGTCAACATTGACGGCGATGATTTATTACCTCGCAATACCAAAGAATATTTCCATTACCGAGGCTCTGTAACAACCCCGCCTTGTAGCGAAACTGTGAGCTGGTATGTGCTGCAAAAACCTATCGAAGCATCGCCTGAGCAAATCCAACAATTCTCCCAGTTGATTCGTGCCAACAACCGCCCACTACAAGCACTCAATCGTCGTTTTGTACTCAACCGTAACTAATCTCTGATTAGTTCATTGTTTTGTTGCTAACAAGCTTCTAGTAGGCTTTTTTTACCTTACACACCGACCATTCAGCGACCCCAACACTGAATTTCAGACATAAAAAAACGCGAGTGTCGAAACACTCACGCTTTTCTCAAGCCTGATAATTTAAGCTTAGTTACTAGCGCGAACCATACGACCATTCAACGGCTGGACAGGACGAGCGCTCAATGGGAAGAGATTAGTAAATTGCTCAACTTGCGCCTCAGACACCGAGTTGGGCGTCGCCATCACCATCCAGTTAACCCCCTCGGAGCAAGGCGGTGTGGTTAAAGAGCCCGAGTAATTAAAGTACGTGTAATCAACAGGCAACAAATCAGCCGCATTAACTTTCACACCCGTCACTTTAGTCGTGACACCGGCCTTTTCTGGCATATTCAACCAAAGTTTAGACACGGCGCTATTGACTTTATCGCCGGTAGAGAACACCACGCCGATAACACCTAACTGACCATCTGCGGCCTTGTGTACTAAGTGAGCCACCATGTCATAGGCCTTACCACCAATCGTGTGCTCGGAAGGCGAATGAAAATGATATTGCAGCAATTCATACTGCTTACCTGCAACCGTGATACTGCTTCCCGGCGCATAATTAACTTGAATGGTGTGACCGTTGTTCTTAATCTCTAACGGGCTCTCCTGATAATTGAATTCAATATCAGACAGACTGGTGATGGTAACGGGCGAGATATCAATCGGAGACTGGTTCTTACCGTCACTACAAGCACTATATTTAGCGTCTAATGTAGCCCAGTTTTGCGGACCACCTTCCCCTTCATAGGCCCAATGCGCAGCGTGCTGTGCAACATGGACAGGTGCCACTGTGCCATGAGCAGCGGCAATGGCCGCGTGTGTAGCTTGTGCTGTGACTGGCGCGACAACATGTGCGGGTGCCGATGCGGCATGGCCATCCCCATGACCTATCACTGTGGCTTTGCCATGGCCATCATCTTTATCTTCAGAGCAAGATGAAACTAAAATACTAAAACCACCCAGTACCAAAACCGTGGTCAAAGCTGCGCGCTTTGCATCCATAAAACAGAACCCCCTAGATTCATTATTCTAAAATTTCCCCTTGGGGCCAACAAAACTGACCCAATGGAACACCCCAATTTAGCGAGATTAGCCCTAAAAATCTACTTTTCGGAGGTCTTATTTATCAAAAATTGCCAAGTCATCCCATAGCTCGTCGACCCGCTGAGTCACCGCCTCATCCATCGCAATCGGCACGCCCCATTCTCGATTGGTTTCGCCCGGCCATTTATTGGTCGCATCCATCCCCATTTTTGAACCCAAGCCTGACACGGGCGAGGCAAAGTCCAAATAATCAATCGGAGTGTTTTCGATCATCACGGTGTCGCGCGCTGGATCCATCCGAGTCGTCATCGCCCAAATAACATCATTCCAATCGCGGACATTGACGTCGTCATCCACCACGATCACAAATTTGGTGTACATAAATTGGCGTAAAAATGACCAAACACCGAGCATCACCCGTTTGGCATGCCCTGCATATTGCTTCTTAATGCTGACACAAGCCATGCGGTACGAGCAGCCTTCTGGCGGCAAATAGAAATCGACAATTTCGGGATACTGTTTTTGCAGTATCGGCACAAACACTTCGTTGAGTGCGACACCTAACACGGCCGGTTCATCCGGTGGTCGGCCTGTATAGGTGCTGTGATAAATCGGATTATTACGGTGAGTAATACGCTCGATGGTGAAAACAGGAAAGCTATCGACCTCATTGTAATAACCGGTATGATCGCCAAAGGGGCCCTCATCCGCCATTTCATCAGGATAAATAAAACCTTCGAGTACAATTTCTGCCGATGCGGGCACTTGCAAGTCGCTGCCCTTACACTTCACCAACTCGGTTTTACTGCCTCGGAGCAGACCCGCAAAAGCGTATTCTGACAAGGCATCGGGGACGGGTGTCACTGCCGCCAAGATCGTCGCGGGATCCGCCCCCAAGGCCACGGCAACGGGGAAAGGCTGGCCCGGATTGGCCTCTTTCCAATCACGAAAATCCAAGGCCCCACCTCGATGAGCTAACCATCGCATAATGACTTTATTCTTACCGATCACCTGCTGACGATAAATTCCCATATTTTGGCGTTCTTTGTTCGGCCCTTTTGTCACCACCAAGGCCCAAGTAATTAAGGGCGCAGCGTCACCCGGCCAGCAGGTTTGAATTGGCCATTGTGATAAATCGACCTCGTCCCCCTCCAGCACGTTTTCATGACACGGTGCGTTTTTAACGACTTTCGGCGACATGCTCAACACTTTCTTGAACATTGGCAGCTTTTCCCAAGCATCTTTAACACCTTTGGGTGGCTCAGGCTCCTTCAAGGCCGCGAGTAACTTGCCAATTTCTCGTAAGGCTAAAATAGAATCTTGCCCCATCCCCATCGCCACGCGACGAGGCGTACCAAATAGATTGGCCAACACCTGTACGTGGTGGCCAGTAGGGTTTTCAAATAACAGCGCTGGCCCCTCTCGTCGCAGGGTACGATCACACACCTCGGTCATTTCCAGGCGAGGGTCGATCGGCATTCGAATGCGTTTCAATTCACCCTGCTGTTCGAGCTGGGCAATAAAATCTCTTAAGTCTTTGTATTTCATTATAATTACCAATGATAATTAGCGCCGTTAGAATAGCAGAATTTCTACGCTTTGGCCGCGCCATGACAAACAACTAAAAGACGGGAACTTCAGACCAGTATTTCTCACTAATCTATAGGGCCCGGTGGAAGCTAGGGGTTGCCCCGTATGTTTCTGTTTTTTCTAATGATCACTGTAAAGGTCATGGCTTTCGGGCATAATATGAAAAAATTAACAGGCTTAATTTCATCATGACTAGCAATTTGAAGTTATGAGTTAAGCACGATAAAAAGCTTTTCCTTGAGTGGTGCTAAACGCATTGGCAGGCCACTCATTCGATGAGGAAGCAAACAGTAGTGATGACTGATCGACGCAAACGACACATGATAAAACCACACCGTTTAGTAGCTATGCTGGGCGCACTTTGGCTATGCGCGCCATTCAGTGCGATCGCTCAACCTGAAATCACTCCCCCCACCGATGTTGTTGGCCCCGCTATCCAGACAGATGCGGTAACTCCCGTTTTTTATTTAGATCTTGCTGATGTAGCACCCTTAATTAACGTCAATATAGACAATACTGACCCGACCTCCGGTACGCTTGATTTCACGCCAACGGGGACGATTGGGCCATTTCCTCCGGGATCAAGCAACCTATCGTGGACAGTCACCAATGCCGACTTGAGCACACAAACCATTAATCAAAATATATCCATATTTCCCCAAGTGAATTTTCACATGGATCAACGCTTGACCGAAGGAAGCACAAATAACTTGGTCATCGCTGAAATGACTGGGCCTGCTCCCACCATTGAGCCCGTACTGATCAAGATCAAATTGACAGGTACGGCTCAGAAAGCTATTCCCTTACAAGATAAGGAAGGATATGAACCTGGAGGAGACTATACGGTCACAGCCCTATCCGAGTCCAATTACACCGTCGAAATCATTCCCCCATCGCTGCAGGCCAGCGTCGTTCTCGACATTTTGTCAGATACCGTCGCTGACGACCAAGAGACCGTCATATTTAATATGAGCGAAGTGATTAATGCTGATGTTGGTTATAGAAAACAAAACACCTACACCACCGAATTTAGCTATCTCTATCGACCTATGGTTGAAATAGCGGTTAGTCAGAATACAAAAACAACCCAAATCATTGATGTCGATGGCGGCGAAGTCAACGTAAAAGCCAATATAGACTACAATGCAAAATCACCCATCAAAGTCTATGACTGGCGCGGCTCCGATGCCGTCTTTTCATCACAAATACCCGTGGATGCCGTCCAAACCAACACCTTCGTATTCGACCCAGCAGGCATTCCTTCCGGCCACTACACATTGACGGTCACACTCTCTGATGGTTTTGATAGCAAAGGGAACGTAGTTTCTCCTAGAACCCATCACCTCCAAGTTGAGGTTGCGCAAGGAACCGAACTTACCAATCGCTACAACACGAACCCCAGCGCAGATGATGATGGCGATGGTATTGATGACGTCACTGAAGGTTTTCAGGATGATGATAATGACGGTATTCCGAATTATCTCGACAACATCAGCCAAGCCTATTTATTAGCCTCTAGCGACTTTAGCCCGTTTGTTGCTGACACAGTAAACAATGGTAGTGTCAGTCAAAATGGCACCACGCTAAGCTGGCAGGCCAGTAATACTGTTAGCAATTTAGTCAATTACTCGAATTTAATTGTAGCCGAACCGGGCGCGATACTTAGCCTAGGTGACACGGCCAAACGCTTAAAGCAATCCAACGCACGCGTTCCCGTCAATTTATTCAGCCCGACGGTAGATGCTAACTATTTAAGTACTAGCGGGGCCCTGTGGGATCTACAAGTCAACATGGTTCATCCAGATAACCGGGGCTCCATAAATTTTGTCATCCCATTAATTAAGCCGTTACCTAAAAGTGAAGTTAGCCCGTTAACGCTATTTATTTTAGATGAAACTAATAAGTTCGTTCAATTCACTCTAGAACTCGGCATCAACGAATTATCCACCGCCAAAAGAGACCAAGACGGCTACTGTCCGCCCCCTAGAAGTGAACTCTACACATATGGAATTATTGAAGAAATGGAGTGTCTGCAAGTCGCCATAAGAGATGGCTCTGGCATGGACAGGGACCTCCCCAGTGACCCAGATGCAAAAAACTCCGAGCTTAACGGACGCGTCAACTTCAGCGGCGGCATATTTACCCATCGACTCGTTGACTGCCCATGTGATGTTGTCACTAGCAGCACCACTGCACCAACGCTAGCCTCACTTTTTAGCATCAATAATATTATTAACAAATCCGTGGTAACAGACCTCGATACTCAGGTTAATCTCGTCATCCCTCTCGACATTCCACTACCCACAACGAATGCGGGTGCCCTTAATTTTTACCTACTCAAAGACCCTTTAGCGCCCGAAGACCTGATTAGCTGGCAAGAATTTATCGTCACCGCTGATGATCGAGTGGCGTCTGCCCCTCGTAACGACCTAGGCTATTGCCCACCACCCGGCTCTCAGTTATACGTCGATGGTATTCAAGGGGGCAATGATTGTATTCAGCTCACCATGATCGACAACGGTTTTAACGATCGCAATTCTTCATTTAACGAAATCACTGCAGAAGGTGGCGTGTTTGTCGCTGGCCTAATTGACTCAGAAGCACCTAGCCTCGACACACTCACACAACTGCCAGATCATGTTGGAGCATTACAACTGACGTCAAACTCACCGGTCATCATTCCCCATTTCGATATCGATTTATTGCCTTTACCCGCGTTGGTTCCAGGGGGGTTCGACGTATCTGATGCCAGCAGTGGCACAACGCGAGTTGTACCCACAGGCCCGTTGGGGCCATTACCCTCAGGACATCATGACGTTTCCTGGACCATAACCGACTTAAACAACAATAGCGCCCCCATCCATAAGCAAGCTATTGATGTGTTGCCTCAATTTAATTTTGGCGTAGACCAAGTTATACCTGCCACAGCAGGCACCCTAGTCACCGTGACAGCGCACTTGGATGGTTTCGCCGCCAACTACCCAGTCACCATTCCCTTTACTATTTCGGGCTCAGCTGGCTTCACCCCTCCGTTGACTAACGTTATCGAAATTAGCGAACCAAACACGCAGGGCAGCCAAACGTTTAACCTAACAGGGGGCCTTGCGTCACAGAATATAGTTATCAGCTTAGATACAGGGGCAGCGCTCATAAATGCTGCGGCTGGCACAAAAACATCGCAAACAATCACCTTGCGCGCCGACAATGCCCCACCCATAGCTCAGCTAACTAGTAGTCACGCCAATATTCCTACACGTACCATCGTCAAAGGCCAAGGTAAAAATGTCGTTGTTACCAGCTTTATCTTCGATCCAGACACGCCCATTGGCGATATAAGCTACGACTGGAGCCAAACCGATCCTGCCATCGTGCCATTGAGTGGCGTTCAAACCAATGCGTTTAGCTTTAATCCAGACCAACTGGCCGATGGTTTGTATACGGTCAGATTAACGGTCGGGGATGGTGTCACCCGTGCCCAAAACACCCATGTCGAGCAAGTTATTAGAATCCTTAGTACCGCCCAACAATTCACCCCAGGGCTAGACTCGGACGGTGACAGAATCACCGATGACATTGAGCGTCTTGATGATGCGGATACCGATGGCATACCCAACTTTCTCGATGCTGTTGCCAACCAGCACTGGCTTCAAGCTTGGCCTATTACTGTTTTTAACGCCGAGTTACAATCAAACAAACGCTTTAGCTCAGATAACTTCGTCATCAACTGGTCTATCGATACCCTTGTTAGTAACAAGGTATATTACCCACTGCTAATCTCTACGGAACCAGGCCTAAAGTTAAGCTTAGGAGATACTGCTTTTATAGCTGACGTTGGTCACGCCCGCGTTCCAATTCAAACCGTGGCAAGATTAACGCAAGCACCCTTCGACAGTGAAAACAATACCAGTGTTGATGGCTATATGATTGATGTAGAGATTAG
>Ga0316204_10008794_pt1 | contig 13809 bp, 15 predicted proteins | sample 6monrhotite_MG_2_FD_205661 | JGI IMG/M metagenome (GOLD analysis project Ga0316204, IMG submission 205661) | Microbial mat bacterial communities from mineral coupon in-situ incubated in ocean water Damariscotta River, Maine, United States -... | ecosystem: Environmental > Aquatic > Marine >... | reverse complement strand
GGATTCTGGCTCAATGCGGGTATCAGAAAATCCGCGGGCACCGGTTTAGTCCCCTGATGCAATAACTGGAAAAACGCATGCTGGCCATTGGTGCCTGACTGCCCCCAGATGATCGGCCCGGTTAAATAATTAACCCGGTGGCTCTGACGATCAATGGTTTTACCATTACTTTCCATATCCAGCTGTTGCAAATACGCAGGTAAACGCTCCAGATACTGGCTGTAGGGCATAATCGCATGGCTTTGCGCATCAAAGAAATTGTTATACCAGATGCCTAACATCGCCAAAATCACTGGCATGTTTTCTTCTAACGGCGCCTCGGCAAAATGCCGGTCCATTTCATGCGCGCCTTCTAATAACTCTTCAAAATGATCCATGCCTAAATAAATCGCAATGGGCAAACCAATGGCTGACCAGAGTGAATAACGCCCGCCTACCCAGTCCCAGAATTCGAATACATTTTGCGGGTTTATGCCAAACATGCTGGTTGCTTCAATGTTGGTGCTCACCGCCACAAAATGCTTAGCAACCGCTTTTTCATTACCCACCAGATCAACAAACCACTTTCTCGCACTGTGTGCATTCAACATGGTTTCCTGGGTGGTAAAAGACTTGGAAGAAATAATGAATAATGTAGTTTCCGGCTCAACCTGTTTTAAGGTTTCCACCAGATGTGTGGCATCTGCATTAGACACAAAGTGAGCCTTTATACCTCTTTGAGCAAAAGGTTTCATGGCCTCACAAACCACATGGGGCCCCAGGTCTGAACCACCAATACCAATATTGACGATATGGCTGATGCGCTGCCCGTTATATCCACGCCACTCGCCATTACGCACCTTCTCGGAGAAATCGCGCATTTTTTTCAGCACCGCATTCACATCAGGCATGACATCTTCACCATTAACCATCACCGGTGTGTTTGAGCGATTGCGCAAGGCAATGTGCAGGGCCGGGCGGTATTCCGTGCAATTCATGTTCTCACCCGCATACATATGATCCCGGGAACGTTCCACATCGGCAAATCGCGCCAGATCCATTAATAATTTAAAGGTCTCATCTGTTATGCGATTTTTAGAGTAATCCAGCAAAATATCACCCAGCCCCACCGAAAACTGTTCAAATCGCCGGGGATTTTCTTCAAACATATCACGCATATGTCTATGTTTGATACTTTCAAAGTGCGCCTCTAGTGCCTTCCATTCAGCTGAATCAGTGAGATTGCTCAAGTTGGTTCCTAATATTGGTATTTAGTTATTTTGGTGTTTTTATATTCAACCGTAAGAGTATGATTAGACAATATTTATTTCAATGCTTTATGCACAATTTAAGTGCGGTTATGGCTCAAGGTGTTGATTTAAATACCGAATATAGACTTAAAAAAACACCGCAAATCATCACCTTTTACCAATTGATGATTATTTAACCAGATAAATCAAAGGCTTGAGTCCACCCATCCGCCTAACTAGTTCTTTCCGGTGGAAAGTTTCATGTATAATGTGCGGCTTCAAACAAATTACCGGTAAGAAATAAACATGGGCAAGACTGCTAAAAAGCCGAATCAGCCAAACGATAAAAAGCTGCGTGCACGCGTAAAGCTGTTTGGTAACCTGCTAGGCAATGTTATAAAAAACCTGGCTGGCAGCCACGTTTACGATGCAGTTGAAAAGCTGCGTAAGGGTTATATCAGCCTGCGCAAAGAAGACAACCCGAAAAAACGTGCGCAGTTAATGAAGTTTATTGAAACCCTGGACGCCGACACCCTGACCCAGGTGGTTCGTGCATTTAGCATTTACTTCAGCCTGATTAATATTGCCGAGGAAGATTACCAGCACATTGAGCGTCGTGAGCAGGTATTCAATGGTAAATCTCTGTGGACAGGTTCGTTTGACCATACCTTAGAGCAGTTTCGCATGGATGGCATTGACGCCACACAGGTTCAGGATTTACTGGATCAAATGACCTATATCCCGGTATTTACTGCACACCCAACCGAATCAAAACGCCGCAGTGTGATGAATGCACTACGTCGTATATTCCTGTTAAATGACAGTTTGAATGCACACCGCATCAGCAAGATTGAACGCGAAGAGCTCACTGCTGATCTGGAAACTGAAATTCAGCAGTTATGGCGCACCAATGAGGTTCGTGAACATAAGCCTCAGGTACGTGATGAAATTAAAAACGGCCTGTATTACTTCCGCACCAGTCTGTTCAATGCGGTTCCCCATATTTACCGCAATATGGAACGTAAAATAAACAAGCACTACCCGGATAGCAATATCACGGTGCCCAGCTTTTTACGCTTTGGCTCATGGATTGGCGGTGACCGTGACGGTAACCCGTTTGTTAAGCCGGAAACTACCGCCATGTCATTACGCATGTCGAGTCAGGTTATTTTGCAGGAATACATCTACCGAGTTATCGAGCTAAACAAACAGCTGACCCATTCAATTGACCTGTGTACACCCACCAGATCATTTATGGATAGCCTTGAAGCGGACGAAAACATTCGCTTTGAAGTTTATGCCGCCTCGCCCAATGCATTCAGCAATGCACCTTATCGTCGTAAGCTGTCATTTATGCATTACCGACTTCAGCATAACCTGGCGCAGGTTAATGCACGCCTGGCGGGCACTAGCGATGAAGGTTTTAATCAGGCTTATGCTTCAGAGCAGGAGTTTATTAATGACCTGCAACTGATTCGCAGCTCACTGATCAGTCATGGTGATGAAAACATTGCTAATGGTGACCTGAAAGATTTAATCCGCACCGCAGAAACCTTTGGTTTCTTCCTGCTTAAACTGGACATTCGCCAGGAATCTACTCGCCACACTGATGCTGTGGCCGATATTATTAAACAGATTTCTGGTGCACCAGACTACAACGAGCTGAATGAAGAACAACGCCAGCAATTACTTTCAGATTACATAGAAACACCTCCAGTTTTAAGCCTGGATAAAAAACAACTGCACGAAGATAACCGCGAAACACTGGAAGTATTTGAGCTGGTATTCAAAATGCGCCAGGAGATTTCTCCCCGTGCCTTTGGTAACTATGTCATCTCAATGACCCACGCTGCCAGCCATGTAATGGAAGTGATGTGGTTAGCTCACCTGGCAGGACTTGCGGGTAAAGATGAGAGCGGCGAAACCTTCTGTAAAATACGCATTTCACCACTGTTCGAGACCATTGAAGATCTTGAGCATATTGAATATGTACTTAGAGCGTTATTCAAAAACCCAGTGTATAACAACCTGCTGAAAGCCTCGGGCAATCTACAGGAAGCCATGCTGGGATACTCAGATTCCTGTAAAGACGGCGGAATAATGGCCTCTTCATGGAACCTGTATGACGCACAGCAAAAAGTGATTCGCCTGACCACTGAGTTCGACATTGATTGTCGTTTATTCCACGGACGTGGCGGCACCATCGGTCGCGGCGGCGGACCAACTCATGACGCCATCATGTCACAACCAGAAGGCACTGTGCATGGACAGATTAAATTCACCGAGCAAGGTGAGGTTTTATCATATAAATACAGTAACCAGGAAACAGCCATTTATGAGCTGACCATGGGTGTATCTGGTTTAATGACAGCGAGTCGCTCAATTGTTGAAGGCAAGCCGCCAAAAGCAAAAGAAGACTATCTGCACACCATGCAAACACTCACAAAAGATGGTGAAACAGCATACAGAGACCTCACTGACAATACCGAAGGCTTCCTGGATTATTTCTACGAAACCACACCGGTCACTGAAATTGGCTTGATGAACATTGGCTCACGCCCCTCACATCGCAAAGCCAATCGCTCTAAAGCCTCTATCCGCGCTATTCCCTGGGTATTTGGCTGGGCTCAGTCGCGCACCACCCTGCCGGCCTGGTATGGTATAGGCACTGCGCTAAACAACTTTATCGATGGCAAAGAAGAAAACCTGAAAATACTCCAGGAAATGAACGCCAACTGGCCTTATTTTAAAGCCATGATCAACAATACCCAGATGGCGTTATTAAAATCGGATATGTCGACGGCGAAGGAATACTCGGAGTTGTGTGTCGACAAGAACATCGAAAAAATCGTCTTTGACAAGATCTACAATGAACACGAGCGTACCGTTGCTAATATTCTGGCAATTAGCTGTTCAAAAGAAATACTCGAAGACAGCCCAACACTGGCATTGTCCCTTAAACGTCGTGACCCTTACCTTGATCCGCTAAGCCATATCCAGATCTTAATGCTGAAACGTTTCCGAGACGAACAGTCTACAGAGAGTGAGCAGGATACCTGGCTGAACCCGCTATTGCGTACAATTAGTGCTGTTGCGGCTGGGATGAGGAATACGGGGTAGGACCTGTTGGAAGCGAGACATAAAAAACCAGCATGGAGCTGGTTTTTTATGTCGTATGTCGTATGTCGTATGTCGTATGTCGTATGTCGTATGTCGTATGTCGTAAAATTTTCTAAAAAAAGAGCCCGCATAGCGAGCTCTTTTTATTTTTCTTTGACATATGACTTAAGACATATGACTTACGACATCTTTCAAGCCACCTGAACCGGCACCTGATCGCCCGTATGCGTAATCACATTATTCTCATTCAAATAAACCAGCTTTGGCTTAAAGCAAGCCGCTTCTTTCTGCTCTAGCTGTACGTAGCTACAGATAATGACACGATCGCCAGGGTTAGCTTTATGCGCCGCAGCACCATTCACCGAGATCATGCCGCTACCATCTTCACCACGAATGGCATAGGTGGTAAACCGGTTACCATTGGCCAGATTATAAATCTGGATCTGCTCATATTCGTGAATGCCCGCTTCATCCAGTAATTTGCCATCAATCGCACAGGAACCCTCATACTCCAGTTCGGAGAGAGTCACCCTGGCTTGATGTAATTTAGCTTTTAGCATTGTTAGATGCATATGATTTCCTGTCGATATGTATATTGCGGACCTAAGAAGCCAATTATGATGGATTCAGCCACCTCATTCAAGTTTAGTAAATACTTATGTAGCCTATATAACTGTTTTATGTAGGGTTTTACAGACTGATTCAGGAAAGCTTCCCACTTAAAAAAACCATTCGCCGCACTAAAACTCCAGGATGAGCACTTACCCGAGCAGCATCCCTGATGCACATTAAAGCGAATAAAGCGAGAATTTAGCCCCACAAATGTACACACACCAATCACCCTGAAAATATCTGGCTAATTACGAAGCACAAAAAACGGCTTAGATTATTCAGACTGCTCAATATTTTTAGCCCTGTATCCCGGTTTAGCCATGATTTCCAGATAAAAAGACTGCAGCTTCTCAGATACCGCCCAGTCAATGGATGCGTTTATTTCAGACAGATGAATCTCGTCACTGGTTAACTCTTCAGCACCGAATCGGCAATCAAAATCCCAGTAATCAGCATCGGCGGGTAGTTTTCGTCGACGTTCTCTTTTTATATATTTTTTGACTTCGTGCTTGATAGCTTCGACATGCCTGTCAGGATTAAGTTTCTCATGGGTTAATTTAAACGTTTTCTTCATAATTATCTCGAGTCTACAACGGGGTTTAAAATATTCAGCGCTAGCACAGCTGCATATTCTATCATTACTTTAGATGCCTCTAGATAATTCCCATCGATATTTTCAAACGACCTGAAGATTAAAATAAAATATCACTGCAGGGAAACAAAGCACTTCAAGAAAGAACATTAATCTGCATTAAGAATAATGCCGGACTTGTCGGCACATGATTTACTGAAATCCACAAACCTCTGATTTCTTTCGGCGAAAGCTTTAATTTCGAGTGTTTTGTTCATGAAATTATCAAAATCCAGTTTCCCGGCTTTAAAAATTTTATCATTAAGGCTTTCATCACCAAGCTCAAGCGCCAGACCTTTTGCCTGCAATAATAATGAATCAGATATTTGATTTAGCCGTGTCTGCAATAATAAGTCGTAAGTTGATTCCGCTGTGGCTTTAAAAAAGTAATGGCATGCATACAAACTGGTTGACCTGGAAAGCTGATGCGTCTTATTGGGGCTCGGTTGGAGCGAAGAACAGGAGCTGACTAACAGCAAAAACAACAAATTCCAGCACTTCATATTTATTTCCTTATATAGCAACTCGTGACATTTAAATACATAGCCGTTTATTGAAAAGAGATTAAAATCTCCGACCTTTATTATGTCACTTTAAATCATTTCAAACTTAACTCAGTTTATATCTGAATTAATTAACTCTGAATTATTCAGGCTCTATTTTTTTAACCCGGGAAAAGCACCACTGAAGTTTGCATCATAAACTTCCCCCGATACAGACATCAGTATATAGAGAATTTTCTCTTCCTTAATATTTTCAATACTGACAATATAATAACCATCACCTTTTTTATGCAAACGATGCTTATCTTCAGCTATGTTATTCCAGCTTTGATTTAATTTCCCAAAACCCAGCCCAGGGTCTAGCCCAACAAACTGCTTAGAAACCTGTGAAGCAATAAAAATCGCCTCTTTCACACCAACAGGTTCGTGCCCACCCACATGGGATAAAGCAGACTGACTGATTAACACCAACATTATAAAAAGACTTGATAAAAGATTCTTCACTTCAATAACTCGCTTATTGGTTGTGTGGGCTAGTAATGACATTTATACGCTTTTGATATCCATCTAAAGCCGATGGAGTTTTCTTTTCCTGCATCTCTTCGTGGGCATGATAATGATCATCTTTGTTTATAGGATACTCTTCAGCCATAACCTGATGCTGATATGAATGTAACTGCATGAGAAACAATAAACCACCTACCGCCAGCAAAGCAACATTTGATGCTTTTTCAAAATGAGCAAATGACTCTCGTTTACGCCACCCCGATAATAACACCAACATTAAGGTGAGGGCCACCACCTGCCCCACTTCTACACCAACATTGAAAGCCAGAATTTTCATTACAACACTTTGCTCTCCCAAAGGAAGCTGCTGTAAGCGTGTTGACAGGCCAAAACCATGTATAAGACCAAAAGCAAACACCATCCATATCAAATTCGGCGCTTTATAATTAAAATAACGTTTAAAACCATCAATATTTTCGAAGGCTTTGTAACAAACTGTAAGCGCAATAACCGCATCTACCAGATAATAATTTGCCTGAATATTATATAAAGTAGCAAAAAGTAAAGTAATAGAGTGGCCTACTGTAAATGCGGTAATAAATTTCAGTACATCATTAAAACGTGTAAGAAAAAAAACAACACCAAATAAAAACAGGAGATGATCATAACCACTCAGCATATGCGTAGCGCCTAGCTCCACATAATCGATTAATCCTGCATCCAGCAACCGTGATTTATCTGCATCTGAAATTCCATGAGCTAAGACATTAAATGGCAACAACAGCCAAACAAAGAAAAACACCAAATGTTTCATATCTCTAAAACCACTGCATAATTATTCATAATATGAATGCCACCTAATAATTAGTCAGGTTTTCAATTGATCTATCAATAAAACGTAACAGACGACCCTTAAAACCCGAAATATTTCTTGCGTAACTTTCACGATCAAAAGTTTCTTTAATATCAGGTTTTTTCTCAGGCTTTTTCTGTAATGACTGAGTTTCTTTCATGGCTGCAAATTTTGAAAAAACGATACCGCACTTGATACAACTATCTGATTTAATCTGCCGAGTTGCACACTTTGGACAATACATCTGATTTTCACTGCTTTTTGCAGCACTAATTTCTTTCCATTCGTTATTGTCTAACCAGATGCCATTACAGTCTTTACATACATCTACCAGTGTCATTGTCCCTGGATAACAAAACTCATACAATATGCTCTCACACCTGGGGCAAGACTCATTGTGTTTTTCGATAGCATAAGCAGGAACAGTTAACTCTTTATGTGCTTTGCGCCCAAGCAAGGTTTCAAACTCATTTTCATCAAACCATAATCCTTTACATTCGGGACAGCGATCTAGCTCAAGATTACGTGACTTCACCCTGTTTTTCTGCAAAGCAACATTTTTGCATTTAGGACAATTCATTACCATCCTCCCGTAGCGCCACCGCCACCACTTGAGCCACCACCAAAACCACCCATTCCTCCTGACGACCAGGATCCACTATCATCACTTGGCATGTGTTTAAAAATTTGCACAACAAGATAAATTGCCAACAGAAACAAAACTATGGCGAAACCGATAAACACATAACCCCAGCCTTTTCTGCCGTTTTTAATTAAACTTAAACCAATAATTAAAGAAACAATAGCGCCGACAACAACCCACAAAACATGCCAGGGAAACCCAACCTTCATATTTGCGAATTCGAGTATTATTGCTTCAGTCCCATTTGTGATACCGGCAACATAGTCTCCTTTTTTGAACTCAGAAACGATAATATCATTCATTATTTTCTGTGCATCACGGTCTCTTGAATGGGCATAATATTTACCAAGCTCGATTCTGGCTTTGCGATCAGTTTTGGCCACCAGCAATAATATGCCATTATTTTCCGGCATATTACCTATTCCATAGGTATTAAAAAGCGCTGTAGCAAAAGTTTCTATCGACCTGTTGTTTGTACCTGGATAGTCTTTTATAGAGCCGAGTGTTAACACAATAATTTCAATGCCTGATTTAGACTCTACCTGCCACAACCATTTCTCAATTCTTTCTTCTTCCGCATCACTTAATATTTCTGCAATATCCGTAACATACCCGGAATCCGGCTGAGGATAAGGTGCATAATCGCGTTCTTTAATCTCGTGTAACTCTGAGGTTTCTTGCGCAGATACCTGCATTACTGAGGTAATCAGTAAAACAAATAATATAAACTGATTAACTTTCAAATATAATTTCATTTGAAACCTCATTAACAAGATGTTCCTGTACAGGAAAGTGCTCGATCAGGCTATCGGCCACAAGATGTATACCCAAACCTAATCCCACGGCATACTCACCTTTTCTGAACTCAGCCAGCACTTCATCACGAATTAACTCCCAACGGCCAGTACCCACTTTATTGTGAATACCTTCATCGCCATATATTAATAATTGTTTGTCTTTTTCGAGCACTAATAGAAGCACCGCATTACGTGACTGAGTTTTGTCGAGTTTATATTTTTTAAATAATTTCATTGCCTTTTTTCTGGCCCCAAACCACGCGCGTCTGGCAATAATAATTTTGAACTCTGCGGATGTCAGCTGTTCAGCCGCCGCTATTTTCATTTCAAGATGCTGAACGTCTTCTTTTGAAAGAATCATAAATACCCTTGATTTTAAAAAATAGTCAATGAGATTTTAATAGTTGTAGTCGTTTCTGAACTCAATCAACAATAATATTATCAATTAAGCGAATATCGCCTATTTTGGCTGCGCCTAACACGATTCGATTACTGGTTTTATTATCGGCAGGTAAAAGGCTGGAACGATCTCTTACTGAAATATACTCAGGCTCAAATCCCGCATTTTTTAATTTTTGTTTTGCCTGTTTTTCTAACTTATCGACTTTAGTCTCGCCACTTTTTAATTGATCAGACAAATCATTTAATGCTGCATATAATTCTGCCGCCTGTATTCTTTGCTTCTCAGTTAGTCTTGAGTTTCTCGAACTCATGGCTAAACCGTTCTTCTCACGATAAGTTGCTACTGAATTTATCTCTATATCAAGATCCAGGTCTCTGACCATTTTACGAACCAGCAATAATTGCTGATAATCTTTTTCTCCAAAAAAAGCAATATCTGGCTGAACCTGATTGAACAATTTCAACACAACAGTCGCGACACCATCGAAATGTCCTGGCCGGCAACTTCCCTCTAAATCATCACCGATATCAGGCACCATCACCTTGCTGATTTTTTCCTGGCCCTGTGGATACATCTGTTTATTATCTGGCAGATATAACAAATCTGTTTCAACGTCGATTAGTTTTTGTTGATCTGCTTCCAGTGTTTTGGGGTAAGCAGAAAAATCACTGACCTCATTAAATTGCAATGGATTAACAAATATACTCACCACCACCTTGTCGCACTTTTTACGCGCAGCATTTATCAGGGCGACATGGCCCGCGTGAAGGTGGCCCATGGTTGGAACAAGGGCAATACTCAAGCCCTGGTCTCGCCATGGTTGAATTTCATTTCTGAGTGATGATATTGTTTTGGAAATATTCATATTTAAAAAGTAACAATAATTAATCCCCCTCAGTCCCCCTTTGATAAAGTGGGGAGTGATTTCACCTCCCTTTGATAAAGTGGGAGGTAAATTCCCTCCCCCTTTACCAAAGGGGGACTGAGGGGGATTAATTATTTAAACGTATGCGCATCATCAGGAAATACTGAGTTTTTTACTTCCTCAATATAACAGGCCACCGCTTGTTGAATTGAGTCAGACTGTTGCATATAATTTTTTGAAAACTTTGGTATGCGTCCGGCAGATATACCTAACACATCATACAATACCAGTATCTGCCCATCGGTTTGATTACCTGCACCTATACCAATGACAGGAACATTCGCCTGTTGGGTAATTTGTTTTGCCAGATCCGCTGGCACACACTCCAGCAACAATAAATCAGCACCCGCATGTTCAAGTATGCGCGCATCTTCGAGCATTTTTTCTGCAACTTTCGCATCACGTCCCTGAACTTTGTATCCCCCAAGTTTATGTACTCTTTGTGGTTGCAAACCTAAGTGTGCACACACGGGTATACCGAGCCGGGTTAGTGTTTCAACTAACTCACGCTGATCAGCACCACCTTCCAGCTTCACCATATTTGCCCCAGCCTGTTGCATAAAACGACCCGCATTTTTAACCGCATGCTCTATTGATGCATCAGACATAAAAGGCATATCAAGAATTAGTAACGCTCGATTCAGACCACGTGCAACAATTTTGCCGTGATAAATCATTTCATCCATGGTGACAGGAATGGTTGAATCCAGCCCCTGAATCACCATACCGAGCGAATCACCTACCAGGACAATGTCCGCACCGGCTTCATCCAACACCTGTGCAAAGCTCACATCATATGCGGTCAGGCAGGCAATTTTTTCACCTCTGGACTTCATTTCGCGCAAAGTATTAATCGTCACTTTACTGGTTTGCTTGGCGTGTGTGCTCATTATGGCGAATTACCTAACTAAATTAACTCAGGGTTTGGATTATAATAGTGTCGACCACTACGGATTGTTTTCAATCGTTCCAGCAATTGCTGGTAATCATTTTCATTATTTACAAAATCGGTATCTGCTGCATTTACAATTAATAATGGGGCATCAGTATAGTGGTAAAAAAACTCGACATAAGCATCTGATAAACGCTGCAAATAACTCGCTTCAATTAATCTCTCATGTTGAATACCACGATTTTCAATTCGCCCTAACAATACTCCAACTGGTGCCTGTAAATATACCACCAAATCTGGAACCGGTACGTCAAACGTTAATTGTTCATACACCTGTTCATATAACTTGAGTTCATCATCATTTAACGTTATCTCGGCAAACAGGCGGTCTTTCTCCATTAAAAAATCTGCAATTCGCACCGGGCTAAACATATCTTCCTGTCGCAAATCCTGCATCTGACGTGCTCGTTGCAGTAGAAAAAATAGTTGTGTTGATAAGGCTGCCGCTTTGGGATTCTCATAAAATTTGGACATGAACGGATTGTCCGCAGCACCTTCCAGTAATAGCTCGCTAGAATAAGTATTGGCGATTTTTTTAGCCAATGTTGTTTTACCAACACCAATGGGGCCTTCAACAACAATAAAACCTGGAATACCTGATTCTTCATTAAGCATCGTTTTCACCAGCGTTTAATTCGCTGTTGCTGAATTCACCAACGCGCTTTATTGAAGATTCGTTTAACTTTGTTATTACGTCTTTCAATATTTTACTACCTGAAGTATCCGCAATACTAATATCCGGGGCTATCTGGTAAAGCGGTAATAACACAAAATCTCTATTGAACATTTCCGGGTGTGGCACGATTAATCGTGGTGTCTGTATTACCTGATTGCCGTACAAAAGAATATCCAGATCAATAGTACGTGCTGCCCAACGCTTTTCTCTGGTTCTTCCCTGAGCTGTTTCAATCGTTTGCAAAACATCAAGCAACGCTTGCGCCCCAAGATGTGTTTCTACCTGTATCACCGCATTAAAATAATCATCTTGCGGCTCATCGTCTAATGTTAAGGCTTTACTCTGATAAATCGATGAACAATTAACGACCTGGCAACCAGGCAAAATATCTATCGCATTCCTGGCTATTATAAGTTGCTGCATCGGATGGACGCCAGCATTGGCCAGATTACTACCCAGGCCGATAAAACAATTAGTCATCCGCTTTTTTTAGTCTGTTTACGGGTGCGTGGTTTGGCCTTGGCTGGCTTAAGCAATATTTCCTGCTCTTTTTCACCCAGAGTTTGTATGCGTGTCCACCAGTCACAACTGTCATCATTAACTTCACCGGCCTGACTTCTTATGCACATAAAGTCATAAGCCGCACGAAACTTTTTATGCTGCAGCAGTGACTTTGCCCGGCGGCCATGGCGATACTGAAATCGATGCTGCAATTGCCAGATATCTCTAATGACCATAGTAAAACGTTTTGGTATTGAAATGGCTTTAATCTGTTTTGAGAGTATGGCAGAACTGGCGTTTTGCATTGCAATAGTGCCTGGTTCACCGTCTTTCTTTAACTTTTCAGACAAGCTATTTACCGGTTCCCATAACATAGCAGCAAATAGAAAAGCCGGTGTTACGGGTTTTTCCTGATTAATTCGCTTATCAGTGCTTTCCAGGGACAACTGAATAAATAATTCAAAGTCGGTGTCACCCTGTTTTAACTGATCATCGGTCTGTTTAAACAGGTATTTAAGCAAATCATATTGTCGCAATAGCTGAAGACAGATATTACCCTTGCCTGAGTGAAACAGTTTTAAGACTTCTTCAAATAATCGTGCTGCGGGGATATCAGCTAATAAGTGACCCAACTCATAGATAGGCTTCTCCGTATCCGGATGAATTGTAAAGCCCAGTTTCGCGGCAAAACGTATCGCTCTTATCATACGCACCGGATCTTCACGATAACGGGTTTCGGGATCACCAATCAGGCGCAACACCTTATTTTTAACATCCGCCATGGCTGAGGTGTAGTCAACAATGGAGAAGTCCGCAATATCGTAATACAGTGCATTGACGGTAAAATCACGTCGCCAGACGTCATCTTCAAGCTGCCCATAGACATTGTCGCGTATTATGCGGCCACTATCGTTATGCTCACGGTCATCATCCCCATGAGCTTCTTCTGGAGCCCCTCTAAAGGTAGCAACTTCAATAATTTCACGCCCAAAAAATACATGAGCCAGACGAAAGCGTCGCCCGATAAGCCGGCTATTGCTAAATAGCTTTTTGACATCTTCAGGATGGGCATCTGTCGCGATATCGAAATCTTTCGGTGTGTGCCCCAGGAGCAGGTCACGCACACCTCCGCCAACCAGCATAGCTCGAAAACCCGCTTTATGCAGGCGATAAAGCACTTTTAAGGCACTGTCGTCGATATTATCCCGTGAGATGGAGTGCTCGGGGCGTGGAATGATGCTGGCTTGGGTCATTGATGGATGATGTAATATCTTTGTTTAATTTTGGCGAGATATTAGCATATAACGGCGTTAGGCAGAAGTTTCCTTATTCTAAAGAGAAAAGAGGTCGTAGGTCGTAGGTCGTAGGTCGTAGGTCGTAGGTCGTAGGTCGTAGGTCGTAGGTCGTAGGTCGTAGGTCGTAGGTCGTAGGTCGTAGGTCGTAGGTCGTAGGTCGTA
>Ga0316204_10008793_pt1 | contig 13809 bp, 11 predicted proteins | sample 6monrhotite_MG_2_FD_205661 | JGI IMG/M metagenome (GOLD analysis project Ga0316204, IMG submission 205661) | Microbial mat bacterial communities from mineral coupon in-situ incubated in ocean water Damariscotta River, Maine, United States -... | ecosystem: Environmental > Aquatic > Marine >... | reverse complement strand
CAATCACAACAAAGAGGGTACCTCTAACCCGCGACACCACAACGCCCAGCGAGCCCGGGCCTGCTGCCAGACCTCGGGCGGGAGATCAAAGATGACCGGACCCTGCCCTATTGCACCGCAGTAGATAGACCGCCACCTACGGCGCCAGGATCAGGGCAAAGATGTCTGCGCGGACATCTACAGTTTTTGCGCGACGGCCCATGCACAAATGGGCATGGTGGGATCGTTCTTGATGTTATCCGTGGCCTCGTCATAGACGGGCGGCCAGACATCTTCGAGGTTGCGAAGCGCCACATCCCGGTTGCCCCACTGCTCTGAATGGATTGCATCCTGATCGAATCCACCTTCGATAAGCAGGTTCTTCAGGCCCCGCGCGCTCCACCGCGAATTGTCCTGAGGGGCCGCATGCATTGGCACAAAAAACGGCACCGCGACCCAGAAGTAGCCGCCCGGCCGCAACATCTGATGGACATGGCGGGTTGCGGCATAGGGCCGATCAAGATGCTCCCAAACCTGATTGGCAAGCACCAGATCGAACTTCCGCATCCGGCCTGTTACGGGATCCGTGTAGGGGCCGGTACAAATATCGAATTCGGGATACCAGAATTGCTCGTAGCTTTTGAAGTTGAACATCTGGCCCCATTTGCCGGACACTTCTGCCGCCTCAAGATCGGGCGGCGTGAGGGCCTGAATCATCCGCCGGCTTGCCGGCTGCATGACGACGCGGTTGAGGCTGACCAAGGTGGTGCTCCTTTGAAAGTGGGGGAACCCGGTTGTTTGCAACCTTAACACCTGAACAACCGGGTGCCAGTGGAACCAGCCCGGCCCCAATGCAAACAAGGGTCGGTCCGATGCACCTTTTTTGGCTGATGACCTAAAGTCCGATTTTGCGCAGGTGATGTGCAACGCGCCGATAGACCACAGGTGGCAACAGATCCTGCACCCTTTCGCGGCGCGCGACCAGACGGTCGGCCTTGTCCACGGTGCCCGGCCGCGGTTTGAACAGCGTCGTATGGGACTTGCGGGTGCTGTCCCAGGTTGCGGTATAATAATAAAGCGCAATCGACAGACGCGGATCCCCATTGGGGTTCGCCACTGTTTCAGGGTTTCCGTGGAACGTATCAGACGCCGTCGAGAAACAGCACATGCGGTTGAAGATGGGAGCGAAGCTGGCAACCTTGCCGGTCATCTGCTTGTCCCAGACCTCGAAGGAACCACCCCATTCTTCTTTCCAGTCGGGATTGAGGTAGATCAGAACATTCAAGCGCCGTTCAACTTTCATCACTGAATGCAGATTGAAATCGGCATGAATATCCAGATGGCCACCATTGGCGACCCGGTGCACGCCTGCCCCCTGAAAATAGGGATCAGGGATCAACCCCTTGATGCCGGTCATTTCTTCAAGAAAGGCGATAAAGGCGCGGCTGTTGAATGCCTGAAACAGATTGCGCGTGTAGGTTGGCAGGCGCTCGGGAAGAAAGGAATCCTTCAGCTTCTCCTGTGCCCGGTCATAGCTGTGCTCGGGCTGCGGCAATTCCCCGAGGTCATCCAGAACATGATGCAACACTTCCGGCGGCAAAAAGTTATCCAGACCAATGTAGTGATAGGGCTGCGCCGATTGATATTGTTCGGCCAGTTGTTTGCCAACCGCGCGCGCCTCCTTGGGGTCTGCAGCCAGGGTTTCAGGGTCGATGTGATAAACAGATGCAGACATGCCAATCCTCAAGCTGATGAAGGTTGACAATCATAGGCAGCAAATACCTATAAAAATCAAGGTTCTCGCAGATTAAGGCAGAAATGGGCAATTCTGCTGCATCAATATGCAGCAGAAATCCCGTATCGCTTCCGATTTTTCAACAATCCGGAGATGCGCGTCATCACATGTGAATGACACGATCATAGGCATCCAGCACCGCTTCATGCATCATTTCAGAAAGCGTCGGATGTGGGAAAACCGTATTTATCAGGTCTTCTTCCGTGGTTTCCAGCTGGCGGCCCACAATATACCCTTGGATCAGTTCGGTCACCTCTGCCCCGATCATATGCGCGCCCAGCAACTCTCCGGTCTTGGCGTCAAAGACCGTTTTTACCATGCCACTTTCCTCGCCCAATGCGATGGCCTTGCCGTTGCCGATGAAAGGGAAGCGCCCGACCTTGATGTCGTATCCCAACTCCTTGGCCTTGGCTTCGGAATAGCCCACAGAGGCGACCTGCGGATGACAATAGGTGCAGCCTGCGATGCTTTCGGGTTTGACGGGATGGGCGTGTTTTCCTGCGATCAGGTCCGCGACCATGACACCTTCATGGCTGGCCTTGTGGGCAAGCCATGGCGCACCCGCGATGTCGCCGATGGCATATAATCCGTCAACACCGGTGCGACAGTACGCATCCGTCACAACATGGGTGCGGTCAATCTTGACCCCAAGGTTTTCCAGACCGAGGTCTTCGACGTTACCGACAATTCCGACAGCGGAAATCACCGTGTCAAAGTCATGCTTTTCAACCTTGCCGCCCACTTCAATATGCGCGGTCACCTTATCCCTGGCCCGGTCAAGTTGCTTGACCATCGCCTTTTGCATGATTTTCATGCCCTGTTTTTCAAAGGCTTTCTTGGCAAAGGCACTGATCTCGGCATCTTCAACGGGCAACACCCTGTCCATTACCTCGACGACGGTCGTATCCGCCCCCAAGGTATTGTAAAAACTGGCAAACTCGATGCCAATGGCACCAGACCCGATGACCAGCAGTTTCCCGGGCATATGTGGCGGTTGCAAGGCATGTCTGTAGGTCCAGACCTGCTTGCCATCTGCCTCCAGACCGGGCAACTCGCGCGCCCGCGCGCCAGTGGCAAGAACGATGTTGCCCGCAGTCAGCTCTTCGGTGCCTTTGTCGGTCTTGATGCTGACCTTGCCTTTTGCGGGCAGCGTCGCCGCCCCCATGAACACCGTGATCTTGTTCTTTTTCATCAGGTGGCCGATGCCGCCTGAAAGCTGTGCAGCGACCTTGCGCGAGCGTTTGACCACCGCGTCCAGATCATAATCAATGCCATCCGCCTTGAGGCCAAATTCCTTGGCGCGGTGCATCAGATGAAAGACCTCAGAAGAGCGCAGCATTGCCTTGGTCGGGATGCACCCCCAGTTCAGACAGATGCCGCCCAGATTTTCGCGTTCGACAATTGCGACGTTCATGCCATTTTGCGCCGCACGAATTGCAGCGACATAGCCGCCCGGACCTGCCCCAATGACAATCAGATCAAAGGATTTCGCAGCCATGTTAGAACCCCGCAGAGTGAAAAGTGGAAAATATAGTTTACCATTAAACTACATTACCACCCATCACAACCGCGACGTTGACTCAGATCAAGCTGCCTTGTTTTGGGCCTGTAGGTCGCGCACAGTCGATCCATAGCCCCCCGCGTTGACATAGGCCTTTTCCAGATCGGTATGGGCCCGCGACAGCGCGTCATTACGGTAGGGAAAACGTCCAAAGCGACGGATCACTTCGCGGTGCGCACGGGCGTGCAACAGATTGCTTTCACGGTTCTGCTCCATCCTCTTGCAGATCAGCCGCACCGAGCGTTCCTGATCGCACAGGTTTTCGGAGTGCATCAGCGGCAGGTAAAAGAATTGCCGCGCAGGTTCATCCACCCGCATGTCCCACCCTTTTTCAATGGCGGATTTGGCCGCTGCAATTGCGATACGGTCCGACGTAAACGCCCTTCCGTCATCGCGGAACATGTTGCGCGGGAGCTGATCGGTCAGAATGATATAGGCCAAGGCCCCCGTCGGATAAGTCTGCCAAAGTGCATATTTCCCCTCACAGGCATCCTCCCACGCCCCCATAAAGCGCTGCCGAATGGTTTCATCCAAAGTGTCGCTTTGCTCATACCAGCCCTTGGGTCCGACTTCATCAAGCCAGAACTCAAGGATTTCTTCGGGTCGGGTCATGGGTGCATTCCTTTGCCTACGCATGCGAACTTGTTGATGTTAAAACCAGATTTAAACAAACGCCCACTCACGAATTGTATCAATTGCGACATGGTTACCGCTATCATTCCGCATTTTCGCTTTCCTGCTCTGCTTCGATGGCGACTTCTTGCGCATATTCCATCGCAACCGCCGTGGCGGAGGCCGTGATGGGGACAAATTCGCCGGTCTCTTCCACCGGCACCGCCGGACGCTGTGTCGCGCGGTAGGACGCATATGCGGCCAACATCACAAACAGGATGGCCGTAAACAGATAAAACCCCCCCGGCCCCAAAGCGGTGCCCATCAGCCAGCCGGTGATGATTGGCCCCAGGATCGCGCCCAGACCATTGATGAACACCATGCCGCCGGACGCCGCAGCCATGTCTTCGTGCTCCAGAAAATCATTTGTATGAGCAATCAGAAGTGAATACAATGGGTTAGACATGCCTCCCACAACAAATGCCGAGGCCAGAAGCAGCGTAAAGACATGCCCAAGAAGCATGCCCAGTATCGAGCCGCCAACCCCAATAACCGACACGATGATAATCAATTTGCGTCGGTCCATCCGGTCCGAGATCCAGCCAATGGGATATTGCAGGACAACCGACCCCACAAAGAAGGTCGCAACAAACATCGAAATCTGCGCCACGCTCAGACCGGCTTCGGCACCATAAACGGCGGCCATCCCGAATTGAGCGGAAAAAATGCCGCCCAGCAGGAACATACCAACGCAGCCCAGCGGCGAAAATCCGACAAGTTCACGAAGGCTCATCGGTTTGGTGGTATCAAAGGCCGGAGTGGGGCTTATTGACAACAGAATGGGGGTCACGGCGAGGCTCACCAGCACGGAGGGAATGACAAAAAGCACATAGCCGGACGGGTCAGCGGCCAAAAGAAGCGCCTGCGACGCGACTATGCCCAACGTCTGCACGATCATATAGAGCGACAGCGCCTGCCCACGATTTGAGTTATCCGCCGCATTGTTCAGCCAGCTTTCCGCCGTCACGTAAACGGCTGAGAAACAGAACCCGATCAATACCCGGCCCAGAGACCAGATGATGACATTCGGAAAGGTCGGATAAAGAATGATGACCGCCGAAATCATCGAGGCAAGTGCTGCAAAAACCCGCACGTGGCCCACCCGCCGGATCATCCGGGGGGCCAACCGGGATCCGCCCAGAAAGCCCACAAAATAGGCCGACATCACGATCGACATCTGAAAGGTCGAGAAATCCTCGATCGCGCCACGAATGCCCAGCAACGTGCCCTGCATGCCGTTCCCGACCATAAGCAGGCACATGCCAAGCAAGAGCGCCCATGCGCTTGATAGAACCTGAAGCATTTTGGCGACTCCCTTTTGCGACTACCCCTCCCTGAACCTCCCGAACCGGGGCGTCACCTCGCTCAGCGACATTTCAACGCGAACCAGCGGATTTTTGCGACATCGGGACCAACAAAGACGCATCTCCATAGGAAAAGAACCGATATTCCCGCTCAATCGCGTGGGCATAGATCCGTTTGATCGTCTGTATCCCCATCAAGGCGGAAACCAACATCATCAAGGTTGATTTGGGCAGGTGGAAGTTGGTCATCAGCGCATCGGCGACGTTGAATTCAAACCCCGGTGTGATAAAGATGTCGGTATCCCCCTGCCAGGGGCGGATTGCGCCGTCACGGCCCGCTGTCTCAATCAGGCGCAGGGCGGTTGTGCCCACCGGGATCACCCGGCCGCCGGCCGCCTTTGTCGCCGCGATTTCTGCCGCCGCTTCGGGGCTGACCACGCCCCATTCGGCATGCATCTTGTGGGCGCTGATGTCATCCACCTTGACCGGCAGGAACGTGCCCGCCCCCACATGCAGCGTGACATAGGTAAACGTCACACCCATCTTGGCCAGCCGCTGCAACAACGGTTCGTCAAAATGCAGCGATGCCGTTGGGGCGGCGACGGCACCGGAATTGCGCGCCCAGACGGTCTGGTAGTCCGTATGGTCCTGGGCGTCCGCAGGGCGTTTGGCCGCGATATAGGGAGGCAGCGGCATGGCCCCCGCAGCGTTCAGCGCCGCGTCGAAGTCATCACCGCGACAATTGAATCGCAAGATGCCCTGCCCGTCCGATACGTCCTCCAGCGTGGCCCGCAGATCGGCGCTGAAAACAACTTCTTCGCCCTGCTTGAGTTTGCGCAGCGGCTTTATCAGCGCACCCCAGGTGCCGTCCCCGCGCGGTTCCAGAAGCGTCGCTTCGATCTTGGCCGACACATGTCCCTGGGCGCTGTTGCGGTGACGCGCACCGGTCAGCCGTGCGGGAATGACCCGCGTGTCATTGAGAACCAGCCGATCCCCCCTGCGCAGCCATTGGGGCAGGTCCGTCACGCTCTGGTCATGGAGTGTGTCGCCCTGTGCCACCAGCAGCCGCGCGGATGAGCGCGGGGCGGCGGGCCGGGTCGCAATCAGCGTTTCGGGCAGATCGAAGTCAAAGTCTGAAAGTTTCATCGCCGCCGACTACCGCCCCTCAAAACTGCGCACAACCGGTTTCTGGGGGGCCGCATCCGGATCATTCCGGGTTCCGGTCGTTGGCGGTCTGGGTTGCGTGCGAAAGATGTCGCGGAACATGCCCGGTGCCAGTGCAGACAGTGGATTGACCGACACCGACGGCGCCTTGGCCAGCCCTTTCAGAGTGTAGTTGAACCCGATCAACCCTTCTCCGCGCCGGGTCAGTACCGATCCGATTCCGTTGAGCAGATACACCGGCGTTATCACCCCCTGCATCGCAATAAGACCGGAATCGAGTGCAAAATCACCATCCATCGACAGGCCCATCGACGCCCCCACCGCGCTGCCTTCGGTCAGGGTCAGCCGGTTTGGCGTTAACAGGAATTTTCCGTCCACTGTGTCAAAGTAGATGCCATCCCCATTCAGCTCATTGATAAGGCCAACAACCGAGATCGCGTTCAACAACCCCGCAATTCCCGGCGCGTTCTTGACCCTGACGTCACGAATGTTGAGCTCTCCCTCGAAATTCCCGCCTTGCCCAACGGGCCGTAATACCAGTTGAAGCTGGCCGCCCACGATCTGCTTGAGAAGACCCGCCGAGCGCAGAACGCCACCCGCATCCGATGACACCAGCCGCACCGCACTGCGCCCGCCCAGCGGCACGATACGTCCTTCGACCGGGGTGCCGCCGTTCAGCTTGGCCTGAAATGTCCCATCCAGCCCCCGCGCGGTCTGAAAGACGCCTATCATGTCGGTCAAGGCGATGGTGTCGGTGATCTGTAGGCGATCGAGGGCCACCTGCATGGGCGGCGCGGGTGGGCCTGTTGTCGGCGCTCCGACGCCGATGTCAGTGTCCAGTTGGCGCAGATCAATACTGCCTCCACGCAGCACAACCTGCACCGGGTTGCCAACCCCCTGCCCAACCAGATCGACCGGGGCGTTCAACCAGTTTCCGACCCGCAGATCATCAAACCGGACCCGTTCCAGACCACCCGTTTCGGTCAAGGCCACGCGGCCTGTTGCCTGCAGGCCAAGGCCAGACAGCTTGAGCAGATCGACGCGAGGGGTCTTGCCAAGCTGACCTGCCACTTCCAGATGACCCGCCTGTCCCGCCGGTTTCTGCCAGCTGATCTGAGGAACGGCCACCCGGACGCCCTGTAGATCGGAATTCAACGCAAACCGCACCGGTTTCCCGCGCTCAATATCGAGATGGACACGGGCTGGCGCGGTGCCGGTAACCGTACCATCGGGCAGCTTTACGCCAAAGGTTTCCAGCGCCGCCCCGGACAGAACCACATCACCGGTTACTGTTCCCTGTGTCGCACCGGGGCCGATCGGTTGTGTCCAGGCCCCTTCAAAAGGGACGCCATCAATCTGACCGCGTCCCTTGATCTGGACCGATTTGGATTCAGCGACAATTTCCAGCCGGTCGGCCTTGACCGACCGGTTGCGCACCAACACATCAGAGTCCAGATTGGTCAGCTCTCCTGAAAAGTGAAAATCCAGCCCCTTCAAACCGGCCCCGCGTTTCAACGGAACGGCAAGGGTACCCGTCAGCACCGCTTGCCCCGCCGCAAGTGCCACCGGCAGGCGCGCCTTGTCCAACACTGAAAGCGGTTTTTGATTGAGAATGGACAGCGCGGCAATGACGCTGGAGCGGGTTTTCAGCCGGATGACCGAAGGCGGACCACCGCGGATGCGGATGTCGGGAAGGATAAAAGAGGAGCCAGCCAAGGCCACCACCCCCCCGGCCGGCGGCGTCACCTGCCCCCCATCCAACGCAACGACCATCCGGTTGTTGGTCAGACTAAAATGCCCTTTGCCCTTTTCGATGGGCGGCATATGGCGCATGAAACGCACCGATGCCTCTGAATAGTCAAACGCGAGATAGGTTTGCTGGGGCAACTCCGGGGCACGGCGCAGGGCCATGTCAATGTTGTTAATCTGCCCGCCCAGTATGTTTTCGGTCAACCATTTGCGGGTTTTCGGGACGAGGGTCTTTGGCCATAGCGCCAGAAGCCGGGTGGGAACGATGCCATCCATCTGCCCATCCACCGCCACCCTCCAGCCCTTCGGGTCGGCCTGAAGGCTGCCCTGGACAAGCAGCGTCTTGCTATGGTCGCGGATCTGCAGCCGACCCAATGAAATCCGAAACGGGTCAAGCTCCAGCCGAAAATCAGCATCGGCCCCCGTCAGGTCAATGGGTTCTTCATAAAGAGACCCCGGATTGGCGCTGAGATCGGTCAGTTGGATCTGGGCCACCAAATCGGTCAGTTGACCGGTTTGCGGATCTACGCCCAGGGTGGCGCTCCCGGCGGCCTCACCTGAAATCCAGGCGCTTTTCACGGATAGAGCGTCAAAACGCAGCAACCTGTCCTGCGGCGCATAGCTGAAATAGCTGCGTGCGCCATCAAACGGGATCGGTTTTGTCTCGTCGTTGGGCTGGACCACGCCCGCGCCGATTTGCAAGGTGGCATTCAATGGCTCAAATCGCCCGTCCGCCGCAAGGCCCGACCGGACGGCCCCGGAAATCGGGGCGCGCAACACGTCAAGCCAGGCAAATGCTGGACCCTGCGCGGCAATATCGCCCGCCGCAACACCGTCAAAACTGACCCCGAAAGAGGCTTCGGTTTCTCCGATCCGGGAGGTGTAGTTTGCCGCAAGCGTGGCAACCCCCGCCCCGCCGCTCAAGATCGCGATGTCGGCGGCAAGGGTCAGATCGTCCCCATCACGCAACAGCCGCGCCCGCCCGCCATCCGCCGTCCAGGCCCGTTGCGCATTCAGGTCGGTGTAGCGCAAGGTGACTGCGCGCAACTCAACCGTTTGCAAGGCGCTCAAAGCGGGAGATTGCAAGACCGCGTCCATCTGCCCGATCAACTGTGGCAGCGAGGCGGCCTCGCGGGCCGGGGCCGAGGCATTGTGGCCCCCGCTGACCGCAAAGCTCTGGACGTCCCGGCGCAGGTTGGCAAAAATGCCCGACAACAGGATTTCCTTCGGCTGAACCTGACCGTCCAGCAATGGCCGGGCCGCTAAGGTCGCCTTGAATTCGTTGAACCGGATGATCTCCTGACCGGCAAGGGTCTTGACCACCACATCGCGCAGCCGGACGCGCGGCCGCCAGCCGTCGTCCATGACAAAGACCATTTCACCAAAGCTGACCTGTGCCTGGGGCAGTTCCTGTGCGATCCGGTTTTCGATCTTGGCGCGAACCCAAGGCGGCGCGTTGATCGGTGCCTCGCGCAGGTACAGGCCCGCCGCCGCCAGCATCACCCCGGCCACCAACAACAGTGTCAGGGCCGCCGTACCCGCCCCGTGCACAATGCGGTGGCTCACGCTTTTGGACTGGACCCTGCGCGGTAGCTTCTGGTCGGCTGGGGCGTCTGCGTCGCTCATCATCATCCGGGGTTGCGGGCTTGGCAGTCGCCAAATACGCCCTACTATGCCTGCCAATACGCCGCCTTCCAAGGGAAAGAGACCGAACATGCCTGATATAGACCAGCCCGCCCCCGATTTCACCCTCCCCGCAACCACCGGCGGCGACATCACGCTGAGCGCTCTCAAGGGCACACCGGTGGTCCTGTTTTTTTACCCCCGTGACGACACGCCCGGCTGTACCCGGGAAAGCATCGGATTTTCCGGACATCTGGATGAGTTCAGGGCCGCTGGCGCCCATGTTTTTGGAATATCGCGTGATACGCTCGCCAAACATGACAAATTCACAGCCAAGCATGCCCTGACCGTGCCGCTTTTGTCGGATCACGAGGGCACTGTGACCCAAGCCTATGGCGTCTGGGTTGAAAAGAACATGTATGGCAAGAAAAGCATGGGGATCGAGCGGGCGACCTATCTGATCGCCTCCAACGGCACTGTCGCGCAGGTCTGGCGCAAGGTCAAAGTCCCCGGACATGTGGAGGCGGTGCTTGAGGCAGTGCAAAGCCTGTGATTGCGCTGGCTCAGATGGCCGAAGCCGTGCTGCGATGCCCGCAGGGGCGCGACAAGACCGCCCTGTCGCGCGGTTTTGCAGCCCAGTGGCAGGCGGCCCGTGCGGCAGGCGACATGCCCGAGATTGGGCGCGCCGATCCGCCCTTGCATCCGGCCCGGCCGCCCGCACCGGAATTGCTCAGCCCCCGTGACGTGCCAAGGCGCAGACCTGGCTCACCGGAGGGACGAATCGCATTGCTGCATGCGGTGGCGCATATCGAGTTGAACGCGGTCGATCTGCATTGGGACATCATTGCGCGCTTTACGGATACAACTCTGCCGATGGGGTTTTACGATGATTGGGTGAAGGCCGCAGACGAGGAATCCAAACATTTCAACCTGATGTGTGACTGCCTTGAAGAGATGGGCAGCCATTACGGGGCTCTGCCTGCCCATGCCGGAATGTGGCGCGCAGCGGAAGATACGGTGGACGATCTGATGGGGCGTCTGGCAGTGGTCCCTATGGTACTTGAGGCGCGCGGGCTGGACGTCACACCGGGCATGATCAGGATATTCAAGCAAGCCAAGGCCGAGAACGCGGTTGCCGCGCTGGAGACGATCTATGCCGAAGAGGTCGCGCATGTGGCTTATGGCAGCAAATGGTTCCATTTTCTGTGCGGCCGATTTGATCTGGACCCAAAGGACACCTTTCACGGATTGGTGCGCAAATACTTTCACGGGAATCTCAAGCCGCCCTTCAACGAGGAGAAACGCGCAGAAGCCGGTATCCCGCCTGACTTTTACTGGCCGCTCACGGCGCAGAGATAACAGTGGCTTCTATCTGCGGTGGCGATGGCGCCCGGCCCTGAGGGTATACAATTCACGCTACCCAAGCTATTGGAATCGGCGGATTTTTGCCCATCGCGGTTCAAGTGGTGCTTTGCCGCCGTTCACCGGATCAACCCACTTGCCCCTGTGACCTGCACTGGATAATGAAGCTGGGTGTGGTCGACCGAGGAGGGTCTGGTTGCCGCACAAAGACGGAAATGAGGGTGGGCTTAGTGAGAACACGGTTTGGCATCAGGTTAGACGCGATCCTGGAACGGTATTTCCCGGAACGCCGCGTGTTTTTGAAGTCCGATACCGACACCCGCTTTATCCGTTTACGCCCCGGCACGCAGATTATCGCCTTTGCGGGCAGTGCCACACTGGTTGCATGGGCCATTGTGGCCACGGCAGTGATCCTGATGGACAGCATCGGATCCGGCAACTTCCGCGAACAGGCAAAGCGCGACCAGCGCACCTATCAGGCGCGCCTGAATGACCTTTCTGCCCAACGTGATGTCCGCGCCGAAGAGGCGCTCGCTGCGCAAAACCGTTTCAATGCCGCCCTCAAGCAGATTTCGTTGATGCAGTCGGAATTGCTCCAATCCGAAACCCGCCGCCGCGAATTGGAAACCGGCATTGATGTCATCCAGACCACCCTGCGCGACACCATGAAAGACCGTGAAAAGGCGCGCGGGCAACTTGCTGATTTGCAAGGATCTTTGGAAGATGGTGGCCCCGGCGTTGTGCGGACCGCTACAAATTCCGCGCCCATTGACTTCATGGCTGATGCGCTGGCCCGAACCGCCAGGGAGCGCGACCAGGTGATCGCAGATGCGCAGGATGCGCTGCTTCAGGCCGATGAAATGGCCCAACAGATTGCCCTGATGCAGGATCAGAACGATGCAATTTTCCGCCAGCTTGAAGAGGCGATGACCGTTTCGGTGGCCCCTCTCGACAAGATGTTCCGCAAGGCGGGCATGCCGACGGAACGTATCCTTGATACCGTGCGCCGCGGTTATTCCGGACAGGGCGGCCCGCTGACCCCGCTGTCGTTCAGCACCCGTGGTGGAGAACCCACGCCGGACGCGATGCGCGCCAATCGTCTGCTGAACCAGATGGACCAGCTCAATCTGTACCGTATTGCCGCACAAAAGGCGCCTTTTGCCAGTCCGGTGAAATCCTCCTTCCGCATGAGCAGTCAGTTCGGCTATCGGCGCGATCCAAAGACCGGCGGACGCCGAATGCACTCCGGCGTCGACTTTGCCGCCGGACTTGGGACACCGCTTTATGCAACGGCGGACGGTGTTGTGTCACATTCCGGCTGGCAGTCGGGATATGGCCGCCTGGTCAAGATCCAGCACGAGTTTGGTATTGAGACACGATACGCGCATATGTCGCGCCTTCGCGTAAAAGAAGGCCAAAGGGTCTCGCGTGGGCAAAGGATAGGTGATATGGGGGCCTCTGGACGTGTCACCGGCGTGCACATTCACTATGAGGTCCGCGTAGGCGGTAAAGCTGTTAACCCGATGATCTATATCAAGGCTGCAAACGATGTTTTCTAAGAGCAAAATCAACGACCCCGCCCCAAGCAAGGACGCAGATGCGTCTGGTGCTTCGACTTCTTCGGCTTCGGCACCAGCGGCAACCGCGCAGCCACGGCCGAGCGAGTTCAAGGCCAGCGCGCCAAAGCCGAAGCCACCTGCCTCGGTTCTGTCGGCAGACCTGCATGTAACGGGAAACATGAAAACCACCGGCGACATCAACGTCGAGGGCACGGTTGAAGGCGACATTCGCGCGCACCTGCTGACCATCGGCGAAAGCGCCACCATCAAAGGTGAAGTGGTCGCAGACGATGTGGTAATCAATGGCCGCATCGTGGGCCGGGTGCGTGGCCTCAAGGTGCGCCTGACCTCCACCGCGCGGGTTGAGGGTGACATCATCCACAAGACCATCGCGATAGAATCCGGCGCCCACTTTGAAGGTTCCGTGCAGCGTCAGGATGATCCGCTGAACCCCGGATCAAAGTCATCGCCGGTGCCAAAGGGCAATCCTGCGTCAAGCTGAGCAGGGCCTGATTAAGCAAGATTGAGCGCCGCAGATTTCTGCGGCGTTTTTTTATTGACCCAACATCCATGTCCCGCCTGGCCAGAAAGCATCAAAGGCAAAAGCGAACATCACATCATGCGGCACGTCGCGCCCCTGGGCGTCGCGAACCCGGATACTGCCGACATCGCGGCCATTGGAGATGTCCCCGGTATCCAGCGCGGACGCCTGTCCCGCCCGCCAGGATATGGTAATGCCTGCTTCGCGCAACTCCCCCATCTTGGCCAGACGGGTCATCGGCCAGGCACGCTTGCCCACGCGCACGACCCGTTCAAGCGCCGGAATGCCGTGCGGTGGCGGCGCGCCGCTGTACAGAAACGGTTTTGTCAGGCTGTCATATCCGGCGTAAGGGTTGCGGCCATAGTCACGACTGTAGTCCGGTTCGGCCATCACCAACCCCTGCGGATTGCGCGTCTTGAACTCCGACCAGCTTTCCATCCAGCTTGGCACCAGTTTCAACTGCGTTCCGGTCAGCTTTCCCACGATCGCGCGGCCCTGCG
>Ga0316204_10008792_pt1 | contig 13810 bp, 5 predicted proteins | sample 6monrhotite_MG_2_FD_205661 | JGI IMG/M metagenome (GOLD analysis project Ga0316204, IMG submission 205661) | Microbial mat bacterial communities from mineral coupon in-situ incubated in ocean water Damariscotta River, Maine, United States -... | ecosystem: Environmental > Aquatic > Marine >... | reverse complement strand
CGCTCTGTTCTTATTTTTTCAAGAGCAGCTTTTTTGGCTAGTTCGAAACTTTTTTCTGACTCTGGCATGTTGTTTAACAAATCAGTCATTCCAGCCATAGCTTCTTTCAATTTATCAGCTTGTGTTCCTATATAAGCCATTACAAAGTGTGCCTTTTCTTTGTCTCTAGGCGACCTAAATACTGAGAATACAGAGTAAGCCAACGCTTTAGATTCTCTCATTTCCTGGAAAACAATAGAACCCATACCTCCACCGAAATATTCATTATAGATTGCTGCTGCTGCAACTGTTTTAGGATTATATAACTCTTTCTTAGATAGCATCATTATCTCCGCCTGCTTCATATCATAATCCACAACATATACCTTTGTCCCTTCATTTGCTTGTTCAACAAACTTCTTCCCTTCAGGAATAGGACTTAGTTCTTTTGGAGCGTTATGATTTGCTTCCAATGCTTCAACTAATTCCTCTTGACTTTTAGGACCATAATACAATACTCTATGCTCAAAAGTATTTAAATCATGAATCATTCCCGTCAACTCTGAAGCTTGTAAATTATTCAGTTCACTTTCAGAAAGAATATATTTGAATGGGGAATCATCTCCATACTGAGCGAATTGTGCCATAGCTCCAAATAAGATAGTTCTTTTAGATAGTTTATCATCAGACCTTTCTTTCAAAATATTAGAAACCATGCTTTTTAGAGGAGCTTCTTCTGGTTGAGCATCAGTTAAAAGGTGCTCAAACAATTTCATTCCTGCTTCAAAGTTTTCATCTAAACCTGTCATTGACACATAAACCTGCTCTGTTCCAGCAGACACATTAAAATCACAGCCTATCTTATAAAATTCTTGTTGAATTTCTGATGGAGAGTACTTTGAAGTTCCTAAGAAAGGAAGGTAATCTAATGCTAAGCCAATCTTTTTATTGTTTTCCTTACCCATTTCGAATACATAATAAAGATTAAACAATCCATTATTAAGATTCTTTACTGAGCGAACTTTAATTCCGTTAGCTAAAGTAGTTTGATTAATATCTTTTGCATAATCTAAAAATCGAGGTTGAATATCTGCTACTTCCATTTCAGTGATCTTTGTCAAGAATGGAGAGGCATCATCTCTGTTTACTTCAACTGGAGTGATTGCTGGTTTTTCTACTTCTTTTGTTGATTCATCCTTGCCTGTTCTCTTATATACCACCACATAATTATCAGCATAATTCTCTTTTGCAAAGTTGATAATGTCTTCTTTGGTATATTTTGTCAATACTTCTATATCATTTACCTGATCAGCCCAATCTCTTCTTTGAATAAATGCATCTATCATTTGACTTGTTCTCCCTCTGTTTCGATCAAGTTGTCTGATTCTATTTATTTTCAAGTCATTAATACAAGCCTCAGGCAACCAATCTGGAAAAGCACCAGCTTTCAAACTATCAATTTGATCTAATAACAAATCTCTTACTTCTTCTAACGTCTGCCCTTGCTTTGGACTTCCATTCATCATGTGTGCAGAGTAATCTGTTAAAATGTATGTAAATGAGCTTGCATTCAACACCTTTTGCTCTTGGTTTAAGTTTAAATCAATTAACCCAGCTGTGCTATTCGCTAAAATCATATCACACATTTGTATTAATTCTGATTCTCTGCTCCCAACGCCATCAAATCGATACGCTAAATATAAAAACTCAGCATCTGGGCCTTTAACTTCTTTCACAGTAGGTGCAGTAACTGGAGCTTCCTCAGTAACTTGGAAAGCAGGGACTTCACTAGTTTCCATGCTACCAAATTTCTCTTTAATCTTTACGATTAACTCATCAGGATCAAAATCTCCCGATAGACATATAGCCATATTGTTTGGCACATAATAACTGTTAAAGTACTTTTTAATCTCTGTTAATGATGGGTTCTTTAAGTGATCAATAGTACCTATTGTAGTCTGTTGTCCATATTGATGCTTTGGATACAAACCATCCATAACAGCATGAAATGCTTTGCTGAAATCACTATCCAGGGATCTATTTTTCTCTTCATAAACTGCTTCTAACTCTGTATGAAACAACCTTAATTGAGGGTTTCTAAAACGTTCAGCTTCAACAGCCAGCCATTTATCTAATTGATTCGTAGGAATGTCATTAACGTAAACTGTTCTCTCTTGAGATGTATAGGCATTAGTTCCTTTCGCTCCCATTTCAGAAACCATTTTATCGTATTCATTTGCTATAGCAAACGATGAGGCCACTTGAGAAATACTATCTATTTGTGCATAAATTGCTTTTCTAGAAGCAGCTTCAGTAGTTCCTCTATATACTTCATACAAACTATCAATTTTATCTAATAAAGGACCTTCTTTAGAAAAGTCTGCCGTTCCATATGCATCAGTACCCTTAAATAACATATGCTCCAGATAATGAGCTAATCCAGTAGCTGTTGCGGGGTCGTTTTTACTTCCTGCTCGAACAGCAATAGATGTTTGCACTCTTGGTGCTTCTTCGTTTACTGACAAGTATACTTTTAACCCATTTTCTAGGGTATAAATCCTAGTATTGGTAGGATCGTTTTCTACTGTTTCGTATTCTTTATTTGCATTGGCAGTAGTTTCTTTATTTTCTCCACCACCACAAGCTGTCATAGCAATCACTCCAAATAGGATAAATGATCCAGCTAAATAGGATTTAAGTTTCATTGGATTTAAGTTAGTTAAACAATAAGCTACGAACTTATTAAAAGATCGACGATTCTGCTATTTTTTTTGATAAGTGGTATAAAGGTCGTTTAAACTGAATTCCACTCTGATTTACAGTGGTATTCTAATGGTTGCCAAAGTCCCACTATTAGGACTTGGCTCAAGGTTAACATCACCCTTCAAGGTATTCACTCTACTCTTAATATTCATTAATCCATGCCCTTCTTTATTAGCAGGGTAAATACCTTTACCGTTATCTTCTACAATTAGAATAATCCTATCCTTATTTTTGAATAGATGGACATTCACTTGATTGGCATCAGAATGCTTAATGATGTTATTTATCAACTCTTGAGTAATCCGATATAAACTTACTTCCCTTCTTTCATCTAACCGCTCTTCTATTCCGTAATGTTCAAACTCATATCTAATGTCACTTACTCCCAAACTTTTAGAAAGCATATCTTCTAAGGCATCTATCAGGCCTAATTCTATTAATGCTCTTGGCATCATTTGATGAGATATAGATCGTATTTCGTCTGCCGATTCAGAAACAATTTGTGTTAGTTTCTCTATTTCTTCCTTTTTTTCAGGAACATGCTTATTTATTTCTCCTGAAAGTTTCTGAAATGCCATTTTAAGGCCACTTAACTGTTGTCCAACCCCATCATGCAAATCTTTAGAAATTCGTTTCCTTTCTTCCTCTTGAGCATTAAAAATTGCTTTTAATCCTCTCTCTTGCTCTTGAATAATTAAACGCTGTAATTCAGCATTCTTTTTTGCCTTGATTCGCTTATATGCTGTTACAGAAACTACTATAATCAATAGTGAAATAAGGATAAGTAAGAATATTGTCCGTTGACGACTTTCTAATTTTCTTTCCTTCTCTAGCAGACTTATTTTCTGCAATTCTATTTGTTGTTCCTTTTTTTCTGTTTCATACTTCGTTTTCATATTGGCAATTTGTTCTGCCTTTTTTAAGCCATATAAAGTATCTTCTAGGGATTTGTGTTTTTTATAATAATATAAACTCGAATCAAACTGTTGCTGTTTTTCAAACAACTCATGCAAACGATAGTAAGCCTCTGATTCAAACTTCCTTCCTCCCCACATTCTTGCACTTTGCAAGCCTATCTCCAAGACCTCATTGGCTTTTTTATAATTTCCTAAGTTAGTATGAGTATTACCTAGATTGATTGCTGCTATTGCAAAACTTCCATAATCCCCATGTACCTTCCCTATTTGATAAGCTGGCTCTAAATACTCTAGAGCCTTTGACCACCTTTCCTGTTTAATGTATGTATTCCCAATATTTGAAGATACCTGCCCAATACTAAAGGAATCATTCTGTATTATATGATAGTTTAACGCTTTTAAATTGTAAAAATGAGCTGAATCATATATTGCTAAGTCATCATAAGCAACTCCAATTCTGCCTTTTACAAAATAGGCCATATACATATCATCATTAATTTGATACAATCTAAGTGATTTCCGATGCCATTTGATTGCTTCTTCAAATTCTTGCATTCGGTCATATACATACCCAATAGATGTATATATCCAGGCTATATTAACTGTATCATTCAATTCTTCAAAATAATTCAAAGCATTGTAACCACTGTTCAATGCTTTCTCATATTGTCCTGTATTTCTATAATTAGAGATCGAATTTCTGTAAACATGAATGTCCCAATTTTCATGTTTTGTGCCTTTCATTTCTACAAGAGCCCTATCATAATTGATAGCACAGCTGTCATGTAGTCCTAAATCGTCATAAGCTGAGGCTAAGTAAAACCTTGCTTTGGGAATTAAATCTTTAAATCCGTTAGCACGAGCTTCTGTCAGGGCCCAGTTCGCATAAAGCAAGCCAGATTTTCCTTCATCGGCAATTGAAGAAAGTCTCGAGAGTCTTATTACACTATCAACCTTTGCACTATCTGTCAATTGCTTAATAGTGGCAAGAACACTATCAAGCTTATTTTGCCCAAAACTTATAATTGAACAAAAACAAAAAAGGCCAATAAAGATGAGTTTTTTCATTGGCCTAAAAATATTAAGATTTATAAGATAGAGGAAATACGGTATAACTCGTAAATTTTAAAGTGGGATGTTTCCATGTTTTTTCTTCGGAAGTGTATCCACTTTATTTTCTAGCATTTTAAAAGCTTTGATCAACTTCTCACGAGTTTGATCGGGTCGAATAATTTCATCTACATACCCCCTAGCTGCAGCATTGTATGGGTTGGCAAACATCTCCGCATATTCCGTTTCTTTTTCTTTCCATTTGGCTTCAGAGTCTTCTGCTTCTTTGATCTCTTTTTTAAAGATTATTTCGGCTGCTCCTTTTGCTCCCATAACAGCAATTTCTGCAGATGGCCATGCAAAATTCATATCAGCCCCAATATGCTTAGAATTCATTACGTCATAAGCTCCGCCATATGCCTTTCGGGTAATAACAGTAACTCTAGGCACTGTTGCTTCACTAAAAGCATACAACAGTTTTGCCCCATTTGTAATAATACCATTCCATTCTTGGTCGGTTCCTGGTAAGAAACCAGGTACATCTTCAAATACCAATAATGGTATGTTGAAACAATCACAAAAACGAACAAATCTTGCTCCTTTAGTAGAACTATTAATGTCTAATACCCCAGCTAAAAAAGCAGGTTGATTCGCAACAATTCCTATAGACCTCCCAGCAATTCTAGCAAATCCCACTACAATATTTTCTGCATAATCTTTATGCACTTCATGAAAAGAATTTTCATCTACTGTATTCCCTATAACTTCTCTAATATCATAGGGTTGATTTGGGTTTTCTGGAATAATATCATTTAACTTTTCTCGCACTTCATTTCCCAACTTATACTCCAATTGTGGAGCATCTTCCTCACAATTTTGAGGTACATAAGAAAGTAATTTTTTTATTCCATTGATGCATTCTATTTCATTCGCATAAGTAAAATGAGTTACCCCTGATTTAGTTGAATGAGTTGATGCACCTCCTAATTCTTCTGAAGTTACTTCTTCATGAGTAACTGTTTTTACAACATTTGGTCCAGTAACAAACATATAAGAAGTATTCTCTACCATCATTATAAAGTCAGTTAAAGCCGGAGAATACACAGCCCCACCTGCACATGGGCCCATAATTGCTGAAAGTTGAGGAATAACTCCACTTGCTTGTGTATTGCGATAAAAAATATCTGCATAACCTCCTAAAGAAACCACCCCTTCTTGGATCCTTGCTCCTCCAGAATCGTTCAAGCCTATTACTGGAGCACCATTCTTCATAGCCAGATCCATGATCTTAACAATTTTCTCAGCATGAGCTTCTGCTAGCGAGCCCCCCATTACTGTAAAATCTTGAGCAAAAACATAGGTTAATCTCCCATTTACAGTTCCATAACCTGTAACTACACCATCTCCTAAAGGTTTATTCTTATCTAAACCAAAATTATTACTCCTATGAGTTACTAGCATGCCTATCTCTTCAAAAGAACCCTCATCCATTAAAAAATGAATACGTTCTCTAGCGGTTAGCTTATTTTTAGCATGTTGAGCTTCTATTCTTTTCTCACCTCCGCCAAGTTGCGCTGCCTTATTCTTTTCCTCTAGTATTGTTATTTTATCTTGCATCTTCTGGTTTCTTCAAAAACGTAAAAATAAAGATTAAGTCCATGAATAACGAAAGGAAACTATGCCTTAATTTGAACATCAGACTATAAAGGAAAAATCTTAATCTTTAATTAACTACTAAATGGACATCAATCATTTAACTGGTCTACAAACAACTTAATAAAAAAGGCGAACAATATTGTTCGCCTTTTTTATTAATCATTATTCTAATTTATCTTACCTCAAATTGAATCTTACTGGAACAGTATATTGAACTCTTACTGGTTTCCCTCTTTGTTTTCCAGGTTTCATTTTAGGGATTGTTTTAATAACCCTTACCGCCTCATTATCTAAAGATTTACCTCCAGCAACTCCTCGAATTACTTCAACATTTTTCACTGCCCCTTTCTCGTCAATTAAGTATCGGATATAAACGGTCCCATCTATTCCTGCATCTTTGGCCATTGCAGGATATTTAACATTTTGTTGAATGAACTTATAAATTTCATTGTCCGAACACTGCCTTACTTCTTGCTTGTTTCCCTTACCCTCACATCCGGGAAAAATTGGCATATCTTCAACAATTGTAAAAATTTCCGCTTCTTCAATAACCTCTTCAGGTTGTTCGAAAATTTCAGTTTCCATATCTGCTTCAGAATCTTCAATTTCAACCTCATCTTCAATCTCCTTATCGTCTTCCACAATCTCTAAAATTTCTTGTGGCGGTGGAGGTGGCGGTGGAGGAGGTGGAGGTGGTTGATTCTGTTGTGTAATCGGAATAATTTCTTCTTCTATGTCTTCTACTTGCAGTTGACCTAGAGAATTTGCCGATTCTTCATATGTTTTCCACTCGAAAGCTAACAAAACAATTGCTAAAGAAAGAACCAGACCAATTGAAAAGAATACTCCTTTCTTGTCTTCTAAGTCTGCTTTTGGATTCTTTTTTAGTTCCATAATTTATAATAATTCAATAAAGCTAAAATAATAATTTTTTAGCCTCCCATTGTGTATATCGATGTAACGCTTATGTTAAATATTTATTTTTCGCTTCAAAATAAAATAAGCAACAGTAGTTCCTGATAAGTTTGCAATAAGATCCATCACCTCTCCATACCTGTTAATTATGAAAAAGTGTTGAATTAACTCAGTAGAAATAGCAAATAGAACTGTAAGGATACTTGCTGGTCTTAACCCTTTAGGATTACCCCTTAATGGTATGAGAAACAATAGCTCTAAAATAAAATACATCAAAAAATGACCTATTTTATCAGCACTAAAAAAAGTTGGTACTGGTACTTTTTCTAAAGAAGTAAAACTTAAATAGCAAATAACAACAGCCCAAATTAAGATAGGCAGCCACCTAATTGCTTTCAAACTACTACGCTATTTCCGCCTGATAAGCTTCTGCAGAAAGTAAAGCTTCCACTTCAGTTACATCTTCTACTTTCACTTTAATCATCCAACCGCTTCCATAAGGGTCAGTGTTTACAGACTCAGGCTCACCTTCAATTCCACCATTTACTTCAACCACTTCACCTCTAATTGGCATAAATAAATCTGAAACTGTTTTTACAGCTTCAACAGTTCCAAATACCTCTCCTACATCTAAAGAGTCTCCTTCTGTTTCTATCTCAACATATACTATATCTCCTAATTCACCTTGGGCAAAATCAGTAATTCCTATTGTTGCTATATCTCCTTCAAGTTTGATCCATTCATGATCTGAAGTGTATTTTAATTCTGCGGGAATATTCATCTGTTTAATTTTTAATGGATGGTAAAATTATTGAATCGTTATCTATTGTGAAAGTGTAAATCGTAAACTTAAACCAGCATTTGTATTTGCTGTTGGGAAAGTAGAAGATATTCTTGGAGTATTTGCTACCCTATCATAAAAGAAACGAAGGTTCAACTTACTGCTAAACCTGTAATCGGCGGTGAACTTAATTGAGAATATACGTTGCCCAGCAGTTAACTCATTTCTCCCCTCAACAATTCTTCTGATTACCGTTTGATTATCCCGTATAGAAATATCTGCTCTTAAATCCAAGTCACTTGCCTTCTCAACTTTTCCAACCTTAAAAGGCAATTTTAAACTAGAAACCCTATACCCTAAACTTATAATGTATTCTTTACCAACAACTTCTGTTATTTGATTATTATTAAAACTCAAAGACATACTCCGATCTCTTCTCAACTCAACTCCAGTTATAAGACTATTTTTCCATTTCATATCTATAGCTATAAGCGGGCTAAATCGCTCGGATATAGTAGCATTGCCCAATTGCCGTTCTACAATAAAATTGCCATTAACATCTGGCAAGTTGGGATCTCCATATATGGAGTCAACTTGATATAGCTGATTTCTGGTAAATGACCCAACACTAAAGGTTGAACTATAGCCATGCCTCAATGTAACACTGCTAAAATATTGCTTAAAGAAAGGTATTTTGGATAGCCCATCGTAATTAACATCCCAATTAGGCATAGGCAACAAGCGGGTAAAGTCTCCTATTTTTTGACTACTAGCACTTTTCCCCGAATAAGCTGAAAGAAAAGAATAAAGTAAAACCTCCTGGGACGTTTCTCCATAACCTTCCCTATATGCAGTTGGATTTCCAGCTGTATCAAGAGCAAACTCCCTTGAATTCCTATTTCTCTGACTTAACCTTTCAGAAATAATTGCTCTATTATCTCTTAAGGCTTGAAATATTTCATTGTTAAAAGTATTATCACTATCTGTCTTAAAAGCTGTTTTAAAGGCAAAAAACGACATACTATAATTTCCACTAATTATTTCTGGAGAATTAAAATTGTATGCACTTGTAGAGTCATCGTAGAAGAAATACTTACTTGTATTCTCAGACTGTTGTTTGGAAGCTGTTAACTGAATTCGAAGCCCTTGTATCGGTTGAATTGTTGCCCTTAAGTTCAATTGTTTACTATACGTTTTAGAAAAATCTCCACTCACAAAGGCTCCTTTGACCAACCACCTTTCATTACCAAACTTATCAAGCTCTCTAGCCTTATCCAAGAACCCTTCTCCAGGCTCCTGAATACCTGCAACAAACCCTAAGCCTGGCCTTGACCAATTAGGACTCATCCCCAATAATTGAGTTGAGCCATTATAATTTGGTAAAATAGTCCCCTCAGTTTCACTGTATGTGACAGACATTGACTTCACACTCATCACTGTCCAGATTGCATTGTCTAATAAGTATCTTTTTAAGAAAAACTTCTTCCGCTTATTTGTATCTGCCTCTTCAGTTGGCTTGGTATTTTCTTTTTCACTCTCTACTTCTTTTTGCTTTACTTCCTCACTTCCAACTTCAGCATTAGGGTTTTTTTCAAGCTCTTTAGCCTTTTCTTTCTCTTCCTTCTTTTGCTCTTTTTCTTCTTTCTTCTTTTTCTTTTCTTCTAATGCTGCTTCATCTACATAGGTATATCTATTGTCGATATTTGGATTCTTTAAATCTTGAATGTATTTAAACTTGTTGTACAATACATCCATCTGTAAGCTACCTGAAATATTCTTGTTTGAAGAGTTTCTAATCGTGGCTCCCAACGGTATTGAATCTTCAGGATTCCCTACTAAATCCCAAGCATAAGACCCAGAATATGATGTATTAACACTCACAAAATCAAAGCCAGGTAATTTATTGATCGGCACATTATAATTGAGGTCAAATCGATGATTGTAAGAAGTATTATCTCCAAAACCTTTAATATTTTGTAGAATTTCTCTCTTGAGTGTATCATAACCCGCATCTTCCTTACTAACTCTTCCTGGCGGTTCAGCAATCAATGCAAGGTTAGTTGCATTAAAACTGAAAGTAAGTGATTCTGTAAAATTATGGCGTAATGAGTAGGTCCTAGTCCAATTAAATGTTTTCTGATAGAATGCAGGAGACAAGAAAGTAAAACTTCCCGCTGACGAGTTTGTAATTGTTCTAGCCTGACGTTCTTGGTAGGTTCTATTCAAGGAGTTTTGGATGCTAACCTGACTTGGAATTAAGTTAAAGTTAATGTCTTGAATAATTTTCAAGTATTCTCTTTTCTTAAAAAATTCTACATCTTTTAATGGTTTGATACTCTTCTTCTTTCCCGAAAAGGTATAATTTACTTGTCCTCTATATGTTTTATTTAGATCTCTTTCTGTATTAATATTCCTTTTAAAAGTTTCAGCATAGGCATATGTAAACGCAAAATTTTCTACATCGTAGAAGTGTTTATTCTTCTTATTTGGACTAGGTAATTTTCGAACGTTGGTGAAATTTATACTTCTCCTTCTAGTGTAGTCATCTGTAATCTTCTGAATTGAATCTTTAAAGTCATTCGATAGCTCTTCAGATCGATAAAAATCTTTTAACCTTACATCAGGATCTAATGGGTTAAACTCTGGGCGAATGATACTTTCAGAAACAGAATAATACATCGGGACACTTATATTAACTTCTTTGGGAAGTAATTTTGCCAGATCTAAACTAGCAGAAAGATCATATTGTTGCCTTGTCTCTCTCTGGCGCTCATTTAATTTCTGTTCTAAGCTTCCCCATCCAGGGGTACTATATGAACCAGAAACATTTGCCGTACCTAAGTCTGCTACCTGAACTGATGCCCTTGCTGTAGCTGCCCAACCTCCATTGTTATTAAAATCAGATAGCCGCAACTCGTTCACCCATACCTCAGCACATTTTGCTAACCCATCATCATTAGGGTTGTTGGTCCCACTTCTCCTGTTTCGAACGCCAATCATAATCACCCTAACTTCAGATAGGTTGGGATTTCCTCTAACCCTGATAAAATTGTTCCCATCTTGGGTTTCAAATGTTTGGTTTACACTTACCCCATTACCAGGAGAGACAACCAGTCGATTCCTATTTTGCTTGGCATTAATTAACTTATCAAATTCTAGGTCAATCTCATTTTGATCTGGCCAAACTAATTCGGGTGAATTCTCTCCGGCTCGAGTAACTTTAAGTGGCACTTCATACTCATAAAAGTTATTTTCAAAATCTGTACCCAACCGAAGTACAACAGAAACATCATTATCATTTAAAAATTGACTCTCATCTCCAACTTCAGCATGAGAGAACATTTTTAATCTTCCATATTGACGGATGTCTAAATCTAGATATCTGAATGCAAACTTGGAGTAACCATCTTGAAGACCACATACATCTAACACTAAAGATTGCTCATTTAACTGCCTTAAGTTAGTTGTCCCAAAGTCTATCTCTCTGTTAATGTCTGGTGGTATAGTATAATTAATAGGAACACGGTTTGAATTTTCTTCGACATTTACAGCCGCAATATTGAATGTTGTTGAGCCAGGCTCTCCACCATGTGTATCTCCTGGAGGAACATCATCACTAACAAATTCTCTCCACTCTCCACGTACCAATCCTAAACGAGCAAATCGTACAATTACCTGTTCATCAAATCCTTTTAAGAACATTCGCATAAAACGAATGGACTTAAAATCTCGAATTTCACCTATTACCTTTTCTGGTTGACGAATTGGAATTTTGAACTGGTACCAATTCACCTGCTTGGTTTCTCCATTCACATTTTTAGTTGCTCTAACAACATCAGTAATAAAGTTATTTCCAACATTGGTAGGCTGAAGAAGTCCAGGGGCTAATTCTATTTTATATTGATAATAACTTTCAGTTCTATCTAAATTGAAATTCCTATTCACATCCTCTACATTAGGCAGTGTAGTCGCTGCCGTAGGGTATGACTCAGGTGATTGCTCTCCTGTTGGTGAGTTCCCTTGATGTCCGTTAAACATCTTATATCGCTCAAGAATTGACAATTGTTGTGCATCATAATCTCCACCTCTATAATAATGGTAGTTATCTTTTGAAGGATCATTAAAAATTTCATTGTATGCATTTGCATCTAAATATCCTTTGAGAACTTCTAAGTATTTATCAAACTTCTCTTGCTCAGCTAAGTCAGACAATCCATCTAAACCAATGTCTTGAAACTCTCTAGAGTCTGGATCATTATCGAATGCATTAACCACAGATTGTATGGTGGGGATTCTACCCCAGATCGATTCATCAGTATTTATTTGCGAACCATCATTAGGAAATCCATTCTCAAAACTTTTCCTTGAGTCTTTCAAGATATCTTCTGAGATCGACCCAATATTAAAGTACAATTGCCCCCCATTTTGATTTGGATTTCCATCTTGATCATTGAATGGGTCCATAATCCAAAACTGAATAAACTCCACATTAGATGCTTCAAAATCACTCGATTGTATCTCTCTCATGATTCCACCCCAACGTGTAGATGGATCTTTTAACGATCCATCAGTATTCAATCCAGATGAATAATCCCCTCCCAATGTATCATAATTATAAGGCCCACGTTCTGTTGGATAAAATGCCAAATCGAGAGTTGGTAAATTATTAATCAAGCCAGGTTCAGGATCTTTATTTGGAAAGACCTCAGTTTCTAATACTTCCCTTGAATAGTTATTGGCTTGACTTGGAGAATTACGTATATGATTTGGAGTTCTGCTATCATTTCTAAAAAACAGGGGATCAATAGTATACCATGCTAATTTTGCTCTATTAAACCCATAAGCTAAATTTCCATTAAGGTCTCCTTCCTTAAATAAATCTGCCTGACCTTGAGGTGTACTTGCCAAAGACCATGCATTTGCAGAACGAATATCAATTACTGTTTGGCTTCCTTCAAAATCATCTATATAAGCAATCCCATCTTTGGTAATAGCTCTTGAATTACCTGGAAATAACCTGGCTGCTTCAGCTGAAATTGTTATAGTTGATGTTGCCTTTGTATTAAAAAAAGGCAACATATCTGCAGCTGTAGTAAGAAATGGAACCTCTGATTGAAAGCTTCCATCAATTCCAACAATGGTATTGGATATGGGCTCATCTCCAATATTTATTTTTCTTGTTAATGGTCTTTCTGTTAAATTAAGTATAGTTCCCCCAATGAGTATATCATCAGAGATTCTATAGTCGAAACGAGAGCCAATTAATGTTTTTGTTTGAACATTAAATAATGAATTACTTCCTAAAGATACTTTGATAGGTTGCCCTGAAGCCAATATCCCTTCGTTCAATATTTTAACCCTTCCTAAATTATAATCAACTGTATAATCAGCATTTTCGACCAATTGAGCACCTCCAGCTGTAACTGTTACAGAACCCTGAGGTATATTAAAAGTATTTAAAGATATCTCAGAGCCAGAACTAGATTCATACCTCCCCCTAAAGGTAAATCGGTTTCTATCTACATCCTGTTGAGCCAAAATTTTAGTCGTTCTGTACAAGGAGTCGTAGGCATATTTTTCCCTCAGCGCTGGATCATTAAACTGAGCTTTCAAATAATCTCCAAAAGGTTCAAGAACGGGGAAATACACTTTACCATTTCTTGGGTTAATAGTAATATTTGGAATAAAATCAAATAAGCCATCTGCTTGGGGTTCATTATTTACAGTCACCCTGTCTAGGCCCAAAGTG
>Ga0316204_10008791_pt1 | contig 13810 bp, 8 predicted proteins | sample 6monrhotite_MG_2_FD_205661 | JGI IMG/M metagenome (GOLD analysis project Ga0316204, IMG submission 205661) | Microbial mat bacterial communities from mineral coupon in-situ incubated in ocean water Damariscotta River, Maine, United States -... | ecosystem: Environmental > Aquatic > Marine >... | reverse complement strand
ACAAGTTCCTGCGCGGCGCGCTCGCCTTCAGCCAGGGCGCGGACGACTACCTCGACGACGACGTCGACGGCAAGGGCCTGCTCTCCTCGCACCTCCAAGACGGCGACGAGCCCTACAGCGCCCTGGAGCACGCCTGGGACGAGGGCTTCGGCTACTTCGGCGCAGCGCGCAGCTACCCGGACTGGTCGGACGCGGACATCTCGGACCTGGACGGCATGGACGTCGACGGCGACGGCCTCATCGACCTGAAGCGCGAGGTGAACTGGGGGCACTCGGTCAACGCCGGCAAGCGGGACGGCGGCGCGGTGGTCGCCACGGACTTCACCGCCGAGGCCTGGGAGGGCTTCTACAGCGGCCGCCTGCTGCTCTCCGAGACGGCCGGCGCGGAGCTGACCGCCGATCAGCTCGCCGAGCTTCAGGGCTACCGGGATCAGGCGCTCGGGGCCTGGGAAGACGCCGTCGCCGCGACGGTCGTGCACTACATCAACGACACCCTCCAGGACATGGGCGGGTTCGGCGGCGACGACTACAGCTTCGAGGACCACGCCAAGCACTGGTCCGAGATGAAGGGCTTCGCCCTGGCGATGCAGTTCAACCGCCGCTCTCCGCTCTCCGAGCAGGGCTTCGCCGAGCTCCATCAGCTCGTGGGGCAGGCGCCGGTGCTGGAGACGGCTGACGCCCAGGCGAGCGCTGACTATGCTCAGGCGCTTCGCGACGCGCGGGCCCTGCTGGGGGCCGCCTACGGATTCGATACGGCCAACCTTGGAGATGATGATGGCGAGAATGGCTGGTAGCGCCTCCTGGGCCTTCCTGGGGCTGCTCGGGGTCGCCTGCGTCTGGCAGCCGACCGCCTGCGTTGTCGAGAAGCCAGGCGGCGGCGCCGCCGAGTCGGCGGTCGCGGCGGACTACCTCGCGGCCATCGGGCCCGAGGTGGTGCTGCCCGCGCTGGAGGACTTCTCCGAGCGCGCCGCTGAGCTGGGGGACGCGCTGGCGCGCTGGGGCGACGCCCTGAGCAGCGGCGGCGGCGACGCCGAGCTGGCCGAGGCCCGGGAGGCCTGGTCGCAGGCCATGTTCGCCTGGGAGCGGCTGGAGGTGATGCAGATCGGCCCGGGCGGCGCGGTGGTCGCGGCCGAGGGCAGCGTGGTGACGCCGGGCGGGGAGGGCATCCGCGACGAGATCTACTCCTGGCCCACCATCAACACCTGCCGGGTGGATCAAGAGACCGCGGTCGAGAGCTGGACGGCCGACGGGTTCTTCGGCGAGAACCTCGTCACCACCTACGGCCTCGACGCCCTGGAGCACCTGCTCTTCGGCAGCCTGGAGACGGTCTGCCCCGGGCAGGTGCCGCCGGTGAGCGATGGGGCCTGGGACGCCCTGGGCGAGGCCGGGGTGCTCGGCAACCGCGCGGCCTACGCCCTGGCCGTCGCCGATGAGCTCTCGCTGGTGGCCGATGAGCTGACCGCGAGCTGGTCGCCGGACGGCGGCGACTTCTCGGGCGCGCTCGCCGCCGCCGCCGCGCCCTACGAGGACGAGCAGGAGGCCCTGAACGCCGTCTTCCATGCGCTCTTCTACCTGGAGACCGTGAGCAAGGACCGCAAGCTGGCGAGGCCGCTCGGCCTCCAGGACTGCGGCGAGGCGAGCTGTCCGGAGGACGTCGAGCTGCTGGAGAGCGGGGAGGGGGCCGCGGCCATTCACGCCAACCTGCTGGGCTTCCAGGCGCTCTACACCGGCGCGGACGGGGTGGGGCTGGACGACGTGCTGGCGGATCTGGGGCACCCGGATCTGGCGGATGTGATCAGCGTGGACCTCGACGCGGCGATAGCGCTGGCGGCGGCGATGGACGGCCCGATGGACGAGGCGGTGGTCTCGGACACGGCGCGGGTGGAGGCCCTCTACGAGGCGGTCAAGATCGTCACTGACAGCCTCAAGGGCGATCTGGCCACGGTGCTGCTGCTGGAGATCCCGTCCGAAGCGTCGGGCGACAACGACTGATGAACCCTTCGCTGTTGATCGAGGCGCTCTCGCAGCCCTTCCTGGATCCGGTGAGCCGCACCTGGTGGGGCGGCCTCGCCATCACGGCGGCCCTGGCGGCTGCGTGGGCCGGCCCTCACCGCGGGCGCCGCCTCCTCGCCGGGGCCGCGCTGCTGCGGCATCGCTCCTGCGGACTGGACCTCCAGATGTTCCTCGGACGTCAGCTCCTCCGTCTCCTCTTCGGCGCCCCCGCCGCGGCCGGCGCCTGGCTGCTCGCGACGCGGCTCGTGCGCTGGCTCGACGGCGCGGTGGGCGCGCCCCCGACCCCGGAGCTGCCCGCCGTCGTCGTCAGCGCGGTCTACTCCCTGGCGCTCTTCATCGCCTGGGACGCCAGCCGCTTCGCGCTGCATTGGCTCATGCACCGGCTGCCGTGGCTCTGGGCCTTCCATCAGGTCCACCACTCCGCCGAGGTGCTCACCCCGCTCACCTTCCACCGCCTGCACCCGCTGGAGAGCTGGCTCTACGATCTGCGCGGCGTGCTGGTCACCGGGCTCGTCGCGGCGGGCTTCTACTGGCTCTTTCGAGAGGGCGACGTGGGCTGGACCCTGCTCGGGGTGCCGGCGATCGGCTTCGCGCTGAACGTCGTCTTCGGCAACCTCCGACACAGCCACATCTGGATGCGCTTCCCGCCCGCCGTGGAGCGCTGGCTCATCTCCCCGGCGCAGCATCAGCTCCACCACGCGGACGAGCCCGCCCTCTACGGCAAGAACTACGGCACCTGGCTCGCCGTCTGGGACCGCCTCGCCGGCACCCTGGCGCTGGCCGAGGCGCCGCCCGCGCGCTTCGGCGTGCCCGCGGCCGAGCGCAACCACCGCGACGATCTGCTCTCGGCCTGGTTCGGCCCCTTCCTGGCGATCGCCCGCGGCCTTCGAGGCGCCTCCCCGGCGGCCGCGATAGCGCTCCTGGGCATCGCCGGAGCGCCGGGCGCCGCCGCCGAGCCTGAGGACGACGCAGGGGCGCGGCCGGCCATGGGCGGGGAGATCATCGTCACCCCGGAGGACGGCACCCCGCGGATCGCTGGCAGCGCCTACGAGGTCAGCCAGGAGCAGCTCGAGCTGGTCGAGTCCAACAACATCGAGCAGGTGCTGGCCGGCGCGCCGGGGGTGTCCACCCGCAGCGAGGACGGCCACGGCCTGCGGCCCAACATCGGCATCCGCGGCGCCAACAGTGACCGCAGCGCCAAGGTGACCTTGATGGAGGACGGGGTGCTGCTGGCCCCCGCCCCCTACGCCGCGCCCGCCGCCTACTACTTCCCCATGACCACCCGCATGGTCGGCGTGGAGATCTTCAAGGGCCCGGCCGCCACCCGCCACGGCCCCAACACCGTGGGCGGCGCGCTGAACCTGCTGACCCGCGGCATCCCCGACGGTCGGGCCTTCGACGTGGACGCGGCGGTGGGGGCCTTCCGCACCGTGAAGGGCCACGTCTGGGCGGGGGCCGGCGACGAGGACGCGGGCGTGCTCGTCGAGGGCGTCCACCTCCGCAGCGACGGCTTCAAGGTGATCGACGGCGATCCGGCCGACTCCGACGCCAGCTTCAATCACACCGAGGTGATGCTGAAGGGCCGGCTCTCTCCCTGGCTCAACCACGCGCTGGAGCTGAAGCTGGGCTACGCCCGGGAGCTGGACCACGAGACCTACCTCGGGCTGACGCGGGCCGATCTGGAGGTGGACCCCTACCGGCGCTACGCGGCGACCGGGCTCGCGCTGATGGACTGGGACCGCAGCCAGGCGGAGCTCACCTGGAGCGCCCGGGCCGGCGAGGTCGACCTCCGCACGACCGCCTACCACCACTGGTTCTCCCGCTCCTGGCGCAAGTTCAACGCCTTCGAGTCCGGGGTGGACCTCCACGATCTGCTCCAGCAGGATCCGGACTCGGGTCAGGGCGCGGTGTGGCTCGCCATCCTGCGCGGCGAGGAGGACAGCGGATCCCCCGATCAGGCCCTGCAGATCGGCACCAACGACCGCCGATACCACGCCTTCGGCCTCCAGAGCGCGGCCCGGTGGGCGCTGGTCGGGGAGCGCGCGGAGAGCGTGCTGGACGGCGGGGTGCGGCTGCACGGGGACCACGTGCTCCGGGACCACGCCTACGAGACCTACGACATGCGCGGCGGCGCGCTGGTGGCGACCGGGGAGCCGGAGGTCGTCACCCTGGAGAGCGTGGCCGACGCCAGGGCGCTGGCGGCGTATCTGCACGAGGATCTGACCGTGGGCTGGCTCCACCTGCTGCCCGGCGCGCGGGTCGAGGTGATCTGGAGCGAGCGCGTTGATGAGGGCGCGGAGGTGCTGGACCCCGTGATCCGGACCAGCCTGCTCCCGGGCATGGGCGCGCTGGCGGAGCTCGGCCAGTGGGTCCAGCTCTTCGGCGGCGCCCACCGGGGCTTCTCGCCGGTGGCGCCCGGTCAGCCCGAGGAGGTCGAGCCCGAGCTGAGCTGGAACTACGAGGCGGGCGCGCGCTTCGCCCAGGGCGACCGGCGGGTCGAGGTGGTCGGGTTCTTCAACGACTACGTCAACCTGACCGGCGAGTGCACCTTCTCCGGCGGCTGCGACAACGACGACGTGGGCCAGCAGTTCAACGGCGGTCAGGTCTGGGTGTACGGCGTCGAGGTGGTCGCCGGGGTCGCGCTGCTGCTGCCGGGCGAGCTGTCGATGCCGGTGGAGGGCACCTACGCCTGGACCCGCTCGGTGTTCCACACGGGCTTCCAGTCCGACTTCGATCAGTTCGGCACCGTCGAGGTCGGCGACAGCCTGCCCTACGTGCCCGAGCACCAGGGCGGCGCCCGCGTGGGCCTGATGCACCCGAGGGTGAAGACGACCCTCGGCGTGAGCGCGCGCAGCGGCATGCTGGATGAGGCCGGCGTCTTCCCCATCGAGGACACCGACGTGCCTGGGATCTGGCTGCTGGACGCGGCGATCAGCGGGCGGGTCACCCCGCGGGTCTCGGTCTACGCGACCGGCAGCAACCTGAACGGCTCGACGGCACTGACGTCCTGGCGGCCGCTCGGGGCGCGGCCCACGGCGCCGAGGCAGGTGATGCTCGGGGTCAAGGTCGGCTCTCCCGAGCCCTGGTAGGCGCGATCGGGGAGTCGGTGTACCGTGTCGCGATGGCGACGCTCCCCCTGATCCCCCTCCTGCTGGCGCTGCCTTTCCCCGCCGAGTCGCTGTACGCCACGGACGTGGACGGCGACGGCGTGGCGGAGCTGGTGGCGGTTGGCCGGGCGGGGCAGGCGCGCCGGCTGGCGGTGGTGGAGATCGGCGAGACGCCTCGGGTGCGCGCGGTGGAGCTGGGCGCCCGGGCCGCGTGGTGGGACGCCGCCCACGGCGTCTGGCTTGCGGACGGGGAGGGGCTGCGGCGGGTCGATGAGCCGGGCTGGCGCGCGGCCCTGGTGACGCCGCTCGCGGGCATCGGCCCGGCGCTGCCCGAGCGCGCGCCGCTGGTCTACGACCTCGACGACGACATGCGCGCGGAGCTCCTCGTCTGGGCGTCCGGGCGGCTCCACGGCTACGACCACGACGGGACGCCGCTGGGCAGCGCGCCGCTGCCCGCCCGGGGGGCGCTGAGCGCGGAGCGGGCCTCCGGCGGGACGGCGCTGGGGGTCAGCCTCCAGAGCCCCATCTTCACCGTCGCCGACGCGGACGGCGACGGCCTCGCGGACGTGCTCTCGATCGATGGCGACGCGCTGGTGGTGCACCGCACGGGGCCAGCCTGCGAGCTCGGCGTGGAGACGCTGCGGTGGCCCCTGCCGACGACCCTGGAGGATCCGCTGTTTCAGGAGCGCGACGCCCGGGAGTACACCACGGACGTACACCTGCGGGATCTCGACGGCGACCGGCGGGTCGATCTGCTGGTCCATCGGGTGCTCAGCGACGGCAGCCTGTTCGGCACGGAGGCCGAGGTGCGGGTCTGGCGAGGCAACGGCGCGGGCTTCGGGGAGGGGCAGACCCTGCCGGTGGAGGGGGGCAGCGCCTCGGTCTATCCAGTGGACCTGGACGGCGACGGCGATCTGGAGCTGGTGACTCTGCAGGTGGACCTGGACGCGGTGGGGCTCGCGCGGGGACTCATCGACGGGCGGGTGCGGGTCAAGCTGCTGAGCTGGAGCGCCGAGGCCGGTCGCTACGGAGCGCCGGTCGCGCTGGGTGAGGTGCGCGTGCCGGTGCTGGAGGGCGGGGCGAGCTGGAACGTCTTCGCGGATCTGGACGGGGACGGCCGCAATGATCTCGCCCTCTACAGAGACGGCGAGATCAGCGTCTGGCCCGGAACCCCCGCTGGCTTCCCGGAGCCCCGGTGGACCGCCCTGACCGAGGCCCCGGTCGACGAGCTGCTGGTCGCCGACCTCGACGGGGACGGGGCCTCCGAGCTCATCAGCTGGGCGCGCGGCGCCGACCGCTTCTCCGTGTGGCGCACCCGGTGAGCGCGCGGGGGGTACGCGGGCCACGAGACAGGCGGCGCAGAGGGCTCGCCCTGCTGCTTGGCCTCGTGGTGGCGGCGGTGGTGGCCGAGTCGCTGCTGCGGGTGCCGCTCGACGACGACACCCTCTCCGCCCGCCCCGCGTCGTTCTGGGAGCGGACCCGGGAGATGCACCGGGCCCTGCACCAGCGGTCCGACGACCCCCGCCTCCTCTACGAGCCCCGACCGGGAGCCAGCGTGGAGATGGACTACGGACCGGCGGCCTTCAGCGCGCAGGGGCTGCGCGAGGACCGGCGCGTGCCCATCGCGGGGAGCGGCGCCCGGGTGGTGATGCTGGGGGACTCGCTCGTGTGGGGTGAGCTCGTGGCGCTGGAGGACAGCCTCCCGCGCAGGCTCCAGGCCCGGCTGGGCGTCGAGGTGCTGAACTTCGGCGTCACCGGCTACGACACTGCGCAGGAGGCGGCCTGGTACGAGGCCGCCGCCCGCGCCTACGCCCCGGATGTCGTGGTGCTGGTCTACTGCCTGAACGACATGATGAGCATGTCCGGGCCGCTGCACCTCTACGCCACGGACGACGAGGCCGCCGCCTACGCAGCCGAGCAGGCCGCCTTTCAGGCCGCCGCGCCCGTGCGGAACGAGACCCTGCAGCGGGTCTACCTGGAGGAGCTGCGCCGCGGGCCGCGCACCTGGGCGGTGGTCCGCCACCTCTGGCGCTGGCACTACCACAACACCTTCGGGGGCTACACCGACGAGTACCTGCTCTCCTCGGCGATGCCCGAGCGCGCCGCGCGGACGGCGGCGGCGCTGACGACGCTGGGGGCGAGCATCCGGGCGGACGGCGCCGAGCCGGTGCTGGTCATCGCCCCCGCTGTCTACTGGTGGCACCGCTACCCGTGGGGGGCCGTGCACGAGCAGGTCCGGTCCATGGGAGAGGCCGCTGGCTTCACGGTCTTCGACCCGCTGCCCGGCTGGCGGGCGCGCGGCCTGGAGCCGGATGACTGGCGGTTCGAGGGGGACAACCTGCACTACAACGCCGAGGGGAACGACCGCCTCGCGGAGGCGACGGCGGCGGCGCTGGCGCCGCTCCTTCGGCGGCGGCGCTGACGCCGCTCATTCAGCGGGAGCGCTGGACCACGAGGAAGCCCAGGGCCTGCGCGCTCAGCCAGCCGGCGGCGGCGGCGTTGCCTGACTTGAAGGCCCACGCGGCCCCCAGCGCCGACCAGCCGGCCATCATCAGCTCCACCGCCTGCACCCACCAGCGGCGCGGCAGCCGGTAGCGGGCGACGCCCCCGGCCGCGTCGTCGCCGACCTTGGGGGTGCGGACGAACTCTCCTGTGTCGCCGAACCAGCCCTCCAGCGCCGCCGCCGCGTTGTGCACGGAGATGCCCCAGCAGAACAGGATCAGCATGGGGTAGCCGACCAGCGCCGCGCCCAGGCCGCGCCAGGGGCAGCCGCGCCGGTGCGCGCAGACGAGCGAGTAGGCCGCCATCAGCACGACCCCGGAGGCCGTCAGGCCGAGCCCCGCGACCCCGAGCGCCGAGGTGATCCCGGGCTCGGCGGCGGACAGCGGGCCGAGCGCCGGGTTCACCAGGCACATCGCGGCCACCGCCACGAAGAGGGTGCTGCCCAGCAGGTGCGCGGTGCCTTGGAGCTTGCGTCGCAGCGGCAGGGGCCCGCGCCAGAGGGTGGGCAGCAGCTTGCGCGCGACCTGGGCGCCGCCCTTCATCCAGCGCCGCTGCTGCGCGCGGATCGCCGGCATGTGCTCGGGCAGCTCCGCCGGCGCCTCCAGCCCGTCGGCGTAGCGCAGCCGCCAGCCAGCGAGCTGGGCCCGGTAGGCGAGGTCCAGGTCTTCGGTCAGGGTGTCGGTGTCCCAGCCCCCGGCGGCCTCGATGCAGGCCCGGCGCCACACCCCGGCGGTGCCATTGAAGCCCATCAGGAGCCCACCGGCGTAGCGGGCGTGCTGCTCGAGGGTGAAGTGGGCGTCCAGGTGGAAGGCCTGGGTGCGGGTGAGGGCCGAGGCGGTCCGGTTCAGGTGCCCCCAGCGGCCCTGGACCAGGCCGACGTCGGGGGCCAGCAGCGCGACGGCGCGCCGGAGGAAGTCGGGGCGCGGGAGGAAGTCCGCGTCGAAGATGGCGATGAGCTCGCCGCTCGCGGTCTCCAGCCCCGCCTTGAGCGCGCCGGCCTTGAAGCCCGCGCGGTCCGCCCGTCGCACCTGCACGGCGTCGAGCCCCGCCTCCCGGAGCCGCGCGACCTCCCGGGCGACGATGTCCACGGTCTCGTCGGTGGAGTCATCGAGCACCTGGAGCTGGAGCCGGTCCGCCGGCCAGTCCAGCTCGGCCACACAGCGCAGCAGCCTGCGGGCCACGTTGGCCTCGTTGTACAGCGGCAGCTGCACGGTGATCCTGGGAACCTCCCGCCGCTCGCTGGCGTCGTCTCGCGGCGGATGCCGCAGCCAGAGCCCGATCAGGTGGGCCTGCGCCGCGGCGTAGAGCACGATCGCGGCGGCGCTCGTCGAGAACACGGCGACCGCCACCAGGGCCAGCGCGGAGAGGGCGGCGCTCATGGCTACTCGCAGCCCTCGGAGTCACAGGAGAAGGTGGCCCCGAGCCCCCAGTCCTCGGCGTCGCCGCTGTTGTGGGTGTCGCTGGGGCTGTTGTCGACGAAGTCGCTCTCGCTCACCGCCATGTCGCTCTGGCTCAGGTAGATCCCGCCGCCGAGGCTGGAGGCGGCGTTGTCCGAGAAGGTGCACGCCTCGATGTCCGCCGAGGCGTCGGTCAGGTAGAGCCCCCCCCCCGAGGCCGCGGAGTTGCCGTCGAGGGCGACGTCGCTCAGGGTGATGTCGTGCTCGGCGTACAGCGCGCCGCCCGAGGCGCCGGCCGCGTTGCCGCCCAGGTTGCCGTCGCTCAGCTCGGCCACCGACTCGTCGTCCAGGAAGCCGCCGCCGCCGTAGGTGGCCTCATTGTCGGAGAGGGAGAAGTCCGAGAGGTTCAGGACGGCGTCCTCGTTCAGGAAGAAGGCGCCGCCCAGGTCGGCGGCGTTGTTGGTGAGGGTGACCGCGCTGACCTCGGCGTCGGTGGCGGTCAGGAACATGCCGCCGCCGGAGCTCTCGGCGGCGTTGTCCGAGTAGGCCCCGCCGGTGATGACGAGCGAGCACTCCCCCACGTAGAGGCCGCCGCCGGAGCTGGCCGCGGTGTTGTCGACGAAGTCCGCGCTCAGGGTGACGGACCCGCCGTCGTCGATGAAGAGGCCGCCGCCGTAGTCCGCGCTGTTGCCGTCGAAGCTGCCGCTCAGCGTGGCGTCGACGTCGTCGCCGAAGACCGCGCCGCCGCCGATGCTCTCCGCCGCGTTGTCCACGAAGCTGACCCCGCTCAGGATCCCCTTGGTGCCGTCGTTCAGCAGCAGGCCGCCGCCGTCGTCGGCGACGTTCTCCGTGAAGGTGGCGGTCGTCAGCGTCAGCTCGGCGCCGTCCTCCTGGTAGTAGCCGCCGCCGTCGTCCTCGGCGGTGTTGCCGGTGAAGGCGGCGTCGGTGATGGCCGCGATCCCTTCGTTGAGGAAGATCCCCGCGCCGTAGCGGGCCTCGTTGTCGGTGACGGTGATGTCCTCGGCGGTGAAGTCGGTGTTGCTGTAGAGGCCGCCCCCGGAGGTCGAGGCCAGGTTGCCCTCGAAGACGCAGGCGCTCAGGCTGGCGATGGCGTCGGTGTCGAGGAAGATCCCGGCGCCGGAGCCGGCCTCGTTGCTCAGGAAGCTCACCCCGGTCAGCGCGGCGCTGGCGTCGTCGTCCAGCGCGATCCCGCCGCCGACCCCGTCCGTGAGGTTGGCCTCGAAGACGCAGTCGGTGAAGGTGGCCGCGGCGTCGCCGTCCACGAACACGCCGGCGGCGGCCGAGTCGGCGGCGTTCCCGCTGACGGCGACGCCGCTCAGGGAGAGGGTCACCCCGTCATCCGCGAAGCCCGCGCCGCCGAAGTCGGCCTCGTTGTCGGTGAGCGCGGTCTCCGTGAGGGCCAGCTCCGCCTCCTCGTCCAGGTAGAAGCCGCCGCCGAAGTCGTCGGCGGCGTTCTCCGAGAGGCCGCCGCCGGTGAAGGTCGCCGACCCGCCGTCCAGGTAGAGGCCCGCGCCGCGCCCCGAGCGGTTCTCACGGAGCTCACAGTCCTCGAAGGCGCCCTCGCTGGCCTCCAGGTAGACGCCGCCGCCGGAGCGGCTGGCCGCGTTGTCCAGGAAGCGGCAGTCGCTGGCGCTCACCGCGCAGGCGGTCGCGAACAGGCCGCCGCCGACCTCGGCCTCGCCGCCGCTCACGGTCAGCGCGCTCAGGGTCAGGGCGCCGTCCTCGCAGTACAGGCCGCCGCCGACCTCGAAGGAGCCGCCGTTGACCGCCTCGGCGGCGGTTGCGAGCCCATCGCTCACCGTCAGCCCGCTCGCCGTCAGCGCCGCGCCGTCGACAGCGATCACCGTCGCCGATCCGCCGCCCGACAGGGTCGTCAGCTCGGGGCCGGCGCCCGTGAGCGTCACGTCGGCCCCGATCGTCAGCGCGGTGAACCAGGCGCCCTCGCAGAACGCCAGCGTGCCTGGCGCGTCGAGCGTCACCGCCGCCGGGGCGGACGCCGTGCCGGCGTCGAAGTCGGCGCTGCGATCGTCCGCGCCGCCGTCGGTGAACCAGGTGACCCGCCCGTCGTCGTCGGTCCAGTCGCCGTCGTCGCAGTCGTTGCGGGCGCCGTCGCAGAGCTCCACGGCGCCGGGGAAGCTCAGGGGATCCCCGTCGTCGCAGTCCTCGCAGCCCACCGAGCCGTCGCCGTCGCCGTCCTGCTGGGGGGTGACCCCGTCGCAGTTGTAGTCGTTCGGGTCCGCGCAGTCGTCCTCGGCGGCCCCGGGGTTGTACCGCGGGTCGCTGTCGTCGCAGTCTCCGCCGTCCGCCACGTAGCCCTCGGGCGCCTCGCAGTCGGTCGTGGTGTCGTCGTCGTCTCCGTAGCCGTCGTCGTCCCCGTCCCGGTACCAGACGTCGTCGCAGGTGTCGCCGGTGTCGCCGGTGTCACCGGTGTCCGTGACGGGGGTGTCGCTGTCCTCGCCCGTGTCGTCGGGCGCGCCCGTGTCGTCCGGGCTGCCCGTGTCGGTCGAGGTGCCGACGCCCGCGTCGGACCGCGCCTCATCATCAGGTGTTGCGCTGTCCGCGTCGGTCTTGTCGCAGCCGACGAGAAGCGCCGCCGCGAGCAGCAGGTGGAATCTGAACATGGCGCGCTCCGGTCTCCATCCCGCTGATGGTATCAGCCCTTACGACCCCTCAGCCACGACACCGCCGCCGGGAGGAGCATCATCCAGAAGGCCCAGACCAGGATGGCGACGTCAGTCTCGGGGTCTGGGAAGAAGCGACCGGAGAGCAGGAGGGCGACCGTCAGGTTGCGGACGGCCGTGACGAGGCCGGCGGCCCTGACCCGTCCGGTCGGGTCCGGGGCGAGCGCGGCCGGGGCGAGCGGCAGCGCCAGCAGCCCGATGAGCATCGCCTGGACGCCGACGTCGGCGGAGAACAGCAGCTCGCCCCGGGCGTAGAGCAGCCCGATGATCACGCCGAGGAGCAGCAGGTTGGCGACGATCCCCACCGGCCCCGCGACGCGCGCGGCCAGGGTCGGCGCCGCTCGCCTGGCGACCATCGCGGCGACCAGCGGCAGGATCTGGAAGAGGGCCAGGGTCCGGAACATGGGCCCGGCGATGCCGTCGCCGCCTTCACCCAGCACCAGCGTCATGGTGGCCGGCGCCGAGAGCAGCCCGACGAAGCCGAGCAGCGCCATGGACGCGGTGGCGAAGCCGAGGTCGCCCTTGCTGATCTTGGTGAAGAGGGGGCCGGTGGGGCCGCCGGGGGCGGCGGCGCAGAGGAGCAGACCGGCGGCGAAGCCCGGGGTGAGGCCGGCGGCGGTCGCGGCGAGCCAGGTGACCGCGGGGAAGACCAGGAGGTTCACCACCAGCATGGCCGCGACGTGACCGCGGCGCCGCAGGCCCGCCAGCAGATCGGCTGGATCCAGCTCAAGGCCGACGGCGATCATCATGGCGATGACGAGGGCCTGGAGGGCGAGGGCTTGGATGTCCAGAGGGGCTCCTGGGTCACATCGAGTATCCTCACCGCGCGTCACCTGGAGGCTGCGATGTTCCTGATCCTGACCCTGGCGTTGGTGGGCTGTGCCGAGAAGTCCGGCGAGGCCGTCGACACCGCGGATACTACGCTTCGAGGCGCGACGGGCGGCGATGATGGCGGCCCCGGCGGCGCGGGCGGTGACGCTGGCGGCGACGCTGGCGGCGACGCTGGCGGCGACGCTGGCGGCGACGCTGGCGGCGACGACAGCGGCACCACGGATCCGCTGGATGAGGATGTTGAGATCCCGGAGCTGGGCGAGCCGGTGGGGTCGCCGCTGGCGGGCACGACCTGGCGGGTGGCGCTCTCATCGATGGACATCACCGAGCCGCCGGGCCTGGGGCCGCTCATCCCGACGTTGATCGATGAGGACGCGATCCTCTTCAATGTGACGTGGGCGAGCGAGGATAGCTTTGGTATGCAGGTCGGGCTGGGGATCGACGGGGGGCAGGTGCCCTGCGAGTCGGTGGAGGAGCTGCCGGCGGCGGACTTCAGCGAGAACCCGCTGTGGGTGATTCCGGAGACGTCGTTGACCCTCTCGTCGGGGTCGGATCCGGTCGTCATCGAGCATGCGGAGATGATGGGGATTCTGTCGCCGGATGGTCTCTCGTGGACCTGGGCGACTCTGCGGGGGCGGGTCGACTCCCGGGCCTTCACGGAGGACGCTGAGGAGGATGGGATTGATATCTGCGGCTTCCTGGAGGAGCTGGGTGGGGAGTGTGTGGCTTGTGATGATGGGGTGGAGGCGTGCATCACGCTGGTGGTGGACTCGATGAGCGCCGAGGAGTACGGCGGGGTCTTTGACCCGGATGCCAACGACTGCTGAGCGCGCAGCGCGACAGCCCCCAACCAGGAACGGCTTGAACACACCGCATCCCACCCTCTCGCCAAGCCCGCACCGTTCGCCAGCACGCGCCGCATCCCCACCCTCTCGATAAGTCGCCACCCATCTCCAGACCGCGCCGCATGGCGCGCGCCAACTGCGAATGCGTACCTTTGAGGAACGCGACGTCCCAGCGCCACACGGGAGAGGGTGTTGCGACGTCAGATGCCTCGCCGCAAGGCGACATCAGGAGGCAAGACCTTGCGAACACGTGGCCGGTTTTCGACGGAGCCCAGGTGTTGTTCTGCTGCCATCCCACGCTGTAAAACCGGCCAGGTTTCGCAATGGATGCAAGCCCAAGTGGGCATGCCAGACGACTCGAGAGTCACTGCACAGGGGTCCTCCAGACCGGGTGGCAGGGCGACGACGAGGAG
>Ga0316204_10008790_pt1 | contig 13811 bp, 13 predicted proteins | sample 6monrhotite_MG_2_FD_205661 | JGI IMG/M metagenome (GOLD analysis project Ga0316204, IMG submission 205661) | Microbial mat bacterial communities from mineral coupon in-situ incubated in ocean water Damariscotta River, Maine, United States -... | ecosystem: Environmental > Aquatic > Marine >... | reverse complement strand
GGGCGTCACAGAGACCAGCCAATCGGTATATGACTTACATATGATGATTACCTGGGTATGTGTGGTTATCGGTATCGTTGTATTCGGCGCAATGATCTATTCGATGATCAATCACCGTAAATCAAAGGGTGCTGTAGCAGCTCAGTTTCATGAGAGCACGCTCATGGAGATCATCTGGACTGTTATCCCTATCGTGATACTGGTCACTATGGCCATTCCAGCAACCAAGGTTCTGCTGGCGATGGAAGATTCTTCTGATCCTGAGATGACGATCAAAGTGACAGGTATTCAGTGGAAATGGAAATATGACTATGTAGATGGTGATGCAGCTGGTATCTCTTTTGTCAGTTCATTGGCTGCGGATCACAACGAAGCACGTTTGCTGGGTTCGGGTGCGGATCTGGCCAAGTTTGGTGATAACTACCTGCTAGAAGTTGATAATCGACTGGTTATTCCTACCGGCAAAAAAGTACGTTTTCTGATTACTGCTGCTGATGTTATTCATGCCTGGTGGGTACCTGATTTGGGTTGGAAGCGTGATGCGATTCCAGGCTTTATCAATGAGAACTGGACCAAGCTTGATAAGCCAGGTGTCTATCGTGGTCAATGTGCTGAGCTGTGTGGTAAAGACCACGGCTTTATGCCTATTGTTGTTGAAGCCAAGTCACCTGAAGATTACGCGGCCTGGGTTGCTGAAAAGAAAGGTGCTGCTGCGGCAGTTGCTGTCTCTGCCGATAAAGAGTGGAGCAAAGATGAGTTGATGGCGAAAGGTAAAGAGGTCTACATGGCCAACTGTGCGGCATGCCACATGCCTACCGGTGTCGGTGTGCCTCCTGCGTTCCCTGCCCTGGCTGGTAGTGCAATTGCCACTGGCGATGTGGCGGGTCATATGGACATTGTTATGAATGGTAAAGCCGCTACTGCGATGGCCGCTTATAAAGGCATTCTGAATGACGTAGACATGGCTGCGGTAATTACTTACGAGCGAAATGCTTGGGGTAACAGCGCAAGTATCGTTCAACCATCCGCTATCAAAGCGGCTCGATAAGAATTTAAGACGGAGAGTTAGCTAAATGAGTACAGCAACTGTAAGTCATGATGATCATCATGATCACGGGCCAGCTAAAGGCCTGATGCGGTGGGTAACTACCACCAACCATAAAGACATTGGTACCCTATATTTACTGTTGGCTTTGGCGATGTTTTTCATCGGTGGCGCCATGGCCATGGTTATTCGTGCAGAACTGTTCCAGCCGGGTATGCAACTGGTTGATCCACAGTTTTTCAACTCTATGACCACGGTTCACGCCCTGGTGATGATCTTTGGTGCTGTTATGCCGGCCTTTACCGGCCTGGCAAACTGGCTGATCCCAATGATGATCGGTGCGCCTGATATGGCATTACCTCGAATGAATAACTTTTCATTCTGGATCTTGCCTTTTGCCTTCACAATGTTGATCTCTACCTTCTTCATGAATGGTGGTGGCCCAGCAGGGGGTTGGACACTTTATCCGCCACTTTCATTGCAGATGGGTGATGGCTTCCCATTCCTGATCTTCTCAATTCACCTGATGGGTATCTCTTCTATCATGGGCTCAATTAACGTGGTTGTTACCGTGTTGAATATGCGTGCTCCTGGTATGACTTTGATGAAGATGCCGTTGTTCGTCTGGACCTGGTTAATTACTGCATACCTGTTGATTGCAACTATGCCTGTACTGGCCGGTGCAGTAACCATGTTGCTGACGGACAAGTTTGCTGCAACCAGTTTCTTTAGCGCAGCAGGTGGTGGTGATCCTGTGATGTTCCAGCATATTTTCTGGTTCTTCGCTCACCCCGAGGTGTACATTCTGATCTTGCCTGCCTTCGGTGTTGTATCGGCGATTATCCCTACCTTTGCGCGTAAGCCTTTGTTTGGCTACAGCTCTATGGTTTATGCAACGGCATCAATTGCATTCTTATCGTTCATTGTATGGGCTCACCATATGTTTACTGTGGGTATGCCGGTAGTCGGAGAGTTGTTCTTTATGTATGCAACCATGATGATTGCCGTACCTACTGGTGTAAAAGTCTTTAACTGGGTATCCACCATGTGGAAGGGTTCTATGACCTTTGAAACACCTATGTTATTTGCGATTGGCTTCGTAATCATGTTTACCATCGGTGGTTTCTCTGGACTGATGCTGGCGATTGCGCCAGTTGACTTCCAGTACCACGATACCTACTTCGTTGTGGCTCACTTCCACTATGTACTGGTAACCGGTGCTATCTACTCGATTATGGCGGCTGCTTATTACTGGCTGCCTAAGTGGACCGGTAATATGTACAGTGAGTCACTGGGTAAGTGGCACTTCTGGATCTCTACCGTTTCTGTAAACGTACTGTTCTTCCCGCAGCACTTCCTGGGCTTGGCTGGTATGCCGCGTCGTATACCTGACTACTCAGTACAGTTTGCTGACTGGAACATGATCTCTTCTATTGGTGGTTTTGTGTTTGGTCTTTCACAGCTGATGTTCTTGTATGTTGTTATCAAGACTATGCGTGGTGGTGAAAAAGCAACTGATCAGGTATGGGAAGGTGCGCATGGATTGGAGTGGACTTTAACTTCACCTCCTCCGTATCACAGCTTCACCGAAGCGCCTGAGGTTAAGTGATTAGTTGCCCCGTCATTTTTGGCGGGGCATGTTCAGAGTAGTACTAAGATATGCAAGATGAAATACAAGATAGAAGTAAGTCAAACGCACGATTGGCAATTATTTTAGGCTGCGTTGCGTTTGGTTTTTTTGCTACCGGCATTTATGTGATGTCGGGTGGCACTTTCTAAAGTGAGTGAGCAGAAGCAAAAACGCAATCAGCGTTCGTTTATTCGAGTCGCTTTTGTTGCGATAGCCATGTTTGGTTTTGGCTACTTGCTTGTGCCTTTGTATGACATTGTCTGTGAGTTGACAGGCCTTAATGGTAAGACTGGGCAGATAACGGAGGCTGAGATAGCCGCCAGTTTTAAGCCTGATCTTGAACGTACGGTCGAAGTGCAATTTGTGGCGAATAATAATGTAGGAATGCCCTGGGATTTTATCCCGTCTGCGGTCACGATGAAGATTCATCCAGGCCAAATGTACGGGACTTACTTTACGGCAAAAAATCCTACTGCTAGGAACATGGTCGGTCAGGCGGTGCCCAGTGTGGCACCAAATAAGGCGGGAAGGTATTTTCAAAAGACTGAGTGTTTTTGTTTTAACCAGCAGCCGCTTGCAGCAGGTGAGGTAAAGCAAATGCCATTACGTTTTATTGTTGATCCTAGATTGCCGAAGGATGTAAAAACACTGACTTTGTCCTACACACTATTTGATGTATCCGCAAAGGTTGCGGCAAATTAGAAGAAAATAAATGCCCCGGCTAGTTGGGGAAATAATGAGATGAAAGACATAACCAAAAGGGGGAGTTATGGCCCATTCAGCTGATGAGTATTATGTACCGCACGGTAGCCACTGGCCTATCGTCGCGAGTGTTTCGCTAACTACAGGTGTTGTAGGTGCGTCACTTTGGTTTAACGGTAGTGCCGGTGGTCAGATGGTTCTGTTCATTGGTTTGGCGATGATCGCTTTTATGATGTTCGGCTGGTTTGGGACTGTCGTAAATGAAAATCTCAAAGGCATGTACAACGAACAGGTTGGACGTTCATTCCGTCAAGGCATGATGTGGTTTATCTTTTCTGAAGTAATGTTTTTTGCGGCCTTCTTTGGTGCACTCTTCTACGCCCGTGTACTGTCTGTACCCTGGTTACTGGGTATGGACTCTGGCTTTACGACCAATATGTTCTTATGGCAAGGCTTTACTGAAGCCTGGCCTACAAATGGTCCGGAGAATGTTGGTGGTGATTACCAGACAATGGGGCCTTGGGGTATACCTGCTATTAATACCTTATTGCTGTTGACTTCGGGTGTGACATTGACCTTGTCACATTGGGGTTTAAAAGCGGGTAGTCAGGCAAAGACGGTTTGGTGGTTAGTCGCGACAGTTGCGCTGGGTGTAATATTCTTGGGCTTCCAGGCCTATGAGTATATTCATGCCTATAACGATCTGAATCTGACCTTGGGTTCTGGTATCTATGGTTCAACCTTTTACATGCTGACAGGTTTCCATGGCTTCCACGTAACCATGGGTACCATTATGCTTATCGTAGTGACGGTTCGTGCAGCCAAAGGTCACTTCAGTGAGGAGAATCACTTCGCTTTTGAGGGAGTTGCCTGGTACTGGCACTTTGTTGACGTAGTTTGGTTGGGCTTGTTTATTTTCGTTTACGTGCTCTAGGCATTTAAAAGAGAATGTATGGGATGAATGAATTATTCATCCATAAACGGGCGGATAAGGTTTTAATGCTTATCCGCCCGTTTTGCTTAATTATGACGCCTGATCTTGTTGCTGCTCCGATGCGTTTTGTTGATTTGGTTCATGTCCTTCTGGGTAAAGACCATGTGGTTTGATTACGCCAAATCCAATCAGGGCCATGAGGAGTAAAAAAAGGCCTAGTGATAGGCCGACACGGAAAGAAAGTGCTTTAACAACGCTTTTGTCATTGCCCTTGCCATACACCAGATGAAAGAGGCCAGACCCAAGGCTGATTAAAATGCCGAGAAAAATGACGACGATAAGAATTTTGAGCCACACAGTATTGTTGTCCTTAAATTGAGGGAGCGATCTGCTGGCAGTATATCAGGGGGCCTCTGTTGGAGGCCCTCTTTGTAATGATGAAGTATTTAAAGAATGCAGCTTAGAATTGGACAATTTGTATTTTCCCCAGCGATTGTACCAAGTGTGGTGTTTGCCTTACTTATGCCCTTGCTCGTGAGTCTGGGAGAATGGCAATTGACGCGTGCGAGTGAGAAGCAGGTCCTGGTGGATGATAAGCGCTCTCGTCAAGAAGCCGAGGCCTTAGTGTTAAATGCAGCTGTTGTAGATCCGGTGTTAGATCGTTTTAGGCCAGCAAGTGCCACTGGGCGCTATGTCGAAGGCCAGCAATGGTTGTTGGATAATCGTTTGTATCGCGGTCAGGCTGGTTACCACGTATTTAGTTTGTTTCAACTGAAGGCGGGTGAGCAGATATTGGTTAATCGAGGTTGGGTTGCTGTGGGTGAATCTCGTGCAGTTTTACCTAGACTACCTTTGCCAACGGGGGAGCTAAACTTACTCGGGCACCTCGATTCACCAGAATCCGTTGGTGTGGTGCTGGAAGGAATGTCATTGTCCAGTATCGAGAGCCGTGTCCTGCTGCAGTCGCTGGATGTCGCTGCATTGGCAGAGGCAAGAGGGTTACGTCTATTGCCACTAACTTTGGTTGTTGAAGAAGGCCAGGTGGGTGGATTGCAATATGACTGGGCGCCGGTTGAAACCATTAGTCCAGAAAAACATGTGGGGTATGCCGTGCAGTGGTTTGCGCTGGCAGCAGCCTTATTGATTATTTATCTCGGCGTGAATACACGTCGACTACAGAAAAAAGGAGCCTGACAGATGAATGATGGAGTCAAGGCGAAAGGTAAAGGCCGTCAGCAACTAGTGTTAATTCTGATGTTGTTTTCGCTGCCCCCCTTGGCGGCATACGTGGCATGGAATTACATTGGGGATCACGGCGCTGGCTCGACCAGTAATGCCGGCACATTGGTGCATCCTGCGCGACCACTGGCATTCAATGCCCTGCATAATGTAAAAGATGAACCATTGGATGTTAAAGCGCTCAGTGGGCGTTGGACTTTTGTGATCTATGCGAATGCTGGTTGTGATGAGGTCTGTAAAGAGCAACTCTTTGTTACGCGGCAGACACGAATCTCAATCAATAAGGATATGAAGCGCCTAAAGCGACTGCTGATATTAGACCAGATGCCGGATGAAAGCCTAAGTACACTTTTAGCCGAGGAGCACAAAGACCTTTTGCTTGCTGTCAGTAACCCTTCGGCATCCGCACTGCTGGAAAAATTTCAAGGTGAAGGGTTTGGTGTTTCAGGCAAGCAGTTTTTTCTGGTCGACCCTATTGGCAACCTGATGATGTTTTATGACCTGAAAGTTAATCCGCGTGGCTTGATGAAGGATCTGCAGAAATTGTTGAAAGTCTCGCAAATCGGATAGGTTGTTGGCGATGAATTATCAGTTTTTTATCAAAGTCTCACTTGTCCTGGCCTTCTGTGTGATTGTTCTGGGAGCCTATACTCGTTTGACCGATGCAGGCTTGGGTTGTCCCGACTGGCCTGGCTGTTATGGCCAGCTGACGGTACCGGATAGTGCAGCAGAGGTAGAGAATAAAGCCTATCTTGAGGAACGCCCCCTGGAGCCAGAAAAGGGCTGGGCTGAGATGGTACACCGCTATTTTGCAGGAGCACTTGGTCTTTTTATCTTGGCTATCGCTATTTGGTCGTGGAAGCGTAGAGGTGCTGACTGGGGACAGCCGGTTTGGCTGCCGACATTTTTAGTGGTGGTAGTGATATTTCAAGCAGCACTGGGGATGTGGACAGTGACGCTTTTACTCAAGCCCATCGTTGTTATGGGACATCTGCTCGGTGGTTTAACGACGCTGGGGTTGTTACTGCTCTTGTTGTTGCGCAGTAGTGATGAGAGTCATGCCTATGTTAATCAAGGGATGCGCGGTGCGGCGATGCTTGGTTTGATTGTTTTAATTGTGCAGATCGCCCTCGGTGGTTGGACCAGTACCAATTATGCCGCTTTGGCCTGTACGGATTTTCCTACCTGTCATGGCGAGTGGATGCCTGATGCCGATTACAGCGAAGGTTTCGTGATGTGGCGTGGGCTGGGTGTGAACTATGAGTTTGGTGTGCTGGAAAATCCTGCTCGTACGGCAATCCACCTGACTCACCGAATTGGTGCCTTGGTAACTTTTGTTTATCTCGGTTTATTGGCATTGATGATGCTGCGTCGCGGTGGTGTTTTGGCGCGTGCGGGCCTTGTAATGGGGGCCTTGTTAGTGGTTCAGGTTACATTGGGTATCAGCAATATCATGCTGCACCTGCCCTTGCCAGTAGCGGTAGGGCATAATGGCGTAGCAGCACTGCTGCTGCTTTCAGTTATCTATTTGAATAATTTGTTATGGCGACGACAGCATTGAAGACAGAAACACGGGCAAGCTGGCGCGATTACCTGGAGCTGTGTAAGCCCAAGGTAGTCGCGCTGATTGTGTTTACCGCTCTGGTAGGTATGTTGCTCGCAACTCCCGGTATGGTGCCACTGGATACCTTTGTATTCGGTATCCTGGGAATAGGTCTGGCATCCGGTGCGGCTGCGGCCGTGAATCATGTGGTGGATCAGAAAATTGACGCCATTATGGGACGTACTCACAATCGGCCTCTACCACAGGGGTCGGTGAGTTCTCGCGACGCACTGGTGTTTGCTGTCGGTATTGGCACCATCTCTATGCTGATGCTGGTCTTTTTTGTGAACATCCTGACCGCAATGTTGACCTTTATTTCGCTTATCGGCTATGCGGTGGTTTACACCATGTATCTGAAACGTGCTACGCCACAAAATATCGTCATTGGCGGTGCGGCAGGTGCTGCGCCCCCTTTGTTAGGCTGGACTGCTGTAACAGGGACTGTTGATCCTGGTGCTCTGCTGCTGTTTCTGATTATCTTTACCTGGACACCGCCACATTTTTGGGCGCTTGCCATCCACCGTGTCGAGGAGTATCGAAAAGTCGATATGCCAATGCTGCCAGTGACACATGGTAAGGACTACACCCGTTTACAGATATTGCTCTACACAATACTGCTGTTTGTTGTGACACTGTTGCCATTCAGCTATGGAATGAGCGGTTTTTTATACCTTGCTGGAGCCGTAGTGCTGAATATTGGCTTTATGTTTTATGCCGTGATGCTCTACCGTAACGATGACGAATCCTTGCCAATGCGCACATTTGGCTACTCTATCGTCTATCTGATGGCGCTGTTCGCATTCTTGCTGGTCGATCACTATGTGCCGCTGATCTTCTCTTTGATTGGATAATTACTTTATTATCAATTAGTTGTAATTTTTTTTTGACAAGACCAAGTGCCCTTCTTGGGTATATATTACAATTTCATGATTGACTAATACAGTGCCATTTCTTATTATATCTCGCGCTTTTTTTCGACTTGGATCCTCTGGCGAGTGCGGTTGAGTTTTGTTTAGGCTTGACCAATACTTGTGAGGGTACTTCAAGTTGTGTGCGGGTCTGCTGGCTAGGCCCGAGAAATATTCCGCAGTAGCAGTAAATGATTTAGCAGGAACACGTTTGTGTTATCTGCTTTTGTTGCTTTCTGGCGGTTAAATAATCGATTCTCAATAGACTCTTTTAGGGTGGGGTTTCAACCAATGGCTCATGGTGCAGTGGCTGCCAACGCGCAGTACAACTACGAAATCGTCAAGAAATTTACCATTATGGCTCTGATATGGGGCGTGCTTGGCATGACCGCCGGTACCTATATCGCTTCAGAACTGGCATTTCCTTTTTTAAACTTTGATATCGCTCAGATTACTTTTGGTCGTCTGCGTCCAGTTCATACGACAGCGGTTATCTTCGGCTTTGGCGGTAACGCCTTGTTCGCAACCTCATACTATGTGGTGCAACGTACCTGTCAGGCGCCGCTTTATAGCAACTGGATGGCCAGTTTCACCTTCTGGGGATGGAATGCTGGTTTGTTGTTGGGTGTACTTGGCTATATGAATGGCATCACCGATGGTAAGGAATACGCTGAGTTTCCCTGGTATCTTGATATCGCGATAGCTGTTGTTTGGGTTGTCTACCTGATTGTGTTTGTACAGACCTTGCGTCGCCGGTCGCAGCCGCACATCTATGTCGCAAACTGGTTCTTTCTGTCCTTTATTTTGGCTACTGCCATTCTGCACATCTTCCGCAATCTTGCGGTACCTGTTGGTTTGTTTAACCCAACCTCATACGGTCTGTATTCAGGCGTACAGGATGCGATGGTGCAGTGGTGGTATGGCCATAATGCTGTAGGCTTCTTCCTCACGGCAGCCTTCCTCGGCATGATGTATTACTTCGTACCAAAACAGGCAGGTCGTCCCATCTACTCATACCGTCTGTCTATCATCCACTTTTGGGCGTTGTCATTCATGTACATGTGGGTAGGTGGTCACCATCTACACTGGACAGCACTGCCTGACTGGACGTCATCTTTGGCAGCGGCTTTCTCCATCATGTTGTTGCTGCCTTCCTGGGGCGGCATGATCAATGGCATCATGACGCTGTCTGGTGCTTGGGAAAAACTCCGCACTGACCCCATCATGCTGTTCTTGATTACCTCATTGTCTTTCTACGGCATGTCGACCTTCGAAGGTCCTATGATGTCTCTGAAGAGCGTAAATGCTCTGTCTCACTACACTGACTGGACTGTTGGCCACGTGCACTCTGGTGCATTGGGTTGGGTTGCGATGGTTTCATTTGGTTCTTTCTATCATTTGGTTCCACGTCTTTGGGAAACCCGTTTGTGGAGCACCAAGCTGGTCTATGTGCATTTCTGGTTGGCAACTATCGGTATTGTTTTGTACATCACTTCCATGTGGGTATCCGGTATTGGCCAAGGTCTGATGTTACGAGCCTTTGATGATTACGGAAACTTGGCCTACACCTTTGTTGAGTCAGTCGTCTTTATGCATTGGCCTCTGGTTATACGTGCCTTGGGTGGCGGTTTCTTCGTCGCAGGTATTCTGCTGATGTGCTTCAACGTATACATGACGATTCGTGCTGGAAAGCAGGAAAAAGCCATACTTGAAGAGAAGATTGCGGCCAAGATGGCACAAGCTGGAATTTAACGAAAACTGGCTTGATGTCCGCCAAAGAGGAGTTTTTTCTCCTCTTTGGAAGCTACAAATTTAACGGTTTCACTGCCTCAGGGTGGTGATGAGAGAAACGAAAATGAAATTCAGTCACGAAAGTATTGAAATCAATGCCGGCTTGATGATCGCTCTGACAATGGTTGCGATCAGTATCGGTGGTTTAGTTGAAATTGTGCCTTTGTACTTTATCAATGACACGATTGAGAAAGTGGAAGGTGTACGTCCTTACACGCCGCTGGAGCAGCGCGGTAAAGACATCTATGTGCGTGAAGGTTGTTATCTTTGTCATTCACAGATGATTCGCCCATTCCGCGATGAAGATATGCGTTACGGACATTATTCACTGGCAGCAGAGTCAAAGTACGATCATCCACATCAGTGGGGGTCAAAACGTACCGGACCTGATTTGGCCCGCGTAGGTGGTAAATATTCGAATGCATGGCATAGCCAGCACTTGAACAAGCCTCGTGATGTTGTGCCTGAGTCGATTATGCCGAACTATCCATGGCTGCTGAAAAATGAGCTCGATTTTTCGGATGTTGCTGATCGTATGCGTGCTCTCAAGATGGTGGGCGTGCCTTACTCTGAGAATGATGATGAGTACGCTGCAAATGTTGCCGAGTTTGGTGAAGAAATGGCCAAGCAGTTTGACATTAATACTGCCGATATGAATTTGATTGCCCAGGCGCAGTCGAACGACTATGACGGAGATCGTACTCGTTTGACTGAGATGGATGCATTGGTTGCCTACCTGCAGGTTTTAGGCACCATGGTTGATTTTAGCCAGTACGATGAAGGCTACTTTGCTGAGTTCCGCTAAATGCGGCTTGTTAATCAACGTAACGATTTTTGGATCTGATGATGTTTGAATGGTTGTCGAGTATGGAAAATACCAAGCCTCTGGCTCTGATTATTTTCTTTGTCACTTTCTGTGCGGTTGTACTGTATGTGCTGGGCAACAAAAAACGTTCACAACGTCTTGAGTCGTATAAAAATATTCCTTTTCAGGAAGACGACGAGCAGACCTCTGTAGAAAAAGATAAGGATCAAGAGAATGGCTGATCAATCGCAAAATAAAGCGGTACAGACAACCGGTCACGCATGGGATGGTGACCTGCAAGAATTCAATAACCCATTGCCTACCTGGTGGTTGTGGACCTTCTACGCGACAGTTGTGTTTGCAGCAGCGTACTGGGTGTTGTACCCGGCCTGGCCTGTAGGTACGTCTTATACCAAAGGTGTTAAGACAATTACTTATCTGGATAAAAATGGCCAGGAAGTTACAACTGGCTGGAATACACGGGCGAAATTCATCAAGGAAAATCAGTCTGGTGATGAGGCACTGAAGCAAAAGGCCTATCTGGAAAAAGTGGCTGCGGCCTCTTATGAAGAGATTGCCAATGATCCGGATATGACGGCATTTACCCAGTCGTTGGCCAAGGTGATCTTTGCTGATAACTGTGCCGCATGTCATGGCGCTGGTGGTACACCAGCAATTATTGGCTCTTACCCTAATCTGCGTGACGATGCCTGGTTGTGGGGTGGAAAGATCGATCAGATCAAGCACACGATCGCCGCCGGTCGTGATGGTTTTATGCCAGCCTTTAAAGAAGTGCTGTCGGCTGAAAAAGTTGAGCAGTTGGCAAGCTATGTACTGAGCTTGTCAGGTGAGAAGGTTGATGCTGCCAAGGCAAAGGCCGGAGAAGCGATCTTCCAGGGTCAGGAGGGTGGTTGTTACTACTGCCATACCGATACTGGCAAAGGTATGTACTCACAGGGTGCGGCAAATCTGACAGACGCCGTTTGGACTGTTGCTGATGTACAGGGTGCAGCAGATACGAAAGGTAAGCTTGCCGTGATCAAGCAGGTAATCAATAACGGTATTACTCGTCAAATGCCTGCCTGGTCTGAGCGTTTGAGTGAAACTGAAATCAAACTATTAACCGTGTATGTACATGGTCTCGGTGGCGGTCAGTAATTTTTAGATGATGGTTCTCTCCTCCTGGTGAGGAGAGTGGCCAGCTTGATGTATGAGGCCGCTTGCGGCCTTTTCTTGTCTTAACCGAATAGAGGAAAGGAAGTGTCAGAAGGTAATAAGGCTGAGCTTTATGCTCCGCGCGCCTCCATTTTTCCGCGTTCGGTTAAAGGCCGCTTCCGTAATCTTAAATGGGCTATCCTTGCGCTTGCATACGGTATGTACTTTCTCCTGCCCTGGATGCGCTGGGAACGAGAGAGTGGGCCCAGTCAGGCAGTATTGTTTGACCTGGTTGGTCGAAAGTTCTATTTGTTTGATCTGGTCGTGCATCCACAAGATATATTCTGGTTGGCGGGGCTGTTGATGATAGCGGCCTATCTGATGTTTTTTGTCACAGGTTTGGCCGGTCGAGCCTTTTGTGGCTATTTCTGTTTCCAAACATTGTGGACTGATATTTTTGTTTTGATAGAGCATTGGGTGCAGGGAGAGCGTCCGGCGCGTATTCGTCTTGATAAGCAGCCGTGGAATGCCGACAAAATTCGCAAGATTGGTCTGACGCATTTCCTCTGGTTGCTGATGTCCTTTATTACCGGTCTGACTTTCGTCCTGTACTGGGAAGATGCACCGCAGCTGATCGTTTCCTTTTTTACCGGTGAAGCGCCCTTTGCCGCGTATATGACAACCTTCTTTTTGATGTCGACCACCTATGTGATGGCTGGTATTGCACGTGAACAGGTATGTACCTATATGTGCCCTTACTCCCGCTTTCAAAGCGTGATGTTTGATCGCGATACCTTGATTGTCTCTTATGATGCCAAGCGTGGCGAAGAAGAAAATGGCCGGCATAAACTAGGTAAGAATTTCAAGACACAGGAAGAGCGCACGAGTGCAGGCCATGGTGACTGTATTGATTGTGGTTACTGTGTGCAGGTCTGCCCCACAGGTATCGATATTCGAAATGGCATGCAGATACAGTGTATTTCCTGTGCGCTATGTATTGATGCCTGCGACACCATCATGGATTCGCTGGAATGGCCGCGTGGCTTGATCAGCTATTCTTCACATCGTGCAGAAGAAGGTGGAAAGCAGGCCAAGCTGTTACGACCAAAAGTGATTGGCTACGCCACGGTATTATTCGTCGCGATAGGCTTGCTGGTGTGGAGTGTGAGTAATCAAGCGCCGTATGACCTGGGTGTGTCTCAGGTTCGTCAGCCTATTTTTGTGCGTTTGTCTGATGGACGTATTCAAAATAGTTACGAGATCAAGGTCAACAATAAAACGAGTAAGGCGCTCACGCTGACTTTTTCTATTGATGGTCTGGATAATGCGGAATTGGATATGGGGCGTTTTAAGACAGTACAGCTCAAGCCAGAACAGCGTCTACGTCTGAATGCCCGTATTGTCAGTATGCCGAGAAAGTTTGATGGCGCAACTCACTCGGTGAAATTAATTGCACAGCCAGATGCGGCTAGTGGCCTGCCTACTCTGTCACACGATAGTGTGTACTACATTCCAACGAGATAAATTATGGGTGCTAATGATTTAATTTTGAGCATCGGTCTCGGTGTAATTGCTGAACTGATGATTTATATGTTGCTGACGCGTGTCTTCAAGCTTCAGGCCAAGGCTGCGGCAATGGCCATTGCAATGCTGGTTGTGCTGGCTTACGTGCCATGGGCAATAATGGTCTGGCCTGGTGCGGATGTGTTCTCAATTCACCTGGCTATCTATCTCACCACGGCCTACGCCCTGGGTATGATTGGTTCACGTCAAGGCAAGGGCTGGCACTGGGCGCCTGCATTGATCGTCGCATTTTTTGTCGGTGTCATTACGATTAATATTGTCTTTGTCAGTGTGGCCGAGCAGGGCATTACGGGCCTGTTCGCTGAACTGTTGCCCAAGCCCCGTTCTGCGGATGTGGCTGACTCACGTTTTCCAGGTGTGGTTTCCCACGATTATCAAGAGAAAGAGGCCTTGTATAATGCCTATCTTGTTGAAG
>Ga0316204_10008789_pt1 | contig 13812 bp, 14 predicted proteins | sample 6monrhotite_MG_2_FD_205661 | JGI IMG/M metagenome (GOLD analysis project Ga0316204, IMG submission 205661) | Microbial mat bacterial communities from mineral coupon in-situ incubated in ocean water Damariscotta River, Maine, United States -... | ecosystem: Environmental > Aquatic > Marine >... | reverse complement strand
TTACTGTGGAGTAAGAGACATGGGTGAGTATACAACACAAGAATTACTCTCAATTTTTGCAATGCAAGGCTTTGCTGGTTTTAGTTTGTTTAGCGTGCTTCTACTTATGGCGCTCGGCCTGGCAATTATATTTGGCCAAATGGGTGTTATTAACATGGCACATGGAGAATTTATGGCTGTAGGTGCATATACAACATACCTATTGTCAGCAATGAGTGAAAAATATTTTCCTGGGTTTATTCAATACTATTTTATTTTCGCAATTCTCTTCTCATTCGTAATCGCGGGAGCATTGGGGTATCTGGCGGAGTTAGCGCTCATCAGGCATCTCTATAAAAGACCACTTGATACGCTTTTAGCAACATGGGGTTTAAGTTTAATTATGCAGCAAGCCTTTCGTTCGATTTTTGGTGCGAGAGAAGTAAGTCCAACTTTACCGGAATGGCTATTAGGTTCATATCAACCTACGGAATCAATTGATATACCGCTTAATGGCTTATTTGTCTTGGGTTTAACCGCCGCTGTGACTTTAGGTGTGTTTATCCTGATGTATCGATCAAGTTGGGGTTTACGTGTTCGTGCTACTACACAAAACAGGGTGATGAGTGGTGCTGTTGGTATTAATACTAAAAAGATTGATCGTCTTACTTTCGCTCTAGGTTGTGGCATTGCTGGAGTTGCAGGTGCAGCATTTACGACTATCGCCTCTACCGGTCCGACCACAGGATCATTATATATCGTTGATACCTTCATGGTTGTTGTGTTTGGTGGTGCAGGAAGTTTATTAGGAACAATAGCTTCAGCATTTTCAATAGCACAGGGACAATCAATTTTGGAATTCTTTATAAGTGGCTCAATGGCCAAAGTAATTACATTACTTACTATTGTTATTTTCTTAATGATGCGTCCGGAAGGATTATTCGCAAGCAAAGTACGTAAGTAAACGTAAACGAGTCTGGAGAAAAAAATGAACTTTATATATGAAAGATTGTTAGGCGGAAAAAACGGGATGATTGGCGTCGCCATCCTGGCCGTTTTAATTTTCATTATTTTACCGCTCAGTCTTGATCTGTTTCGTTTAAATCTCGTTGGTAAATATCTTACGTATGCTTTTGCAGCAGTGAGTTTGGTTTTACTTTGGGGTTATGGTGGTATTTTAAGTTTAGGCCAGGGCGTGTTCTTTGGCCTAGGTGGATACAGTATGGCAATGTTTCTTAAGTTAGAAGCATCTGATCCTGTTAGTACCAAGATACAATCTACGCCAGGTATTCCAGATTTTATGGATTGGAATCAGTTAACAGAGTTGCCCTGGTTTTGGGAGCCGTTCAACAGTTTCGGATTTACTACCGTAGCCGTTATTTTAATTCCAGGAATCTTTGCTTTTATCATTGGCTATTCAATGTTTAAGCGCCGTGTTGGTGGAGTGTACTTTGCCATCATTACGCAGATCATTGCTCTAATCTTGACAGTTTTAATAGTTGGACAACAAGGTTATACCGGTGGAATAAACGGGATTACAGATTTAAAAACATTGAATGGATGGGATATCCGTGAAGATTCGTCAAAGTACATTCTCTATTTTATAAACGCGATTCTATTATTTGGTGTAATATTTATAAGTCGGTATGTTCTGACGAGTAAATTTGGTCGTCTACTACTAGCGATGAAAGATAAAGAAGATCGGGTAAGGTTTTCAGGTTACGACGTTTCTAATTTTAAAATATTTGTTTTTGTCCTTTCAGCCATGATAGCTGCAATTGGTGGTGCGATGTTTACCTTGCAAGTTGGATTTATGTCCCCTTCATTCGTGGGCATTGTACCATCAATTGAGATGGTTATCTTTGCCGCGGTTGGTGGACGTATGTCATTGATCGGTGTTGTTTACGGTACGTTACTTGTTAACTTTGGTAAAACAATGTTTTCAGAAACATTCCCTGAATTCTGGTTGTTCTTAATGGGTGGATTATTTATCGCGGTTGTTATGTATTTTCCAAATGGTCTTGCTGGTTTGTGGGATAAGCACGGTTACAGGCTAACAAGCTGCATTAAAAATTTACAATGCTATAGCAACATTAAGGCATTTATTGATAGTAAACGTACAAGCAAAGTTAATGCAGTTAATGAGTAATGTTATTTGAGGGAGTCAGTCTTATGACTAGTACAGATTTTACATTGGCCATTGAAGATTTAACGGTATCTTTTGATGGATTTAAAGCCGTTGACAGTTTGAATCTTTATCTCGATAAAGATGAACTTCGAGTTGTTATTGGGCCAAATGGTGCCGGAAAAACCACCGTGTTGGATTTAATTTGTGGAAAAACAAAATCATCAGAAGGAAGTATTAAATTTAGAAACAAAGAACTAACAAGTCTTGCTGAGCATGAAATTGTTCAAGCCGGTGTCGGTCGAAAATTTCAGACACCATCTATTTATGAGAATCTGACGGTATATGAAAATCTGGAGATATCTTTTCCACGTGGACGCGGTGTTTTTGGTTCAATTACTTTTAAGTGTACAGAAGAAGTAGATGAACGCATTAAGGAAGTGGCCGGTGAAATATTTCTTGAACCGTTGCTTGAAATGGAAGCGGCTCTATTGAGCCATGGACAAAAACAGTGGTTAGAGATCGGCATGTTACTTATTCAGGATCCAGAACTGTTAATGTTGGATGAACCAGTAGCGGGTATGAGTGTAAAAGAACGAGATCAAACTGCTGAATTATTGAAAAGAATTTGCAAGGGGCGATCAGTACTCGTGATTGAGCATGATATGGCTTTTGTAGAAAAAATTGCAGACAAAGTTACAGTTCTGCACCAAGGAAAAATTCTTGCCGAAGGTGACATGCAAACCGTTCAAAGTGATCCAAATGTTATAGAAGTTTATTTGGGACATTAGAAAATAAAGGTAGAGGAGTATTTATTGTGCTTGAAGTATCAGATCTACATGTAAGTTATGGGCAAAGTGAAGTTATTCACGGTATTAATTTCCAGGCAAAAAAAAATGAAACGCTGGCGATTATGGGTCGTAATGGAATGGGTAAAACTACGCTTTTTAAATCGTTAATAGGTATTCTGGAAGTTGGTAAAGGGTGCATAAAAGTGGATGGAAAAGATGTCACCAGTAATGAAAGTTTCCAGCGCGTTGAAAATGGTATTGCTTATGTGCCGCAAGGTAGAATGATATTTCCAACTCTAACAGTGCAGGAAAATATAGAAACAGGTATGGAAGTATCAGGATTAAAAAGAATACCTGATGATATTTATGCATTGTTTCCAGTGTTACAAGAAATGCGTCACCGTAAAGGCGGTAATCTTTCCGGTGGCCAGCAACAACAGTTGGCAATAGCACGTGCATTGGTAACAAACCCGAAGGTACTATTGTTAGATGAGCCAACAGAAGGTATTCAGCCTTCTATTATCAAAGATATTGCAAATATACTTAATGAGATTCAAAAAATACGCGACATCACAATTATTGTTTCAGAACAGGTGCTGAGTTTTACCATGGCCATAGCAGATAGAATAATTGTGATTGATGGTGGTAACTTCATTCATGAAGACTTGAGAGAAGATGTCGATACTGCACAGATTAGCAAATATCTTTCAGTCTAATTAATTTAAAGTAAGGTTTATTCGGCTAACATATCACGTAGATTAGCCAGATGTGCTCTACCGCGTTCCTGGCGTTCCTCTTCGGGCACTTCAATTCCCTGGCCTTGCCACTTCAAGTTTTCTTCTGGAAGTTCTTCAATAAAACGACTGGGTTCACAGTCAATAACCTCACCAAAGCGTTTACGCTTTTTACAAAACGTAATGGTCAGAGTGCGTTGTGCACGGGTAATTCCAACATAAGCAAGGCGACGTTCTTCGTCGATATTATCTTCATCGATACTGCTACGATGCGGTAAAATATTTTCTTCAACCCCAACTAAAAAGACATGGGGAAATTCAAGACCTTTGCAGGCATGTAAAGTCATTAAATGCACCTGACCACTTCGATCATTATCTGCATCACGATCCAGTGTATCCAGTAAAGTTAACTTCGCAACGAGATCGCTTAAGCTAGCCTCAGGTTCTTTGCGATGTAAATTACGTAACCATGTGATCAAATCACGAACATTATTCATTTTACGTTCGGCAATTTCAGGCTCTTTACTGGTATCCAATAGCCATTGTTCGTAATTTATATCAGAGATAAGTCGCTCTACAACGGCGATAGGATCTTTCTGGTCCAGTGTGGTTTCCAGTCGACTGAACCAGTTAACAAAGTCTCGCAAGTTTGTGGTGGCTTTGGGGCTAAACGCCTGACTCAGGTGATCGCTCCAGCAGGCGGTAAATAAAGAGCATTCCTGTGAGTTGGAAAATTTTCTCAGTTTTTCCAGGGTGCCGGGTCCAATTCCCCGGCGCGGAGTATTCGCAATGCGCAAGAAGGCATTGTCGTCATCCGGGTTCGCCAGCATGCGCAAGAATGCCATGATATCTTTTATTTCGGTGTAAGCAAAAAAGGACATGCCGCCACTTAAGTAGTAAGGGATGTTATGTTCACGTAACAATCTCTCAAATAAACGTGACTGGTGATTGCCGCGATAAAGGATTGCATAATCGTCATAACAACTTTGTTTTTGAAACTGATGGTGGATTAATTCGGTAACAACTTGCTCTGCTTCCTGTTCATCATCGGCTGCACGAATGACTGCAATGGGATCACCTGTGCCCAGTTCACTCCAGAGGCGTTTTTCAAACGCATGCGGATTATTGGCGATTAAGGTATTAGCGGCGTTTAAAATTGTTCCGGTAGAGCGATAATTTTGTTCCAGTTTAATGACACGTAAATTACTAAAGTCCTGTTTTAATAATTCCAGATTTTCTGGCTGCGCACCACGCCAGGCATATATAGATTGATCATCATCGCCAACGACGGTTAGGCCATTGCGATCACCAATGATTTGTTTCACTAGAGCATACTGTGTGGTATTGGTGTCCTGATATTCATCAACCAGCAAGTAGCGTATGCGGCTACGCCATTTTTCCAGAATATCATCCCGATCACGAAACAATAGCACCGGCAACATGATGAGATCGTCAAAGTCGACGGCGTTATAGGTTTTTAAACATCGGTTGTATTCAAGATATAATTTAGCGGCGGTTTGTTGCATGGAGTCAGTCGCTATTTTCGCAGCATCTTCCGGTGTAACAAAGGCATTTTTCCAACGACTGATCTGCCAACGTGTGGCATCAGCCTGATTACCGGGGTCGCCGTATTCGCGACGCATGAGTTCCTTCACCAGATTGATGGTGTCCGTTTCATCATAAATCGAAAAGCCGGCTTTATAACCCAGTGCTTTTAATTCACGGCGAATGATATCGAGGCCAAGGGTGTGGAAAGTAGAAATGCGTAGGCCCCTGGTCTTCTCTTTAGGCATCAGTTTCTGCACACGCTCTTTCATTTCGCGTGCCGCTTTGTTGGTAAAGGTTACCGCCGCAATACTGGAAGCAGGTATCTCGCAAGTCTCGATCAAATAGGCAATTTTTTGTGTGATGACGCGGGTCTTGCCACTGCCAGCACCGGCAAGTACGAGCAAGGGGGCATCAGTAGTGAGAACGGCAGAGCGTTGGGCAGGATTTAGCTGTGATGACATGTGAGGCATTCTATAGAGGAGTGACGGGTAAATCAGCGTTGACATTACGTTGTACTGGTGCTGCTTGATATATGGTTATTTATTAACCACTTATTCACTATTCTATATTATTAAATGTAATCTTATTCACGTTGCTCTATTAAGAAATGGGATGGATTTTGCTATGATTGCGGCCCCGTTAAATGATGACCTGTATGCCCTGCTCCAAAAAGTACTTGTCTTTATGTTTTTAGCGGAATATTCAGCTGTACTTTCAATGAGTTGCGTTTAAACCCGATAAGGGATGCCGTGACACCACCTTTTAATAGAGGTGAGCAAGACGAGTTTTTACTGCTTTTTGTCTGTAAAAATAAAGTACATAGAATTGGTATGTAATACCCACTAATTTGTAAAGAGATCTGTCAGACCTCAGGTGTGAATGGATTTCTGTATGAGCAACGTTAACACTGAGGAGAATACTTTTGGCACCACTAGCGGATGAAGAACAGGCAGCGGTCAGCACCAGGATTTTTAACACAAAGCAGATTATTGCCGGAATTGTATTTCTCGCTGCTGCGTTGTTTGTTGCGACAACTGTGCCCAATGTTCAGGTGGCCTGGGTTACCGGGTTTTTATTCCTGACAATTTACCTGTTTGCGTTTGAGCTGGTAGGTGTTGATGTGGCCGCAATTTCCATTATGGTGTTGCTGGGCCTAACATCGCTGCTGGCACCCATCATGGGCCTGGAAAAAGGCCTGGTGGATAATACACATCTGTTTGATGGCTTTGCATCAAATGCGGTGATGTCTATTATCGCGGTGATGATAATTGGTGCAGGACTGGATAAGACAGGGCTGATGTCGAAGGTTGCAGCCTTTATTCTTAAGGTTGGCGGCACGAGTGAAAAACGTATTATTCCGATTATCTCAAGCACAGTAGCAATCATTTCAAGCTTTATGCAAAACGTTGGTGCTGCTGCATTATTTCTGCCAGTGGTCTCACGTATCTCAGCACGCTCTGGTCTCCCTTTGTCTCGCCTTCTTATGCCGATGGGCTTTTGTGCAATTTTAGGCGGCACCGTCACCATGGTAGGCTCTAGCCCGCTCATTTTATTAAATGACCTGATCCTTACCTCGAATAAGGCACTGCCTGCTGCTCAGCAAATGGATACGTGGTCACTTTTTTCAGTAACACCTATTGGTCTGGTCTTAGTCGCGACAGGCATTATTTACTTTGTCATTGCAGGTCGTTTTGTTTTGCCAACGAATAAATCAGAAGGAACGACTGCATCCAGTAATACCATGCATTATTTTCAGGAAATCTATGGCTTGAATTATGGTCTGTTTGAAGTATTCGTCCCACATGACAGTTCACTTGTTGGCAAACTTCTGGAAGATATTGAACATCTCGATGGCATTCGTGTCATTGCTGCGCTTCGTCCTGGTAACGATCTGCGTATCGGCCCAGGAAGTTTGGCACGTGACGTGAGTATTGAGGCAGGAAGTGTTCTGGGAATTTTAGCGAGCCCTGATAATCTTGAGCGTTTTGTAGAACGCTACGCAGTGACACAGCGTAAAAATATTCAGACGTTTACGGATGCACTGGCACCCACTAAAGCGGGTATTGCTGAAGTTGTAATTCCGCCAGGTTCAAATCTGATAGGTAAAAGTGCACGTGATGCATGGCTGCGTAAAACCTATGGCGCTGCCATGGTGGCATTACACCGCAATGGAGAAACCATGCGTGAAGGTGAAGGCATTCGTGACCTTCCTTTGCAAGCAGGTGACACCCTGGTAATCCACACGACATGGCTGGCATTGTCACGCCTGGGAACGAATCGTAACTTTGTGGTTGTAACGACAGAGTATCCACGCGAAGAAGAAGCACGTACAAACAAGGTTTGTTTTGCCGGGTTATTTTTTAGTGTCGCGTTGTTTATGGTGTTGTTTACTGATATTCGTTTATCGGTTGCGCTATTAACGGGTGCGGTTGGTATGATCTTATCCGGCGTGTTAAGTATTGATGAAGCCTATGAGGCGGTAAGCTGGAAAACCGTGTTTTTATTGGCATCGCTTATCCCACTTGGTCTTGCAGTAGAAACTTCTGGTACCGCCAAATGGATTGCTGATCAGACCTTAAGTGTTGTTGGCCACATGCCATTATGGGTAATCCAGTCATCCGTTGCTGTTTTAGCAACATTTTTTACTTTGGTGATGTCCAATGTGGGTGCGACCGTGTTGCTTGTACCACTAGCAGTAAACATTGCCATTGGTGCCGGTGGCAATCCCGCTGTATTTGCATTGACGGTTGCTCTTGCGACGTCCAACTCTTTCTTGATCCCAACACATCAGGTAAATGCATTAATTATGGGGCCAGGCGGATACCGTGTGCCTGACTTTATGCGTGCTGGCGGGATTATGACGATTCTATTTTTAATCGTCATGATGATCATGATTACCGCAATATACGGTTAAGAATTGTGGTGCTGAAGTTTTATAAACAAATGGCGAAAGCTGTTTTGTCTATTGTACTGATATGCATACCGACATTTTCTTTTGCCAGTACGGCTACAGCGCAGCATATTGATCTGACCAGTTCGATGATTGGCTTTATGTCGATAGGTATTTTTGTGATTGCCTATATTCTTGTAATGGCAGAAGAGTTCACCCATCTGCGCAAATCAAAGCCTGTCATTATTGCAGCCGGTATTATTTGGGCAATGATTGGTTGGGCATACGCATCAAATGGTTTAACCGATACCGCAGAACATGCCGTTCGGCAGAATTTACTGGAATACTCAGAGCTGATGTTATTCCTGCTTGTCGCAATGACCTATATAAATGCGCTGGAAGGACGTAGTGTTTTTACTGCTTTACGTTCATGGTTAATCCAGAAAGGTTTTGGACTACGCCAGCTTTTCTGGATGACAGGTTTTCTTGCATTTTTTATATCTCCCGTTGCCGACAACTTAACAACAGCGCTGTTGATGTGTGCGGTTGTTCTGGCCGTGGGCGGTAATAATGTTCGCTTCGTTAGCATTGCCTGTATCAATATAGTTGTGGCGGCGAATGCAGGCGGGGCGTTTAGTCCTTTTGGTGATATTACGACGCTAATGGTATGGCAAAAGGGAATGGTTGACTTCTGGACCTTTTTTGCACTTTTTATTCCATCACTGGTCAACTTTATAGTGCCGGCTGCGATTATGCATTTCGCGATTCCAGACACCAAGCCTGAAGCCGCTAGTGATGAAGTGCATATGCAGCGTGGTGCAAAACGTATCATTGGACTATTTCTATTAACCATTGCAACGGCGGTTAGCTTTCATAATTTTCTATATTTGCCTCCGGTCATTGGCATGTTGACGGGGCTTGGATATTTGCAATTTTTTGGTTATTTTCTGAAAAAGACGGTGCATAAAGATCTGGTTGCACCAGCCAATGCAGAACATAATGTCGGTGATGTTGTACCCTTTGATGTCTTTAATCGTATCTCACGTGCCGAGTGGGACACATTGCTTTTCTTCTATGGTGTTGTGCTGTGTGTTGGTGGCCTTGGTTTTATCGGTTATCTGAGTATGGCGTCAGAGTTTATGTATACCGGCTGGGGTGCAACCAATGCCAATATCGCTGTTGGACTGATGTCGGCCATTGTTGATAATATCCCGGTGATGTTTGCCGTTTTAAGCATGAATCCGGATATGCCAACCGGACAGTGGTTACTCGTAACGCTAACCGCTGGTGTTGGTGGTAGTCTGCTTTCTATCGGCTCTGCTGCTGGTGTTGCCTTAATGGGGCAGGCGCGTGGTAAGTACACTTTCTTTAGCCATCTTAAGTGGACACCGGCCATTGCACTTGGTTATATCGCCAGTATTTATTGCCACTTGTGGATCAACGCAGCGTATTTCTAATATCATATATACTTTCTATTAAAGAAAATTAATCTCTGAAGCAGCATACGTATTGAGGCAAGTAAAATGGATATGATTTTAGTAGAGCACGACGTGTCATCAGCCAAAATGGAAGTGATGGGTGTCTATGGTTGGCCCATCTGGAGCAAAGAAGTCTCTGAATTCCCCTGGACCTATGACCGTCCTGAGAGTTGTTATTTTCTTGAGGGGGATGTCATTGTCACCCCAGAGGGCGGCGAGCCGATTCAAATGGGTGAAGGTGATTTTGTGACTTTTCCAAAAGGCATGACATGTACCTGGCAAATTAAAGAAGACGTCAAAAAGCACTATACCTTCAAGTAATTTTTCTCCATCAATTTTGTGGTTTGTCCTGTTTCTCGATTTCCCGGGTCAGGGCAAACAACAGCCCCTTCTCTACCCAAATATCAACAGCCAGCCCTTTTGAGAAAACGGTAATGGGTTTATTGCCTTCTTCGAGCAATGGAATATTTTTGAAGACCTCAGGCTTATAGATGGTTTGGTAAAGCGATTGCACACGGCCCGTTTTTTTATCCTTTAGGCGAAGCTGTGCAGCGGTAATTCCCTGTATAGAACAGTAACGCGCACCGACTAAAGTCTGTCTGGCTTGATTAATCAGACTTGACTCAATGGGCGAAAAATCAAGCTCGGTAAAATATTGACGAATCAGATCGATGCTGGATGTTTCTATCTCCAGCGGTCTGAGTTTAATATGATTTTTCGCAACTTCATTGCCAATGCGATCTTCCAGATCAAAAGCTGGATTAAAGTTAATGTATAAACTGCTGGCAAGTACAACGAAAACAAATGCAAACGAAGCGACCCAACGTAGTTGTACAGGTTTAGTCTTGATTGGTTTATTGGCTCCCTGCTGTTGAATATCGAGGAACTTTTTAAGTTGTGTGTCCGATAGCGATTTACTATTGATATGACGTTGCAAGGATTCTTTCAGATGACGTTGAGTCATAGTACAACCTCCACTGATGTTATGGAGTCGGCATCAAATATCTGAAGTAGTTTTTTGCGCATGCGGTAGATTTTCGAGAGTATTGTGCCTTTAGGGATTTCAAGTTGCGTCGAAATTTCAGCCGTGCTCATACCTTCGATGGCCCAGAAATAAATAATTTCCCTTTCATCAGCTTGTAAATGATCTAAAACTTTTTCCACCATATCCTCGTTAATAACCATTGTTTCCAGCGTTTGCACATCAAAGTCAGCGGGCAGATGATCTTCTTCCATTTCATCAAACTGAAGAATATTTTGACGGCGACAGTCGTCAATAAACTGGTTATGAATAATGCGTTTTATATAGGAAGAAGGATTGGTTGCTTCATGTCGTGAGTTTATAAACTTTTCTATAGCCGTTTGTAACAGATCATGGGCATTATGTTCATTACAGCATAAGGCATAACAGTAGCGATAAAGTTTTTGCAGAGTTTGTTGATCAAACATAGCTTATGCCTGCAGAGTAAACCCGGTAATCCAGCCATGCTGTATAAATTCGACAAGATACGCTTGAAAATCATCAGCAAAAGCATGGCTAAGCTGTTGTAGCATGTCTTTACCTGCAATAGCGGTGAGTGCCGCATGCTGGGTTTTATTTAATGATTTAAAGTCTGTTTTATAACCTGACCTATATATAGTGTAGTAGTTTGCTGTTTCAGGCAGCACAAATTCTTGTCCAGTCTCAGGAGTGCCTCGGTTGGCCTGCCATATTTCTAATATTGGAAAGACACTAAGGTGCAGTGACAAGGACTTGCTGAGTTGAAAGATAATTTTTGGCTGTTGATCTAGTGGTACTTGTTGCAAATCTTCAAAATTAAAAGGCGTATCATTTTCAGTAAAATGAGACGTGTGCCAATGCCATTCAAACGTGGCCAGATCTGGCAGATAATTAAATTCTTTAAGTTCATCATGTAATTGAACTTGATAGTGTAAAAATTCGCTAAAGCGACCACCATATTTATTTAGGTCAGGATGAAGTGATGGGTACTGAAAACGATACTGACGGCAGAGTTGATGAAAGTAATTTTCACCAAGAATATTTAAGCAGGCAGGGTATATTTCTCCGAGGACCTTTTGATGAGCACCATTGAGATTGCTACGGTAAATCGATAATTGCTTCTCAGGCGATAAACTTCCACTAACGGATAACTGGGACAAAAACTGCTCGTCATTATTCTGTGGCTGTAGCAGAGATTCGATAAAGCCCTGTTCAATATTAGCGAGCGGCATACGTCAAGATCTCGGATTTTTGCAGATTAAAAGTTTCAGCCTTGTGCGCTTCCTGCATTAAACGCTCTAATGAGGGAATATCATTATCCCATTCGATAAGTGTTGGAACATTGTCGGTGAATTGAATCAGCTGTTGATACAGTGACCATACTGGGTCTGAGACAGGATTGTTGTGAGCATCTAATACAAAACCTTCGTGTTGTTCATATCCGGCGAGATGAATCTCACGGATACGATCATGCGGCAATTGCCTGATGTAGGCCTCGGCATCTATGCCCTGATTAAGGCGATTTACAAAAATATTATTCACATCAATGAGTAAGTCGCAGTCAGCCTGCGTTGCCACTTCCCGTACAAACGCAACTTCATCCAGAACGGTCTCGGAAAATTTCATATAACTGGAGACATTCTCCACCAGGATTCGTTCACCGAGAAAGTCCTGTACCTGGCTAATTCGACCGACCATATGGCGCAATGATTCTTCCGAATAGGGAATGGGCAACAAATCGTGAGAGTGAAATCCATCAACTGAGGTAAAGCATAAATGTTCCGATAACCAGCTAATCTGATGTTGGCGCATTAGATCTTTGAGTTGACCAAGATAGTTCAAATCAAGAGGATCGACTGATCCCAGCGATAAGCCGACACTGTGAAATGTCACAGGATAGAGATCGCATATCGCTTCAAGCTGGGCAGGGATGACGCCACCGGCGGCCATATGATTGTCTGCCAATAATTCCAGCCAGGGAATTTGCGGCTGTGTGGCAAGAATCTCATCAATATGGGGCGAGCGTAGACCAATACCCACACCGGATATTGGTCGTTGCTCTTGTTGTTGCCGTTCTTGCATGCTTAAAACGTGCGTTATGACTTGGCGGGCTTAATTTTGGCGACACTACCACCGACGATTTTGGCACAGGTACCCTTGGGTACATATACCCACTCCTGTGGGTCATTGTCCATGGTCGCCTGTCCTGAACAGTTGTGTTTGCCATTCAGAGCACCACAATCATTCATGCCCTTTTTAGCAATGCCAGAGCATTTTTCCCAGAATTTGGGTTGCTCCGGTACGGCATTGGCCGAGGTGCTGATCATGACAGTGCCCATAGCGAGAATGCCAGCAACAGTAGATTTTACCAGTGTGTTTTTGTCTTTCATGTTCCCTCCATATTTAAGTGAACAGGTGATGAGTAAAATATTTTTTACCTGTTAGTGCTTAAACGAATGAGGAGGTGATTTGATTGCAGAAAAGTCAAAATAAAGTGAAATAGTTTAACGTCGTAGAATAGCGATCCATCGCCAGAGATTGAGCAGACTGGCCAGAGAGGCGGCGACATAGGTATAGGCCGCTGCCTTTAATACCTTGCGCACGGCGGGCAGATCATCTTCATGCACATACTGGCCTTCTATTAATATAGGCAGGGCCTTGCCAAAGCTGGCATCGATTTCAACCGGTAGTGTTATCAGGTTGACGATTACAGCCATGCCCATGCTGAGTAAAAAAATGGCAGTCATTAAAAGGCCGCTGGCAGGCGCCTTGGTGATCGCAGTCACAAACGGCATGGCCATGATAACGACGGTGCCAAATTTTTGTGCATACAGCGCCAGCCGTGCCAGTTTAGTCCGGGTGTTCAGCATGGTTTCATTACGATGATGCTGAATGGCATGACCGACTTCATGCGCAGCGACGGCAATGGCTGAAAGAGACTTGGTATTAAAAAATTGTTCAGAGAGACGTACGGTTTTGCTTGTCGGGTCGTAATGATCACCCTCGGCACCTGCCTGCTCAACCGTCACATCCAGTTTGTAACGTTCAATTAAATGCTCAGCCAGCTCAGCCCCTGTGCCAGGCATGTCGTCTATGGTTTGGTTGTAACGTTTAAAGGTACGGCGGGCCCACATCTGTGGGCCAAAGATGACGATTAATATTAAAATGAGTATTAGGACGTAGTGCATGAGGTGATTTTAGCTGTAGGAGCGGCGTCTCGCCGCGATTGTGTCGGTAACAGGTGATCGCGCCGAGACGCCGCTCCAG
>Ga0316204_10008788_pt1 | contig 13812 bp, 15 predicted proteins | sample 6monrhotite_MG_2_FD_205661 | JGI IMG/M metagenome (GOLD analysis project Ga0316204, IMG submission 205661) | Microbial mat bacterial communities from mineral coupon in-situ incubated in ocean water Damariscotta River, Maine, United States -... | ecosystem: Environmental > Aquatic > Marine >... | reverse complement strand
GGCGGGTGTCACAATGGACTCCACTGTCACGCATGTATGCCAATCAGCGCACACTGCGTCTGGCCGATGGTCCGGATGAGGTGCATCATATGGTGGTGGGCCGCAACGAAATGGGCAATGCCGGTTACAAACCACAGCGTTAGTTTGAACTAAAGCGAATGAAGAGGGGCTGGAAGAAATTCCGGCCCTTTTTTATGCCGATCTAAATCGCGCCGCTAAATCCGCTGCTTGCGCCAGCGCGATAAGGATCAAATACCGCCGCGATGGATCGTAGATAGGGCGTGGCATCATCGCTGCAGGTAATATGTCCGTTATTCCGTTTGAGCAGACCGCGTTTTTCAAAGGGAGCCAGTTGGCCTGCATAGCCTTTTGTGCCACCAAGGGCACCGATGTCGGCCTCGCCGCGGCATAATATGTCTTCGATTATCCGGCCATAGAGCGCGTCGTCCTGCGTTCTGGCCACGCCCAGATTCGCGGATAGTCGCCCGTCACTGACCGCCTCGCGCCATGCACCGACATTCTTGTCATTTTGCAGGATCTGGTCCGGGAACATACTGATTGCGGTGGCGCCCATGCCGATCAGATAGGGACTGGGATCATGGGTATAGCCTTGAAAATTGCGAGAGATTTCACCCGCACGTGCGGCAATCGCCATCGGATCGTCGGGCAGTGCAAAATGGTCAAATCCAATGGCATCATATCCGGCGCTGACCAAAGTGCGATATCCCATTTGCGCCATGGCAAATCTTTGCGCCTGATTGGCCATAATGCTGGTATCCATCTGCCGTTGGCGTGCGATCCGTTGGGGCAGGTGGGCATAGCCGAACAGGGCAATACGCTCGGGCGTCAGTTCTATCGCAGTCTTCAAACTATCGCTCAAATCCGAACCAGTCTGTCCGGGCAAGCCATACATCATGTCGAAATTGATCGACTGGACACCGTTGGCGCGCAGCTGTTCGATCGCCTCGACAATCATTTCATAGGGTTGCACACGACCGATCACTTCCTGCACCACGGGAGAGAATGTTTGCACGCCCATGCTGGCATGGCTGACACCGGTTTTGCCAAGTGTCGCGGCCCATTCCGCGCTGAAATCGCGCGGGTCCAGTTCCACCGAAATTTCACTGCCGGTGGTGTTAAAACTACTCTTCAGCGCTTCAATCAAATGGACAAATTTATCGGCTGCAATAGCATTTGGACTGCCTCCGCCAAAGGCAATACGTTTCACCTGATGTCGGGAAGTGACCAACTCGCCGATCAATCGAATCTCACTGAGCAGGGCGTCGATATAGGCTTGCAGACGTTTCTGTTTATTGGCCCGCCCGGTGTTGCAGGCGCAATAGAAGCAAATTTCATTGCAATAAGGGATATGCAAATAGAGCGATAAATCTGCGTTTGGGGGTATGGCGACCAGTGCTTTTCCCAACGCGGTTTTATCATCCAAAGGTTGAAATTCAGCAGCCGTCGGATAGCTGGTGTAACGCGGAACTGGACGCGCCAATAAGTCTGGATGGTATGGCCACATGCATGTTCTGATGATGGAAAAGCATTTCCCTGTCTTTGCGCTATATCAAAAACGGTTAAACGGTTGCGATGTCGCGGTTTTATTGTAGCTTCGGCCCAAAGCGATTCACGTATTCCTCAAAAAGGAGCCCTGCATGACCGACAAGTTAGAAACCATGGCCGTCCACGCCGGTACGGAACCAGACCCAACCACCAACGCACGGATCACGCCGATTTACCAGACGGCCTCCTATGTGTTTGATGATGTCGAGCACGCCGCCGACCTGTTCAACCTGGATGCGGTGGGCAACATTTATACGCGGATCATGAACCCGACCAATGGCGCGCTGGAAGGCAAGATTGCGGCGATGGAAGGCGGCATGGCGGCGTTGGCTGTGGCTTCCGGTCATGCAGCGCAGCTTTTGGTGTTTCATGTCCTGATGGATCCCGGCGCCCATATTGTGGCGGCGAAAAAACTCTATGGCGGCTCGCTCAATCAACTGGCGCATAGCGTTAAGAAATTCGGCTGGGATGTCAGCTTCGTCGATGTGGATGATCCGGAAGAAGTGCGGGCCGCGATTACCGATGATACCCGCTGTGTTTTTATCGAAAGCCTCGCCAATCCCGGCGGTGTGGTGCAGGATATTGCCGCGATTGCCGATATCGCCCATGCGGCAGGCATCCCGCTCATCGTGGACAATACCATGGCCTCTCCGGTGCTGTGCCGCCCGATTGAGCATGGTGCGGATATTGTGGTGGAAAGCGGCACCAAATTTCTGGGTGGACATGGCAACAGTATCGCAGGCTTGATCGTTGACAGCGGCAAGTTTGACTGGACGCAGAGCGACAAGTTTGCGTTTTTGAATCAACCCAATGCTAGCTATCATGGCAAAATATTTACCGATGCCTTTGGCGAGCTTGCGTTTATATTGGCGGCGCGGGCGTTATCCCTGCGCGACCTCGGCCCAGCGCTCGCGCCGCAAAATGCATTCTACATTTTGACCGGGATGGAGACGCTTGCGCTACGCATGGAACGGCATTGCGACAACGCGCTGACACTGGCAAAATGGCTGCAACGCAGGGATGAGGTTAGCTGGGTTTCCTATGCCGGATTGCCGGACAGCGACTATCACGCGCTGGCGCAAAAATATCTGGGCGGCAAAGGGGGCGCGGTGTTTACATTCGGGCTCAAGGGCGGCCATGAAGCGGGTGTAAAACTGGTCAGCGCAGTCAAATTGTTCAGCCACCTCGCCAATATCGGCGATACGCGGTCATTGATCATCCACCCCGCATCAACAACGCATAGCCAGTTATCGGAAGCGGAATTGCTGGAAGCTGGCGCAGGGCCCGATGTGGTACGTGTGTCTGTCGGGATCGAGCATATTGATGATATTATTGCTGATATGAACCAAGCACTGGAAACCTTGTAGTGGCCGATGACGATTATGTTTATGATGAAGAATCTGGAGAATGGCTAAGCCCCGAAGAAGCCGCAGCAAAGGCGGCGGGGCCAGAAGTGCTGGACGCGGTCGGTAATGTGCTGACCGATGGTGATGCGGTCACGCTGATAAAGGACCTGAAAGTCAAAGGCGCGGGGCAGACGCTCAAGCGCGGAACCGTAATCAAAACCATCCGCTTGACTGGTGACGCGCAGGAAATTGACTGCAAGCATGCAGGGATAAAAGGTTTGGTCCTGCGTGCGGAATTTGTGAAAAAGCGGAATTAAGTGGTGATGTTGCCGCTGGCAAAGTCGAAGAAATCTATGATGCGTTAGAAAAACTGAACTCCAAAAATTCAATCATCCTTTCTGAATTTGTCAATAGTTAGGGGATTGCGGTGCCGCTATACCAAGTACGCAATATTTCAATCTCGCCGTTGCCCCAAAGCAGGCTGGGGCCTATTCCGCTTTATTCTGTACGTAACAGGTTGGTCTGGATTCTGGCCTTCGCCTGAATGGCACTCTGTCAACTATGTCACCCTCCGCCCGATCAGGGCAAATCATCCATGAAATATTCGCGTTCGGTCATTCTCCCGTTGCAGTGGCGGCACAATGCTATTAGGCAGCGGGCGTAATTCCTTATGCAACAGGAAGGAAAGCCTCCTCATGACCAATCTCTCCCAATCTATCCAGCGTATAAAACCTTCCGCCACGATGGCCATGACCGGCCGTGTGACCGAGTTGAAGGCTGAGGGAATTGATGTGATTGGGCTGTCCGCTGGCGAGCCCGATTTTGATACGCCGGATTTTGTCAAGGAAGCGGCGATCAAGGCGATCCGCGACGGGGAAACCAATTATACACCGGTTGACGGAACGATGGCTCTGAAAGAAGCAATCGTCGGCAAATTTTCGCGTGACAATGACCTGATCTACACGCCGAAACAGATTTCTGTAAACAGCGGCGGGAAGCAGAGCCTGTTCAACGCATTGGTTGCGACGATTGATCCGGGTGACGAGGTGATCATTCCCGCGCCATATTGGGTGAGCTATCCCGATATTGTCAACTTTGCGGGCGGCACACCGGTCCCCGTCGAAGCACGAGCTGATCAGAATTACAAGATTACACCCGAGCAATTGGAAGCGGCTATTACGCCGAAAACGCGCTGGTTGATTCTGAACTCGCCATCCAATCCGACCGGGGCCGCTTATTCTGGAGAGGAACTGAAAGCGCTGGCCGAGGTGATCCTGCCGCATCAGGATATGATGGTGATGACCGACGATATGTATGAACATATCTGGTATGCCGATTTTCCTTTCACGACGATTGCGCAGGTTTGTCCCGAAATGATTGATCGGACGCTGACTGTGAACGGTTGTTCAAAGGCCTATGCGATGACCGGCTGGCGGATCGGATTTGCCGGTGGTCCGGAGTGGCTAGTCAATGCGATGCGCAAATTGCAATCGCAATCGACATCCAACCCTTGTTCGATTTCTCAGGCAGCAGCTGTGGCGGCGCTCAACGGCTCACAGGATTTTCTGCTGGAACGCAATAACGCCTTCCAGAAACGCCGCGATCTGGTTGTGTCGATGATAAATGACACGCCGGGGCTAAGCTGTCCAACTCCGGAAGGGGCATTTTACGTTTACCCCGATGCCAGTGGGTTGATGGGAAAGACGACACCGAAGGGTGAAGTGATTAACACCGATGAGGATCTGATCGGCTATTTTCTGGATGAGGCGCAGGTTGCTGCGGTTCACGGAGCGGCATTTGGCTTGTCTCCGGCATTCAGGATTAGCTATGCCACGTCGGAAGATATTCTGGTTGAGGCTTGCACCCGCATTCAAAGGGCTTGTTCGAGTCTGTCTTAGATCTCAAGCACCGGATACAGTTGATCAACAAACCTTTCCTATTTCCGACTAAATGAATACCTCTCTGTGACAATGTTCACATCGGCGTCAGAATAGATATATTACAGGCTGTAACCAACAGGCGGGTTCGCACGAACAATGTTCATACCCCCAAGGAACAGACCATGACGAATATATTGAAATCAGATTTGACCCATAGTTTAGGATTTGGCTTTTTGGCCGGCGCGTTGGCGCTTTTTTTCATGCAGCCAGCGGATCAACGGGCTGACATGCAACATAATCTCTCTGCCACAGTCAGTTCGGCAACGCAGCTGTTTGGCTAATGGGACCCTTCGCCTCAAAAGCAATCGTTTTCGGCGCAGCTATCGCCAGTTTCGGTGCGATATGGGCTGGTGTGCAGAGTTCGCAACCAGCCGGGCAACACCAATCCCCCTTTGTTGGTGAAGCCCATGCCGCTGAAAAGGCGAAAATCATCCCCCGACCCCGGCTCGATGCCAAAGAAAAAGGCACAAGAGCCGTGGCGATTTTCGCTGGCGGTTGTTTTTGGGGTGTTGAAGGTGTTTTTGAACATACCAAAGGCGTAATCAGCGCCGCTTCGGGATATCATGGCGGAACAAAACGCAGCGCGAACTATAAGCTGGTGAGTGCAGGTCTGACCAATCACGCGGAAGCGGTGCGGGTTGTCTATAATCCGCAGCAGGTGAGCTATGGACAATTGATGCAGGTGTTCTTCTCGGTTGTAGCTGACCCGACAACGCTGAACCGGCAGGGTCCTGATCGCGGCAAGCACTATCGCTCGGCATTGGTTCCGGTCAATGGTCAGCAAGCCAAGGCTGCGCGGGCCTATATAGGCCAGCTGGACAAAGGCAAATATTGGAAGCGCCCCATTGTCACAAAAATCGAGCGACTTAAAACCTTTTACTATGCTGAAAAGTATCACCAGAACTTCATGCAGAAAAATCCAAGGCAGGGATATATTGTCCGCTGGGACAAACCAAAAATTGCTAACCTGAAGCGACATTTTCCGAAGAAATATCGCTCCAAGCCCGTAACTTGAGAGAGTGACCGGGAAGTTGCGCAAAAAGTTGCGCTGCTTAACGGGATATTAGTTCTGACTTGGTAACAAGAGCCATGGTCAACCACGAATTTGAAATTGTGATCTCATTGGCAGCGCTGGTCGTTGGCATTGCATTTCTGTGGGTGGCTCGAAGCCAGCCAGACTAAAACCCAGTTTACTTCGGACTCAGCACCATCAGCATTTGCCGACCTTCCAGCTTTGGATAAGCCTCGACCTTAGCCGTTTCTTTGGTGTCTTCCTGAACCCGCTGAAGCAATTGCATACCTAGCTGCTGGTGAGACATTTCACGACCCCGGAAACGCAGTGTGACCTTCACCTTGTCACCATTGTCGATAAACTTGTTCACGTTACGCATCTTCACGTCGTAATCGTGATTATCGATATTGGGTCTCATTTTTATTTCTTTAACATCCTGCACTTTTTGCGTTTTACGTGCAGCATTTGCCTTTTTCTGGGCTTCATATTTGAATTTTCCGACATCCAGAAATTTGGCAACGGGAGGATTGGCATTAGGAGAGACTTCGACCAGATCAAGCCCAACTTCCTTTGCCCGCTGAATAGCTTCACCGGTATTCAGAACGCCAAGATTTTCACCTCTGTCGTCAATAACCCGAACTTGATCGGCCATAATTGTATCGTTGAAACGCGGGCCACCTTTTACGGGTGGCATGGGACGGCGTGGTGGTGCAGCTATTTTATATACTCCTGAATCGTTGCTTAAACGGGTCAATAGCGGCAAAAAACCGCCTCCGCAAACTGTATTGGTTATTTAGTGTTCGATAGTCTTATGATCAACCTCTGACGGCTTATTTGGCTTGATAGATGGCTTTTTAGCCAGCGCCAAATTCTCGCAGCATCTCCGATTGTCTTGCAACTTGTTCAGAACAACGCTGAACCAAGAACAAGATCGGTAATTGCCAACCTTAAAGTTTCTCTTTCAAATCTGGAGCCGCTGCCTCTTCCTTGAGCGTCAGGACGGCCTCGTCGAGGGTTAAGAATTCTTGCTGTTTCTGTCCCAGACGACGCAGCGCGACCTTGCCTTCTTCGGCTTCCCGCATTCCGACGACCAGGATATTCGGGATTTTCCCGACGCTATGCTCGCGTACCTTGTAATTGATCTTCTCGTTGCGCAGATCGGCCTCGACACGAATGCCGGCCGCTTTCAACTTCTCCACCACCTGCTCGGCATAGTCATTGGCGTCGGTGACAATCGTTGCGACAACAGCTTGTGTTGGTGCCATCCATAGGGGTAATTTCCCAGCATAATGCTCGATTAGGATTCCGATAAACCGTTCATAGCTTCCGAATATTGCACGATGGAGCATCACGGGGCGTTCGCGGTCGCCGCTTTCCGCGACATAGCTGGCATCCAGACGTTCTGGCAACACGCGGTCGGACTGTATCGTTCCAACTTGCCAGGTCCGGCCAATTGCGTCGGTCAGATGCCATTCCAGTTTTGGCGCGTAAAATGCGCCTTCACCGGGAAGTTCCTCCCAACCATATTCTTCAGTAGCCATACCAGCATCGACGACAGCCTGCCGCAGTTCATCTTCGGCTTTGTCCCAGTCTTCATCTGAACCGTAACGCTGTTCGGGGCGCAAGGCCAATTTGATCGAATAGCCGGCAAATCCCATATCTTTGTAGACGCGGTCTGCCAGCGCACAAAAGGCGCGAACTTCCTCGACAATCTGGTCCTCACGACAGAATATGTGGGCATCGTCTTGCGTGAACTGACGCACGCGCATCAAACCATGTAGCGCACCATGGGGTTCGTTGCGATGGCAGCAGCCATGTTCGAACAAGCGCAGGGGAAGATCTCGATAAGATTTAATGCCCTGACGGAAAATGAGAACATGCGCGGGACAGTTCATTGGCTTTATCGCCATCATATTGGCATCGTTTGATACCAAAGGTGCATCGTCCTCGGTGCTGGGAACTTCATCCGGCACGACGAACATATTCTCTCGATATTTGCCCCAGTGACCCGATTGTTCCCACTGTTTGGCGTCCATGATCTGCGGGGTTTTAACCTCCTGATAGCCCGCGCCGTCAATCGCGCGGCGCATATAGGCCTCCAGCTCGCGCCAAATGACAAAGCCTTTGCTATGCCAGAAAATGCTACCCATCGCCTCTGCCTGAATATGGAACAGATCCATCTCCTGGCCAAGTTTGCGATGATCGCGTTTGCCCGCTTCCTCTAGCCTTACAAGATGTGCATTTAGCTGTTTCTTATTGAGCCAGCCGGTGCCGTAGATACGCGACAGTTGCGGATTGCGTTGATCGCCGCGCCAATAGGCGCCAGACACACGCATCAACTTGAACGCTTTGGGGTCAAGCTTTCCGGTTGAGGCTAGATGTGGACCGCGGCACATATCCATCCAGTCATCGCCGGACCAATAAACAGTAATCTCATCGCCTTCGGGAAGCTCGGCGGCCCATTCGGCCTTAAATATCTCTCCATCTTTTTCCCAACGGCCGATCAGGTCGTTGCGATCCCATACTTCGCGGCGCAACGGTTTGTCGGCTGCGATGATTCGCTTCATTTCTTCTTCAATCTTGGGCAGATCTTCATCCGTAAAGGGATCTCCGGCCGGCGCAAAATCATAATAGAAGCCGTCATCCGTAGATGGTCCGAAGGTAATCTGTGTTCCCGGATACAGGTTTTGTACTGCCTCGGCCAAGATGTGGGCATAATCATGCCGCGCCAGTTCCAACGCTTCTTCCTCGTCGCGGGAGGTAATTAGCGCAAGTTCGGTATCTTTCGTCAACGGCCGCATAATATCGCGGACCTCACCGTCAATGCGCGCTGCCAAAGCAGCTTTTGCAAGTCCCGGCCCGATATCGGCAGCAATTTGTGCTGGCGTCGTACCCGAAGCCACTTCACGTGCACTTCCGTCGGGAAGGGTGATTGTAATTTGATCCGTCATAGCTTTGTCTCAACTGTCATTATCGGGGCCATGGCACAGAAAATGGTCCGCCGAAAGATGGTGTCTACTGTTTTACTACGATTTCGGAAAGAGACACCTTGCCACCCGAAACCGGGTGGCGGTGGATGCGATCAAGTCGCGACCACTCGCCCCCCGAAATGGGAGGTGGTAGTGGTTGTTATTGTGATCAGCTTCTTTGCCATGCAGTGCATGTAGCGGGAAGCGGTTGCGATTTCAATAATGTGCGGTTTATCCAGATTACATGTCAATGTACATACTCTAAATGTAAATCATACTTGACATTTTGTCAAATCGCATCTAGTAAAGTCAAGGAAGCACGACATAATGTCTATGCAGCTTGATGGAGAAAACCATGTTGAAGAAACTATATGCCTGTGAATTGCAGACGATGAAGAACAATCCCTGGATATTGAGCTTGCCATTCATCATGTTGCTTCTGTTCGCATCACTGGGGTAAGAAATGATTGTTTATGACCCGAGAGCGATGAGCACATGAGCTGGAAAAAGATGGTCCACGGGCTGGTAAAGCCTGACTGGGTGTTCGCTATCCTGCTTGTGGCGAGCGGGACGTTTTTATTCATGTCCCAATCGGATCTCGAGATTGGTGGAGGCTTGGCAGTGTCTCCCATGATCAAGGGACTTCTTGTCTTCGGATTGGTGCTGTTGGTCAGTTTTCTTTCAACAATTGGCATCAGCTTGGATCGGAAGCTCGCCGATGACTATTATTTTCAGCTGATGGCAAATGGCGCCATAGTGGGAATCATAACCAATCTGATGATCGTCGCCGTGTTCGTGCTGTTTAAAGACTGGCTGCCCGCTCTTACCATCAAAGATATCTTCAGTATCTTGATGGCTGGCTGGAGCCTTGGTTACTTCTTTTATCGATGGCGCGGGCTTAAAGTATGAGAAATCGTCTAAAGGTTCTGCGCGCCGAACGCGACTGGTCGCAGGCTGACCTGGCCGAACGGCTCAAGGTATCCCGCCAGTCGATCAACGCCATAGAAACCGGAAAATATGATCCTTCGCTGCCATTAGCGTTCAAGATTGCAGAGCTTTTCGCCATGTCGATCGAGGAAGTTTTCCAGCCAGAATGATTAACTTCACCTTTAAACAGGAAAATAAATCCGTTGGGTGCTAGAATATCCCCATGACCGCGCAATTCTTCGCCTGGCACACGGATATCGATATCGCGCTCAAACGGCGCGTTCGCTTAGAGACAATTGGTAAGACATTTGCTCTTTACGAACAGCAATGGCGAAGCGAAGCTTATTTCTTTGGTGACTTGGTTTACAAAGGGCGGCAGGGCGAAAGCGAGGTTTTCGGCCTTGAAGACGGGATTAAAGATAGACCGGAATGGCGCCTTGGGATTGAAGGAGAAATTCCGTCGGAGCTCGCTGCATTGCTGCCAAAACGCAAGCGCCCTGTGCTAACCGGTGTTGGAATGATAATCATCGCATTTTTGTGTCTGGCAATTGTGTATTTCGCCGACAAGCAATAAGGCGTCTCCATGGAAGATGAAATTCAATATCTGGATCGCCCTGGCGGTTCCGCTCTCGCCTATTGCTACACAGCGCCTAAAGAAAAGGGGAGTGGGACAACGTTGGTTTTCCTGCCCGGCTATATGTCGGACATGGACGGAGGCAAGGCATTGGCAGTCGATGCATGGGCAAAAGATAAAGGCAGGGCGATATTGCGTCTCGACTATGCCGGATGCGGCGCCAGCGAAGGCGAGTTTGAGCAACAAAGCCTGATTGACTGGCGCGAAGACGTGCTTTTCCTTATCGATACAGTCACTTCGGGTTCGATCACTTTGATTGGATCATCAATGGGCGGCTGGTTAATGCTGCTCGTCGCGCTGGCTCGTCCAATGCGTGTGAAACAATTAGTTGGGATAGCCGCAGCCCCCGATTTTACCGACTGGGGCTTTTCGCAAGAGCAGAAAATGACAATCTTGCGCGAAGGTAAACTGGAAGAGCATAGCGAATATTCCGATGATCCTTATGTGACGACAAATATCTTTTGGCAGTCGGGGGAGGCTAATCGCTTGCTCCACAAAGAAATTCCGTTCGATGGTTCGGTGCGGTTACTCCATGGGCAAAAGGATGAAGACGTGCCTTGGGAATACGCACTCGAAATTGCCAAGAAAATGCGTTCAGATGACGTGCAGCTACATCTGGTAAAGGACGGCGATCATCGCTTGTCACGGGATCAGGATATCAAACTGTTAATTGATACGATCGCGCGACTAAACTAATCTGGTCAGGACCGATATTGTTTGCACCCCTTCTTCTTGCCGCTGTTCAGTCAGTGACACCTTATGGTTCTCCTGCGCCAGATATTTTGCAGCCAAAGATGCGTCAAAACCCTGTTGAGCAGCGCTTTAACAAGTGTGTGGACCTCGCCGTTGATGATCCCCAAAGTGGAATATCTGAAGCCAGTGCGTGGTTGGTTGAAGGGGGCGGATTTCTTGCCCGCCATTGCTTGGGTTTTGCCTATGCTGAACAATTCAATTGGACTGCGGCCACCATTGCATTTGCTGAATCTGCGCGAGATGCAGAAGTTGCCAGAGACAAGCGCGTAGACAAATTCTGGGCACAGGCCGGTAACGCCGCTTTGGCGGGCGGAGATCCAACAAAAGCGTTGGAATATTTGAATGCGGCATTGGTGCAAGGTCGCTTAAAGGGGCTTGCCAAAGGACTGGTCCATTTGGATCGTGCAAGAGCGCATGTGGCTCTTGAAGATTATCAGGCCGCAAAATCTGAATTTGCGATGGTGCATCAGTTGGCACCGCAAGATCCGTTGGGTTGGTTGCTTTCTGCGACATTGGCAAGGCGCATGGGCGATCTGGCGCGCGCGAAAAATGATATTGCAGTCGCAGATAAAACTGCTCCGGGGGATCCTGCCATTGCCTTGGAAGCCGGAAACATCGCCTTTGAGTCCGGAGACCGGATCAACGCCAAAGTCAATTGGGAGAAGGCTGTGCAGATTGATGCACAAAGCCGCTCCGCAAAAGCAGCGCAAAAATATCTGGATCAGCTCGTTACCAAGGCAGAAGATTGAAATACTTCTGTCGCTTTCAATTTTTATCCGTACAGCTTAGGCTGTTCGCGATTTCAATAGTGAGAGCGGTTACCTTGATCAAATATCTAAAGACCAGTTGTGTATTGGCGGGCACAGCCGTTTTGGTTGCTTGTGGAAGCAATGCCGCAACGCCCGAACCCGGTGAGTATCAACAGACGGTCAAAATCACAGCTTTGGATTTTCCGGGATTAGAAGGCGATGCCAAGACGCAGATGATAGAACAGATGGAAGGTCTGAGCAGTGGCCCGGCCAGCAAATTTTGTATGAATGTCGAGCAGGGTGCAAATCAATGGAAGGAAGCGGCGTCCCAAATGGCCGGTGCTCTGGGCGGTAACTGTGATACAATCCGCGATGATGGATCCGCCAATACACTGGATCTTGAAATGCTTTGCAAAGGGACTGCGCGTGGCGATGTGACAGTAAAAATGACCGGCACCGCGCGATCCGATGGCTATGACAGCAACATGTCGTTTGATATGGCTGATCCAGAAACCGGAGAGAAAGCCAAGCTGGCAATGGATATTGGTGCCAATCGGTTGGGTGATTGTTCTGAATAGCCCATTGCGTATGTAGACTATGGCGGAACGGACATGCGGTAAAACTCGAGTTCTCTTTGCGCCGGCCTGAACATGGGGAACGCCGACCTTACATTCTTCGTTTGCCCGTACCTTTGAAAATCCATCCAGTGTGTCCCATTCATCAAAAGTCAATTGTGATGGCGCAAGAACAAAGGCTGTGTTGGCTTCGATTGTCGAGTTATGATCCGCAATGCCCGATATGTTTGTGAGCCCGATCCGCGTTTGAGGCAGTCTCAATCCAGATAGAAGTTCACTGTCGTAACCACCCGGACTTTCTTATAGGGTGTGTCGGTCACTCCATAGCCACCACCATCCCCATCGCGACTGTTGATGCTGAAATAACCCTGCGTTGCCGACTTGATTCCGCCTACATCTGTACCGCTATCTTCAGCGAATTGTTCGGCGGATTTTCTGGCATCCTTGGTGGCTTCGGCAACCATTTCGGGTTTGATTTCGTCCAGCTTGGTGAACGTATAGCTCATGCCGGAACCATCTTCGAGTACCACGCCGCGGCGGACCAGATCGAATTGACGCGCCACGGCGGCTTGTGCTTTGTCGATATCATCGGTGCGCAGCGATAGGCGTTGGCGGATAGTATATTGGGGAATCCCGTTGGAGCTATACTGGTTCACATTGGCTCCGGTGGGTTTCAGTGCTTCTGCCTTGAAACCCAGTTCTTTGAAAAATCCGGTGATAGCCGTTGTATCACGGTCAATATCTGCCTGTGCACTTCCCAAGTCGCTCGATTGAGCGCTATAAGCGATTGTCCAGGTCGCCAGATCAGCAGTAACTTCACGTTCGGCCAGCCCGCGAACCGTTACGCTGCGATCCGCCATTTTGGCACGGAGCAGACCATCGCCTAGCAGATATCCACCCGCGATCAGGCCGATCGTCAGCAGCCCCGCGCTGGCCAGCCAAACTTTATTCTTATTCTCCACAAATTTCTCGGTCATCACTCTTTCCCTCACATAAAAAGCCCACTAGGCTGTCCAAACGACCCGGATCTGATTTGCGACTACTGCGGTGAACCGTTTCTGAACGACGATGAATGGAGTTTTGAAAGTGAGCATAAAATATCTTCACACGATGTTACGGATCACCGATCCAGATGCATCCGTGGCCTTTTTCAATCTCTTGGGACTGGAAGAAGTGCGTCGGTACGAGATTGAGGCGGGGCGTTTCACATTAATATTCCTGGCCGCGCCGGGACAGAAAGATGTTGCCGAGGTGGAGCTGACCTATAACTGGCCACCGGAAGATGGCAGCAAAGTAGAGCAATATGAGGGTGGCCGAAATTTTGGGCATCTGGCTTATGCT
>Ga0316204_10008787_pt1 | contig 13812 bp, 6 predicted proteins | sample 6monrhotite_MG_2_FD_205661 | JGI IMG/M metagenome (GOLD analysis project Ga0316204, IMG submission 205661) | Microbial mat bacterial communities from mineral coupon in-situ incubated in ocean water Damariscotta River, Maine, United States -... | ecosystem: Environmental > Aquatic > Marine >... | reverse complement strand
TGCTCCTGCTCCTGCTCCTGCTCCTGCTCCTGCTCCTGCTCCTGCTCCTGCTCCTGCTCCTGCTCCTGCTCCTGCTCCTGCTCCTGCTCCTGCTCCTGCTCCTGCTCCTGCTCCTGCTCCTGCTCCTAAAATTAAAACTATCGATACAGTAAAATCAAATACAACTATCAAAGAAATCGACTTTTCCTCGCAAAAGGCACCTGAAAAAAAGATTACGACGGTAGCGCTCAATACCAGTGACGACTTTACACGCCGCACAGCACAACTTGCATCGCTCTATACCCAAGGCGAGCGAGGACGCTTTAATAAAACAGATAAGCAAGGTCAGGTTGTTGATATGAAGAACGATCGCTGGGTCTGTGTGGCGGATGCTAAGAATGGTCTTTTATGGGAAGCAAAAACCGCAGGCAAGGCACGTAACGCACAACACACCTTCAGCCTGGAAGGCAGCAATGGCCATTGCCAACAAAACCAGTGCACGCCCCATGCTTATATTGATTATGTAAACAAAACAGAATTATGCGGCCGAAATAATTGGCGCCTACCCAACAAAGCAGAATTGACCTCACTAGGCAGTGATCAATACAGTGAAAATCAGCCTGCCACTGACACTCGATTTTTCCCTAATACTCAAATGAGTTACTACTGGAGTGCAAGCCCTTTTGAATACGCAGAAAACCGTGCCTGGGCAGTAGATTTTTCATCCGGATTCAGCAAATCACACTTAAAAACTGAGGCGTATCACATACGACTTGTCAGTAGCAATTAACAGCTATTAACCCGGCGATAAGAAAGGTTGCTGAGTTAATTCATAGCGACTAATAACCACAGCATTTTTTAAACTTTTTACCACTCCCACATGGGCATGGCTCATTACGCGCAACCTTGTTCCGAGTTACTGGCATGGGTTTCTCTGCACGAATTTTTTCCATCGCCTGTTGCAAGGTGCGCCCCATAGCAGCGTACTCACACATAGCATCACGATGTAGTTGCAATACCTGTGTTGCTATCTCTTCAAACTGAGCATCATTGTCGCGCAGTTCAGCATAGTAGGCCTTGGCTAATGCCTCACTGGCAAAAAAGCTTAAGACCACCACCATCGAGGTCAGCTCATCTTGCGCCTCCTCAGGGACGTATTCCAGCCATAGCTCTTCTAGCCAATCATGGGCACTCATATAACCCGCACACCATTGGGAAAAAGGCGCCTCAGGCTGTAGATTGTCCATTGGCGGCTCGAGAGGCTCACAACCCACAGGTAGTGCAACAAGGTGGTTTTTCACTTGCTCGCCAAACGCCTCATGTAGCTCCCTTATTAATGGCACAATCAGTGCTTCTTCATCAGCCCCATAAGCGGCGGGTTGAGAATCAAAAATAAGGGGCAGCCATTCGTCTTCAGCAATCAATTCAGGGGCACAACACACCCCAAAAAGAAAACCAGAGAGCATATTCAGCCCCATGCTCTTCTCTGGCCGTGAGTCAGACTCGAGAAAGTCACTAAGCTGTTTATATTGTGTCGAAGAGAGGGGCATACTACATCACCAAAAAAAGAGGGTTAACATGCCCAATAGTGTAAGGGATTACGCTTCATCCCCCAAGTGCAGCCACCATGAAACTCAGAGAACCTCTTGCAAAACCACTTCTAGCCTAGTTTTCAGTGATTTAAACTCGGGCTTATTGAGGTTTTTATCACACCAGCGGTCCAAACGCACGCCCAGCATAACGGGGTTAGCAAATAGATAATGCTCATCTAAAATGCTAGCCAGCGTTTGCAGTGGTGTCACCTTATCTTCTGGCAAGCTTAGTTCCAGTCGATGAATTTGCTCAAATAACTGAATAAAATTATCAGCAGCCTGTTGTTTACCCCCTGACGCATAATGGCTATTCAGAATACGGCTGAGGCGCTCTACCAAGCTAGCACTCTCCGGCGCAATCGCTTGTTTAATCTTTGCAAATAACGGTACAGAAATATCTTGTCCGGTATGCCATTTATAATTATCACTTGCCTTATCTGGCCTGAGATGAGATTGGCGAATGTTATTAATCACATCCGTCGCCACCTTACCGCCCGAGATAACACCGGTAAGGCTCTCTTTAATGACTGCCACTAAATTACCATCGAAGTAATTTTTCAGCGGCTTGGTTGTTGCAGCAGGCATATGATAGGCACCTTTAGCCTCGGTATTTTGCAGAAAAGAGACTGCTTCACGTTGCTGGGATTTTTTGAATTGCGGTTTATTCGCATCGTTTGCAACAGAGGGCGCTGTATCTTTGCGAACAGAGTGCAGCATATAGGTATTCGGCTCAGGCCAATAGACCGCTTGGCTAGCCAAGCCGTTAAGCTTCCAGCGCACCACATGCTCAGAGAGGTTAATCGCCTCCATGCACTTGCGTAGTTTAAAATTACACTCGCTCAACTCTCCTGCTTGATGCTGTCGTAAATTCCAAATTGCAGGATTATTGTCATGGCTAAGCTTCCAATTATAACCGCCACTACTCACATCAGCAGAATACTCTAACAGCGGTTTAAACAGTGCTTGTTTGGATTTATCTGACAAGGTATCCGCCAAGAGTGGATCTTCACTAACATCCGCATCCATAGAACGACCAATAACCTCTTTATCTCCTGCTTTTTCTTTTATATGGTCATGTAACACCGCCGTACCTACATGGGCTGGAATACGTGCACGCATCTCCAGAAAAGGGAATTGGCTGTAAACATCTTCACCAGTAGGGTCTGAGGGACTCCACACCATGGGGATAACGCCACCATTAAGCCCTGCTGTTGCCAACTCATTTTGCAAAGTGCCTGTGTTGGTATTAATCGTGTTGTAGCTAGCGAGTCGAGCGCTGTGCTTAAAGTTACCATCATCATCCTGATAATCTCTAGATTCAGCCTTGCCGTTGTAGGCAATCATAATAGAGCGGTAATCCCCCTGTTCGTCTTTTTTGCTATTGCCAATCTGACCAATCTTTCCCCTGGCGCTCGCAAGTTGATACTCCATCACTTCGATAATAATAGGATGCTGGTCAATATCGCCGCCATCAAGATTCAGATGGGCATCTCCCCACAGGGTGTGCTTACTGCTTCCCGCCCCCGCAACCGTTCGCTTCTCTAGCTGTGCCACCGACATTGGGATGTTAAAAAAGCCCTGTAAAACAGCCACATTACTCGGTTGCTTGGTGACTTGTGAATTAAAAGGGCTTTTCATCTGTAGCGCACGGTCACCCATTACATCCGCTTCGCGCTCTAAAGTCGGGTTATCATTTACAGGTGTACCGGCCATTTGGGTAGTAACGGGCACTCGCCCCTGGCGCTGCTGCACCACATGCCAAGCTTCATGGGGAAGATGTTTTTCTTGGCCCGATGCCAGATGAATATCATTGCCTTGAGCATAAGCTAAAGCATTTAATTGGGCAGGTTTGCTAGAGTTGTGGTGCACATTAACACCCGACATATCCATGCCCGAAAGTGACTCTATACCACTGCGCAATTGATTTGGCAGGCCACCGCTACTCCCCTCTTTTTGCTGTGCCACAGGGGCATTTTCAGCACTTTTTAATTGGGAAGTCTCCTCATCCTCGTCATCACGTTTTAACTGAGTTGATGCTTCACTCTCTTCATCGTCTGATTTTAATTGAACATGTGACTCATCTTCATCATCACGCTTTAATTGGGTGCGAGACTCGTCTTCATCTTCTTTATGTCGCTGAACCGTACCTGATGCAGGTCCATTCTGAGAGGCTGAGATGGTGTCAGCAAGCTTGCGTTGATAGACACCCAAAGCACTGCGGTCATTCATTGAGAGACGTGCTTTTTTCTGTGCACTTCGCCCTCCCTCTGCCACCGCCTGTACGTGTGCGCTCTTCTTCGTACTCTGCTTTTTCATACCCTCTCCTAAGGCAGTTTATCTTTCTGTATTTGCACGACATAACCCCAAACCCAGTATCCCATCATCAACAGCAATAAACCGATGGCGATCGCATCAGAACTCCACGGCATCATCGGGTTACACACCATCAATGCCAATCCGGTCCCCAACATTCCTAGGGCTAGCCCCATAAAATAGAGCTGATGATCTTTATAAAATAGCCGTGCCTTGCAATACCAAAATGCTACTAAGGCGTAAGCCAATATAAGAATAGCCAAGGTTAATAGCAGCTGCCACACAAGGGTTCGATTAGGGCAAAGAAAAGTGCACAAACCCGGCAAATGAGATTCAACAAGGGATTGCAGTTGGTCTTGTTCCAACGAAGCAAACTCATCGCTGATCAAGCCATTAACCTTCTCAGCATCACTCTGGCTTGCGATTACTAAGGGCCACATTCCCACGCCACCAAAATTATTTTGTGCGTAGATCAAATCGTCAATAAATTGAATATACGGTTCATCTTCACTTCTTGGTTCTGAGGATTGATTAATTGGGGAGAGAATAGGAATGACCTTATTCAATAAAATGCTTCGGGCACGGCCGCGAAACTCATTGCTCAAAATCCTATGCAAATCTTTTTTGCTCTGTGTGGTAGGCTCTTCAAGAAAAGCCAACAGATGATCAACCATGGGTCTCGTATCCGCACTATGGACACTGTTTTCGGGTATCGACACCACGCCATTCCCATCAATCACTGACAGCATGGTGTTAGCCAAATCACCTAATATTTTCCCATCCCGCTTGCTTGCTTCAAAATCAATATCCAGCATAATGCTGACACGTTGCTTAAGCCCAGTCGCCACCATCTTTTTACGCAAACGCTCAATTAAGGTGACAATATTTTTACGGGACTGCCCCTGCTGTGGATAACCACCAAAATAGAGAATAATTCCGTCATTAGGCGGGTTTGCTTGGATGGATTCAAGCAAAGAAGCACCGCCATAGGCCTCCTTCATCCTTAACAGAACCTTACTCAACAGCTCCCTAACCACACTATCAATCGCCTCATCATCCCAGTAATGCCAGTGATTGCTATACACCACAAGATCGACGCGGGTCATATATTTATGTGCCTGCTCAAACAAGCTTTCAATCAACACATCTTCCTGCCAATGCCTGGGTTGCTTAAGTAATCCTTGCTCATCTAAACTCATCGCGTAATAGGCAATACGGGAAAGATTACTAAAGTCGATGATATCTGGCTCAGGTATTGTCACCACGCCCTCCTCTACAGCTGAGGGTTCCTTATCGTCAGCCGGGGCATCCTCTACAACAGCAGGATCAGCCTCTAGAGACATCCAATAAGGGTAGAAGCCAATCACCTCACTACCCGCTTTGAACTGCTGACGACAACCACAATCACCACCAGAAAGATTAATATTCCGTAACGGCTTGTCCTCCAGTTGTAACGCCTTGCTGGTTAAGCTGGCTAAATTAAAGTCACTCGGCTTGTCTACATCCTCTTCAAGACCCAACAACTTATTTACCGCCTGTTCAAACAAGTGTTGGTTGGCAAAAGGCATATTGATAATAGGCTCAAGAAAGTCATAACCTTCTTGTGCTTCTTTCAATATGTAGTAATGCGAAGGCTCCTCCTCAAGTTGGCTCTGCTGCGCCTCATACTCCTCCAGCAACTTCATCACCAATGGCGCACTACCTGCGTCCCACAATGATGTCAACGCGATGGATTTTGGCTGCATCGCAAGCCATTTGGCAAATTGAGGACTACTCACCGTCTGCTGCCAATCAGGGTAGCTTTCGCTAATCACAACATAGCGTTGCAACTGTTGCAGCAGTGGCTCGAGACTTTCATCATCCTGTGAATAATTGATAGCACGACAAAATTGATATAATGCCTGCGTCGTCTCAAGCCCCGCTATATCATCCTCACGGATTAAATATCCCAGTGAGCGAAGTTGCTGCTGGGCGGATACCACACTCCCCTCTACAGCCTGTTTTTGATAAGCACTTAGCTTGGCATAAAGCACATTCGGATCACAAAGAGTCTCTGTCTTTGCGTGTACAGAGGAGATCAAAAACAGTACGCAGAAGGCGTACAGATAATGTTGGCAATGCCAAAGCTTTGCTGAATAACACAAGAGTAGCGAGGATTTAATAGACATGCTCATAAGCGTCCCTAAAGGGTTCTCCCTTCTTTTCGTAACTCCTTGGTAATACCTCGAACCAAGTCATTATGGTGAATTTTATCTCGCCCTGCCTGCAATGCTGAAATCGCACCATAGCGCACTACATTGGTAATCGCACCGCCAGCCAACTCATGGGCCTCGGCGAGCTGCTCAAGGTCTACTTCATCCGCCAAGTGCTTTCCCCCATTCAATGCACATTGCCATAGGCTATAACGCTGCTCACTATCAGGCATGGGGAAATAGACCAAGCTTTGAAAGCGGCGCGAGAAGGCTTCATCGATATTTCCCTTAAGGTTGCTTGCCAATATAACCACTCCTGGGTGATCTTCAATGCGTTGCAATAAATAGGAGACTTCCTGATTGGCATAGCGATCGTTAGCACTGCTGGCGCTGGTACGTTTACCAAACAGCGCATCGGCCTCATCAAAAAATAGAATCCAATTTTTGTTTTCTGCTTGGTCAAATAATCCCGCGAGGTTTTTTTCAGTCTCACCAATATATTTAGAGACCACCATTGAGAGATCAACGCGATACACATCCACTCCCGCCCGCGCACCAATCAGCGTCGCGGTCAGGGTTTTACCCGTACCGGGCGGGCCATAAAACAGGCTGCGGTAACCAGGCTTAATATTTTTTTCCAACCCCCACTGGCTCATCAACACCTCGGCGTTTTGAATCCAGGTATTGATGTTTTCTACCTCGGCTCGTGCTTCAGAACCTAATACCAAATCATCCCATTGCAAACTGCTGCGAATAAGTTTGGCGGGAAAGTGAATACTGTAGTCAGGCTTATGAATATCACCGACAGTGAGGCGTTTTAAGGTCTCATTGGTAACCTGCAATGTGGCACTAAAAAAAGGCTCATTGGCCTCTTGATGATCAACCCGCAGAACACCTTGACGTATAAAAGCATGATCATTCTCAAACAGTGGCATTAATGCAAAGCGTTTACTCAAATCATTACCCGCAAGAATAAAGGCTGCCGTTTCACAGCTCGGTAAAAAACCACCATGAATTCTGCCCGTCCAACCACCAAATTCGGTAAAGTTCCGCTCAAAATTTTTATTCTGGATAAAGAAAGTATCTAGCAGTTGAGGGCGAATATGAGGAAGCAACGCAAGAATGAGCACAATGCGCTCGTCAAATTCCATCGCCAGCTGTTCCACCAATTGTCCATAGGCGGAACCCTCTAAATCAAGTGTCGGAGGTATAATCTGTGAAATTGAGTCAACCTCGGAATCATGACCAAAATAGAGCGCGATACGAGCCTCTAGTACTCGGCCAAACCAATCAATCTCTCGCTCTAAGACTTGAGCATTGGCATCACTCATTTCGCTGACCATTTAGCGCCACTCCACATAGATAACACGCTCCATCCAGGCATGCTTTACTGGCGAATAACTCCATGGCAATTGATCCAGCAACACATCATAAGCACGTTTCTCTACCACTAGATGCCAGACATCATCTTTACGTTGCAGACATCCATCACGCATCAAAAATGACTCACGTAACCCTTCAGCAGAGGTATTACCCAGTGCTGACCAATTTTGAATAATCCCTTGTAATAAGCCATTCAGTGCTTGATCCTCTTGCTCGGAAATTTCAATCTCACGGAGAATCGGCTGCCCGGTGCGAACCCCGCATAACAGCTTATTTAAAACCAATTGATACTCACCAGCATTACAACATTGCGCAACTAAATATTGCAGCAGGTGCACCGCTCGCTCCGCAGCATTACGATCATTAAAACGCCCCTCCGTTAACAGCCCCAGCATCTCGAACAAACGGGGAATGTAGGGTGAAAGCAATACCAAGCCGGCGTTTTCGATATAAATCTCTTCATCTGGCTCATCTTCTAATACCTCCTGTGGCGAGGTTGTCATCGCTTCAGGTGAGGAGTCAGGTGCCATTGTGGGGCTATCTTCAGCAGAGGGAGCCTCTTCCAGTTGATGAATAATGCTCTGTACCAAGACCTGTGTAGAGGGCAGGCTATCTTTTACCAATTGCAGGCAGAATTGTGAGCGCCACAACTCACGCTGAGAGGCATCAAGCTCTCCAACAGAGTAAGTAACATAGCCTAAAATAAAACGAGACTCGTCGAAAAGTTGCCCTTCAACAAACAGGTAGTGAAACAGATAACGCCAAGCCAAAGAGGGTGAAAGCGGTTGCTCTAGTTGTGAAACGGCACTGTTCATCACGCTAAATAATCGCCACATATCGTGAGCAATGGAGGGGTGAATATGATGCAATAGACGCAGCAACATCGACTCTGGCACTAACCCGATCAAACGCTCAATCACCACGCTATTTTGCAGCCCTAATGCAAACTGCGCTGGAAACCTTAAGGCATCCTGTTGCAATAACCATTCAAGTGCGTCTTGCAGCTCTGCGGCCTGCCACGCAAGCTGGGGTTGTTGTATAAAGCGTTGTAATTGCGAGGCATAGCGCGCTTCACCAGTAGTACTATTTTTATCCACCGTGCCTCGTGAAGAGCATTCAATCTGTTCATCGGGTTTAACCGTTGCTCGGTTGGCTTGTGAAAGTGGTATTTCAGCTTCTCTACTGTTGATTTTATTCAACTGTTTCATGATGAATTCAAAATCAATCAGCTGCTGTTCCAATAAGCTGCATAAAATCAGTTGATAGTAATGATGCCGCTGCTCGGTGCGATCAGCATAAAGCCTTATAGCTCGCAATAATTCAGATTGTGCCGCCCCACCATTGCTATGTTGCGTTATCTCAAACCAGATCTCCAGCACCTCGACAAGTGCTTGCTCAGGTAATTTCAATAACGTTTGGCGAATAACTGTTTCAGAACGTAACTCACGAAACAACGCCATCAACAACCAAGGTGCTTGCTGTTGCAACATCTTAAAATATTGCACGATCGGTTCAGCTCGATCCACCGCGCCGATAGCTAACCACTCTCGCAACTGCTGATAGTCAAAGACCACCCGCCAAGACTCATCAAGCTCATCATTTTGAGAAGGCTCCCCATCGACCTGCTGTTGCTCCGCTAATTGCTGCATCAAATCAATCAACTCAACGCTTTCACTATTTTTCGGAACCAGTCGCTGCACTAAGCGCAGCAAGCCTTGTAGCAAACTCAGTTCTGTTTGATTATGATGCGCTGCCAAGCGTTTAATTAAACTCGCTAGATAACTTTTACGATTAAACTGGCTGCCCCGGTCGACCAATAAATATGCCAGGGTAAATTCCCATAAGGTGTTACGTAATACAGGCTGCGCGATAGCCTCATCCGGCTGATAGAGAGACAATTGCGTCACCACCTCACCCACAAATACCGTGTGGGCAGGCTCGAGCAGTTCAACCAAATCGAGTAAAGTCTGCTCACTAGCCTGCCGCACAATGGCATGGCGCACCCTGGCCTCACGTCCCACACGTAATAGCGCCCCTCGCAATTCATCGGCATCCTGCTCTCGCCAACGGAGCCATAAACGATCCAGCGCTAAGTGAACGCCTCCCTCTAACAGCCCCAACAACTGCACATCAATGCTTACCGTAGGCTCTGACTTTGTCCCCCCCCTCCTCTCCTCGTGCAGCACATGCTTTATTTCGTTTGCTATTAAAGTGGGCAACGTTGCTGCTTGCGGTTGATCAAGCAAATCAGCCGACCACTGTTTTAACGAAACCTGATAATGCTTCGCCAGATATTTAAACAGTGTCCGAAAATAATCCTGCTGATTAAAGTTTGAAGTGGATGACGTTACCAAATACGTCATAGAGAACTGCCACACATCGGTATGCATCCGCTGATACGTGAACCGCTGTAGCAGTGCTGAATGCAAAACTTGCATATGTTCAACCAATAAGCGAATAGATTCACTCGCCTGTGGATTTAGCTGGTGCACCAAAGCAATCCGCTGCTTATCATTCAATGCTGCCAAAATATCAGCGGATATATCGTCATCACGTAAACACGAACTCAACAATGCTATGGTTTTTTCCGATAGCGCTGCTGACATCAGGTTATCAGCCAAAGTTACTTTTGGTTGCTCTTTTTGTAACAACGCCATCAACCATCTTTGCAACGGCGAAGGCGATGCTTGAACCGATGCGTCCAAAGAGCCGTCATCCTCAGCTATAGCATGAAAGTTCGACACCAAAGGTTCTGCCCACTGCTCGCGTAACGCAACCATCAATGACAACATTTCATGGCGTAATTGACTGCTAATGGGCACCTGATCAAGTAGTGCCTGCATGGAATCAAGTAGCCCAAACACACTGACATTTTCATGGGCAGCCAACTGCATCAAGACACTCGACATATAGCTGCGCTTATTAAACTCACTCCCTCGCTCAACGAGCAGATAACCTAGGGTATACGACCATAATTGACACTTAAGCTTACTCTCTCCCTGAGGCGGTGGCTGCTGGGGTGAATAAAATAGCGCCGGGCACGACATTAGTCCGATGATAAAATCACTCTCATTAGGCTCTAAAAGCTCTGCAATATCCTGCAACATCTGCTCGTCAAAGCCATACGCGATACGTCGTCGCACATCTCCATCAAGCCCGTATTGACGTAATATCATCTCAATCACCGGGGCATGTTCCAGTAGCGTCGCTTTCCACTCTGTGCGTAGCGCGTCCGATTTCCCGCGGATAATCCCATCACTGAATAGGGCAACACGTTTGCGCAGGCTATTGGCCAGTTCGCGCTGTTTTTTTTGTTCTGATTGTTGATTTAGCGCTATCGCTTCAGGAGTGGTTGATAACGCTATATTTTCCTCTGACACACCAAACTGCCCAGCTAAAGAGAAAAACAATTCATCTCGATGCTGTTGCAACATCGCTTGCTGATTAAATAAACAGCGAAACAACGCCAACCAAGCACTCTGCTGTGAGTTTGTTGATGTGGCTGATGCCGCCACTTTTTTAATCATAGCGTTCAGTAATAAATGAACTCGACCGGATCTTTTACCTACCTTCATACAGTGTTGTATAAGGCGAATTAACAAGCTTGGCGACAGCTGCTTTACTAAGCGATCAAGTACCTCAAAACGAGAGTGGTGTTGACGTAAAAATTCAACAATAGCATCGCCATGCTGCTCTACCAATACCTCCAATTCATCCATAAAATCTTGTTGCTGCTGACCACGTAGGTGCCAAGGAAAATAACCACGTAAGAGAAAGAATTCCAACACCTCAATATCGCTGTAGGCCGGTGCCAATAACTCAGTACCTTTCACCGGCATAATGGCTGCTGCACTGCGTTGAACTTGTAACGTTTCCCGTAGCTGCTGCTTGAGCGTTTTACGCATCTCCTCGCGGTAGGTGAGTGTAGGAAAATTGCCAAGATCAATCGCTAAGCTATCAATTCGCAACACTTCACCCGAGCCACTTACCTCATCAAACACTTCATTAACCACCACTAATAGTTCATCTTTAATAAACTCGGCGAGTAAAGGGTGCTGTTGTTGCACCTCTTGCTCATCAGCAAAGGTGATATCAAATTCTGCATGATTGATGATATGCCCTTGAATCATCTAAGCGACTCCAGCCGCGCTTTGAGAAACTCCACCAACGCTTGCGTGGCCTCGGCGAGCGCTGCGTGCTTTTCAGTTACCTGCTGCTTAGCTTCACCCCATTGAAAAAAGAGCCATTCAAATTCACACATTTCATCAAACTCGAGCCACACACTATGACAATAGAGGTGAGCTGGAGTATTAATCCGTAACGTCTCTTCAGCCAAATGGCGAAATAGAGGATCACTACAACGCGCCGTCCACGCGGGAAAAAGTGCACTTATTTGGCAATTAAAAAAGGGATCATTATCTGAATTTCCATCACCCGATTGCAGGAGTAAATGCTCCAAAACATGCACACCTTCGCACTCTTGGTTTAGTGCAATCAACTGGCTTCGCAATTCAGTTTTCGTGCCCTGCCCAGCATTGCAAGTGTCCGCTTGCTCTATCTCTTCGTTACCCGCGTTTTTTTGCATCACATCTAAAGGATTATTAAGCGCTTTAATCCCTTCTCGCAACTTGCTTCCTTGCAGTACGCCATCATCGAACATACCATCGTAACCAGCAGCACCCCAATCAATGTGGTATTGCTCACCCTTCTCCTCAGAAAATAACAACGGAGAGAAACAATCCAACAGCTGCTGGTGTAGTGCAGTTGGGTCCGACTCATTGACGCCATGCTCTTCAACCAAGCGTAACCCTCGCGCCAATACGGGCATGGTTAACGAAACCGCTTGTAGTGAGTGAAAGCCTAATAACAACGACAGGCGCCGCTGTAGGCCAGAGATATTATCGCAATACCAAAACGGCCGCATGTAATCACAGCCCGCGGCACGGTCGCGACCACTCTCAACCACCCACTCCAGTAAGCGAAGTTTATTTTTTAACACCACCTCAGCAAGCTGACTAGGCGGAAAATAATAACTAAAGCTTCTCAATGAGTTTTGTGAAAAACTTTCACCATACAGCGCTAATAAATAATCCACTAAACGGGATTTTCTTTCCACAGGGTTATCATATTGAGTAAGCAAATTCATCAATAAGTCATCTGCTTGCTTAGGGTAAATCGGCTCAATATCTGGGATAACCGTCTCATCCAATACTTGATAAGCGTAGCTCTGAGTGGAGGTATCATGCAGAGAAAAAAAGGAAGGCAAATTCTCAATATTCTCACAATAATTTGCCATTAATTGTTCAAATATCAGTAAATATGCTTTGAGTTGTTTGGCTGCGCCTTTTTCTTTATCCGTTGCAGATTTTGGTAGGCCAAATTGATTAATGCCATACTGCGCAGGAAATTGATGCTGTATCGAAAAATATTCATAAGGCGCGAGATATTCACCTGCAGGTAGCGGCGCGATAGCTGACAGTGACTGCTCTGTTTTACGAAAGGAGTGGTATTGTAGGACGAGTTCATTATAACGTGTCCACATATCTGCCATCGATACATCGATGGGGCGGCCATTACTCGATAAGGAGACCCGTACCTCAGAAAGATCATCCGGCACACGCAGATAGAGCGCTGCATCATCTACCTGGCATAACATTGAGTCATACACTTCACCATTAGAGCCGTTCTGATCTGCATTATGCGCCATCTCATCGACACAAAAAAAGAGCTGTTTAACCTGCTTAACACCGTCTACATTATTAAGAAGATCATAAAAGCTCGCCATGTCCACGCTGTCTCGACATTCAACCAATGCTTCGTCAGGGATATAGCCATGGGGCGTTAGTGGCCCTTGAAATAGTGATTCAAGTGGCTGCCCCGCTTGATATCGCTCTTGATATGATTCACTGCGCGGTGTACCCGAAATATGTTGCGCGCAGGCAAAGTAAATATCCGCCAAAATATTTGCCGGGTTACGCCCTCGAGCCACTTCAATAGTACCGTTCAATTCACACCCCACGTCGCGAATCAGTACTATCTCAGCAATATCTTCTCCCAAATTACGTTGCGATGAGTAAAACTTCTGCACCTGTCTCAGTAGATCATTGGCCTGCTGCTCACCCACCAATAAATGACTACGTTTAATTTCAACCCGATAACCACACACATCCGTTTCAACAACTCGCAACCAGACATCCGCCACCTCGGGAAACTGATCTAAAATAGCGCGACGATAATCCCCAGGCGTTGTCGGTCGACAGCTCAGTATCTCCTCTGGTGCATGCAGCGCTAAACTGTCGTAATCAACCTTTCCCTGGCGATTGCTTAATAAGTCAACAACATCAAATTCAGCA
>Ga0316204_10008786_pt1 | contig 13815 bp, 15 predicted proteins | sample 6monrhotite_MG_2_FD_205661 | JGI IMG/M metagenome (GOLD analysis project Ga0316204, IMG submission 205661) | Microbial mat bacterial communities from mineral coupon in-situ incubated in ocean water Damariscotta River, Maine, United States -... | ecosystem: Environmental > Aquatic > Marine >... | reverse complement strand
CAACGCTTTTCGGTTTCATCCGCACGGGTTTGTATTCCAGCTTATGCCCTTCTTTAAAATAGAGGCTATGCTTCATCCAGCGCTCGTCATCACGTTCTGGATAGTCAATTCTAGAATGAGCACCACGGCTCTCCTGGCGCGCTAGGGCTGAGGTCGCCGCGGCCAATGCAATATCGACCAGATTTTCCAGCTCAAAAGCCTCAATTCTCGCGGTATTAAAGATGCGACTGTGGTCTTTTAAGGTGACATGTTGCATTCGCTCCTTAATGTCCAATAGCTTTTCGACGCCCTGCGTCATCAGTTCCTCGGAACGAAAAACACCGTTGTAATCTTCCATCGTCTTTTGCAGGTCAGAACGCAGTGAATCAACACTTTCGCCATCACCTTTGCGATCCCAACGTGCCATATGGTCCATCGCGGCGGTCACGCTATCTTCATCCATTGGGCGGTGAAAGCGATTTTCACCCAGATATTCGATGATGTGATTACCCGCAGCGCGACCAAAGACAATGATATCCAGCAACGAATTGCCGCCGAGACGATTGGCGCCATGGACTGAAACACAGGCACATTCCCCCGCGGCATAAAGCCCGGGCACGGTGTCTTCACCCTGACGTTCCGGTACCACCACCTGACCGTGGCGATTGGTCGGAATCCCACCCATGGTGTAATGCGCAGTGGGATAGATCGGTATCGGCTCTTTGGCGGCATCGATATGCATAAAGGTTTTCACCATGTCGTAGATACCCGGCAGGCGTTTAAGCAACGTCTCTTCACCAAGGTGATCGAGCTTCAACATCACATGGTCTTTATTCGGGCCACAGCCACGCCCTTCTTTGATCTCGGTGTAAATGGAGCGACTGACCACATCACGGCTCGCAAGATCCTTGGCGTGCGGTGCGTAACGTTCCATAAAGCGTTCGCCATCACCGTTAAGCAGATATCCACCCTCACCGCGCGCACCTTCGGTAATCAACATCCCTTTACCTGCGACACCGGTGGGGTGAAACTGGATGAACTCCATATCCTGCAGTGGAATACCTGCACGTAGTGCCATTCCCATTCCATCACCGGTATTGATATGCGCATTGGTATTGGTGCGATACATCTGACCTGCACCACCCGTCGCGACCAGAGTCGTTTTGGCCTCAATAATTAGTGGTTCGCCGGTTTCAATACACATCACCAGCGCACCTAAAAAGTACCCCTCTTTATCTTTTAACAGATCAATCGCGAAGTACTCATCAAAAAAATGGGTCTTGGCCTTAATGTTTTGCTGGAACAGTGAGTGTAAAATCGCGTGACCTGTTCTGTCTGCTGCCGCGCAGGTACGAGCCGCTTGGTCACCACCAAAATTTTGGCTCTGTCCACCAAAGGGGCGCTGATAGATTTTGCCGTTATCAAGGCGTGAAAACGGCACCCCAAAGTGCTCCAGTTCAATTACCAATCGCGATGCAGTACGACACATATACTCAATCGCATCCTGGTCACCCAAATAATCGCTACCCTTTACAGTATCGTACATATGCCAGTGCCAGTTATCGGGTAATACATTGGCGAGTGCCGCATTGATGCCACCTTGCGCGGCAACGGTATGTGAACGGGTTGGAAAGACTTTGGAGACCACCGCAACAGACGCATCTGCCTGAGACATCTGCATAGCAGCACGCAGGCCACCGCCACCCGCGCCAATCACCAGCGTATCGAAACGACGTCGTTCAATGTTCTTTTTAATATCACTCATACACTCACCGTCAGTAAAATCTTCATAATCCAGATAGCTGTCGCCAGCAGTGCAAAGCCAACACCCGTCAATAGTGCAAGGCGAATACCATCGAAATGAATGTAATCCATGATCACATCACGCATGCCAACCCAGGCGTGCGTCAACAGTGAAAGAAAAAAGAGCGTGGTTGTGATGCCGACAAAACTATTGGCCATCATGGTGCGCCATTCAAGATAAGATGAGGGAGTATTTGTAGCAAAATAAATGGCAAAAAAGACCACAAAAAGCAGCATGTAGACGGCGCTTAAGCGCTGAATCAGCCAGGTGCGTAAACCGATAGATTTTCTACTCATAGCATTAACGCCATTCCGATCACCGTCACCACCAGCCCGGCGCCAAGCACACACCAGGCACTCCTGCGACCATTGATCACATCAACACCGATATCAAGATCAAGCATGAAATAACGGATGCCTGCAAAAAAATGGTGAGCAAAACACCACAACATGAGTAAGACGGCAAGTCGAAACAGACCGCTATCGAAAAATGAAGTGACGGTTTCATAGCCTTGAGGGCTGGCTAATGAAAGCCCCAAAAGATAGATGACAATTGGGATAGAGAGAAACATCAGTATCCCTGTGATACGGTGCGCGACAGAGAGCACGGCCATCACAGGCATATCGATACGAGTTAGATCCAAAAAGACCGGACGTTTTTTGTTTTCCATAACCACTCATTATGAATAATCGATGCTTAAGCTTTAGTGTAACGTATTGAAATGATTCGTCCAGAATATTATCACCAGCGATTATTTCAGCTATCATCACACCTAATCAACAGCTTGTTGATACCATTAAAAACTGCGCAGGATATATTAAATAGATGAACGAACAGTGGAAGCAATACCTGGAATCTCAAGGGGCTATTCTGACGACAGATGGTGAACACGTCGAACACTTTGGTCAGTTGACACAAGAGCAAAGTGCGATGGCTAGTGGAGACATCATTACCCCGATCACCGAGATGGCGTATATTCATGCCACTGGTGATGATGCAAAGACCTTTCTTCAGGGACAGTTAACCAATGATATTGGATTAATTACGCCACAGCTTAGCCAACTGAGTGGTTACTGTAATCCCAAAGGCCGCCTGCTCGCGCTCTTTCGCATCACGCAACATAGCGATGGCTATCGCCTGCATTTACCAAGCAGCCTACTTGAAAGAACACTCAAACGACTCAAAATGTTCGTTCTGATGGCAAAAGTGACACTTGAGGCAAGCAGCCCTGAAAGTATCCACATCGGTATTGCTGGTAGTGGTGTCATTGAACAACTCAAACAGCAGTTCAACAATCTACCTGATGATGAAAATGGCGTCAGCGAGGAAAATGGGATCACAATCATCAGACATCCCGGCAACCAACCTCGCTTTGAACTCATTGGCGACCAAAATTCAATTCAAGCCTTGTGGAGTGTGCTATCGCCAAGTTTAACCACCATCGGCAGCAGTGCCTGGCAATTGCTCGAAATCAATGCCGCTCAGCCTCAGGTCGTTGCCGAAACTGTCGAGATGTTCATTCCACAAATGCTCAATTTACATGTCATCAATGGCGTTAACTTCAAAAAAGGGTGTTATCCCGGCCAGGAGGTCGTTGCTCGGCTCCACTATCGCGGCAAACTGAAGCGCCACATGCATATCGCCCAGTTTCAGGCTGATACTTGCCCCATGCCCGGCGCACCACTTTATCCCGCAAATGGCGATAGTGGGGTGCAATCTGTCGGTAATGTTGTGCTTGCACAGCCCATTTCTTCAAATGAGTACCGCGCACTTTGTGTCATCGCAAACGACTTCACTGTCGAAAATGGTGTCTGTTTACAGCTAGATACAAAAACAGCATTAAAACTGCATGATTTACCGTACGCTTTTCCACCCGAAAAAGCGTAATTAACACCGTTTTCAAGGCAAATCATCAGGTTGATTTTGTTGAATAAAAAGGATCAAGTTAATCATTTAATGGGCGATACCTTAAAAGAATCATAGAGATAACTCACAATAAAAAATCATCTGCTATAAAAACAAGGTATTTATGGGTAATTCACTCATCGAGAAATTCTGTACTGATCTTGTTGCCGATATTAAAGCCAACAAGATCACCTTGCCAGCGCTGCCCGAGGTAGCGCTGAAGGCGCGCAAATTACTGAATGAACAAAACACCACCACTGTTCAAGTTTCTAAAGTGATCAGTGCCGATGCGGTGATCACTACTCGTCTGTTACGAGTGGTTAACAGCCCTATTTACCGCTCAAGCAACAAAGTTGAAGATGTCAAAATGGCGATTACACGCCTTGGTAATGCCAATGTGCGCAGTTTAGTCACCAGCCTTGCGATGGAACAGCTCTACCAGGCGGGCTTCTCAGAGGAGATTAAAGCCAAACTCAAAGAGAACTGGAAACATAGCCTGCATGTAGCAGCACTTAGTTTTGTGATCGCACGTGACTATACAGAATTAAGTCCTGATGAAGCGATGCTCAGCGGCCTGATTCACGACATAGGCGCTTTACCCGTTCTTGAATATGCAGAGTTACTACCAGACATTCTTTCCAACAAAGCAGCGCTCGATCGTCTCGTGTTTGTACTTCACACCAAAATTGGGCAGCTGATATTAAAGAAGTGGAACTTTCCTGACGAACTGGTCACTGTTGCGCGAGAGCATGAAAATTTCGAGCGAGATACCGGCATCAATCCAGATTATACCGACATAGTACTCGTGGCTAATTTACTAAGCTATATCGGTACTGATCACCCGCATACCAAACTCGACTGGAGTGCTATACCGGCATTTAATCGGCTAGCAATAACGCCTGAAGAAAGCATTGCCGCAATTAAAGACGCCCATGAAGAGATTGTAGAAATACAAAATATCTTTTCACAATAGCCATTAAAACCTAACCAACAAACTGTAAGTGACGAACTGATGCCCAGGGAACTGATCGATAGATTTATCCATGAACTACTTGATGACATCAAGGCTGATCGGGTTGTCCTGCCAACCCTTCCTGAGGTTGCCCGTAAGATAAGAGATATCGTTGATAACCCCAACTCATCTGCCAATAAAGTATATGACACACTCAAACTTGATGTCGCGCTATCTGCACGCTTGCTAAAACTGGCTAATAGCCCATTATTCCGTACAAAAAAAAGCATTGAAGATCTAAACACCGCCATTACACGACTAGGTAACCGCAACATAAAAAACCTCGTCACCAATCTTGTGTTAGAACAGATGTTTCAGTCTGAGTGTTACTCACGACAAGTACAAAGAAAACTGAAGGCGCAGTGGAAATACAACCTGCGCGTTGCGGCCATCAGCTATTTCCTGGCAAAAAATTACACCTCTCTTAATGCTGATGAGGCGATGATGGCTGGCCTAATACATGATATTGGCACGCTCCCAATCATCGAATATGCAGAGTCTATACCCGAACTCTCCTCCAACCCTGCCGCACTGGATATGCTAGTCAACAAACTACATACCAAGATTGGACGCTTGATACTTAAAAAATGGCGATTTCCTGAATCACTGGTTACCGTTGCGGGTGAACATGAGGACCTTTTTCGCGACCCCAGTATCAACCTTGATTTCACCGACATCGTCATTATCGCCAACTTACTCGCACATATCGGCACGGATCACCCAACCACAAAGCTGGACTGGAATACGATCCCCGCCTTCAATCGTATTTCGATCGCACCAGAAGATTGCATCAGCGCGATTAAGAATGCACAAGATGAAATTACTCAGATACAACAGATGTTCTCTCGATAATAATCGCAGGAAGACAACCCGTGGACGCTCAATTTATTGACAAGTTTATCGACGGCCTGCTGGAAGAGATCAAACATAAACGCCTGGATCTACCCACCCTGCCTGAGGTCGCGATTAAAGTCGGCGAAACGGTCGACGATCCTGATTCTTCGGCAGCACAGCTTGCCAAAGTCATCAGCATTGATGCCGCACTTACTGCACGCCTGCTCCAGGCAGCTAACAGCCCTCTTTTCAGGGGAAAAGATCAAATTGATAATATTAAAGCGGCGATTACCCGACTGGGTGCAAAACAGGTAAAGACACTCATTAATAGCATTGTTGTTGAGCAGGTGTTTCAGTCAAAAGGAACGCCGACTATTAGTGCCATACTGAAAAAACAGTGGATTCATTCAATGCAAGTTGCAGCCATCAGTTATGTTTTTGCGCAACGTTTTACAAAATTAAAACCAGATATTGCGATGTTAGCGGGTTTAATCCATGACATTGGCACATTGCCTATTCTCGCCTATGCCGGTCGCTTTCCTGAACTGAAAAATGATCAGGAGCAGTTGCTTTCGGTCACTTATTTGCTGCATACCCAGATTGGAAAGTTAGTGCTTGAAGGGTGGAATTTCCCTCCCGAACTGATTGCGGTTGCAGCTGAACATGAAAAATATGATCGTGTATCAGACCCATCACCAGATTATGTCGACATCGTGATGATTGCCAACCTTCACACCTACATCGGAAAAAAGCATGCCTCAACTGAAACGGACTGGACTGAGATTCCCGCGTTCAAGGCCCTGGGCTTGACCCCAGAGGAAAGCATGGCTGCATTAGAAGAAGCGCGAACAGAGGTCCAAGAGGTACTGGATATGCTAAAGGTATAACAACCGTCTTAGTCAGGAGCGATCAACAGGCACCCTTTTCTTTTCCATCACTCTGTAACGCGAAAAAACCGTCACTCCAATCCACAGCAATAACATCATTCCAATTGCGGTAAAGATAGCCGGCGCAGGATCATTCACAGTACTGATCGAACCTGCATAAGCGGTAATTAACGCATACGGGAAAGAGCCGAGCATCCATGCCAATGCAAAACGTCTGAGTGGCATCCTGGTGATACCCGACATGCAAGCGGCAGACTCTGGCACCATCGGAATCGCACGTGAGATTAATATCATCACAAAACCATGCCGGTGAAACAGTCGCTGCATCTCTCCGATCTGCTCTTCACACTTCACAACCTTCATCAGCAACGTCGGCCCAAAGAAGCGGCTCATCGTATAACCAACCACACCGACAAGACTCAATCCCACCATCGATGCAATAGCGCCCAGACCAAAGCCCAGAAAATAGCCTGACAACATACAGACTATTAGCGTCGGAATTGAAATGAGAAGATCAACGAGTAGTAATAGTGCAAAAACAGCGGCAAGTGTGAGCGGTGAAACGGTTTCAGCAAGGGCAATCCACCCTTTGACATCATCAATGGTAATCAGGCCGGTTAACTTAATCACCACAAAAATAGATGCGAAGAATGCCAGCAATAGTAAAAATAGTTTAATTAGACTTTTCATGATTTCTACGACGAACTAGTCAAGTCTCTCCATATCATCGCTTTGCCTTTCTAGTTTTTTATGCACCCCTTCAGCTGATGGTGCCGCATCATCTGAATCTAATTCCAATTCTAATTCTGGCTCGCTATCCTCAAGCAATAATCCCTCTGCTTTAGATTCTTCTGTTTTAAGCTCTTCTGGCACGCTAATACCGATGCTTTGTGCTGATGATGACTCAGGTGAAAAAACTCTTTCGCGTTCATCAACATCAGGTGCAGTGGCACAACCTCCGATTAGCAATAAAAGACCAATCGTGGATAGTAGAATCAATGACCTAATTTTTTTCATGCGCGCTTACCTTTACCCTTTTTCTCTGTCGCCCCTTTCACCGAAGCAAGATAATCACTCGTTAAGACATTTTCTATCGCCCACTGAAAATCATCACCATCACTAATAGCGCCATGATTGAGTGGTTCATAATCGAGCGTTAAAAAACGCTGACTGATTGAAGCTAATGCCTTAAAAAAGTATTTTACATCAATTTCGTTTTTAACTAGGGAACTAAAGCGCAAGCCATTACGTGCGATCGTCCATTGAAACGGTTCAGCGTCCAATGTCTGTTTGCTCATGGCAATGTAATTTGATGCCTTAAGGTAATCAATGATATCGGCATCTTTCGCGCGACTGGCTTGCGGTACCGCATTCAGATAACAGGCAAGGATATTATGTCGCGCCTTGTATAGATGACTAGCGCCAACCGCTGCTTGAGCAGATTGCTGATTATGCGTTTCAATTGCTGAGACACTTTTTTGATAGTGGTTAATCGCTTGCTGTTTACACAGTGCCAATTGCTCTCGCATACCGTTATCACGATAAAGAGGAATTCGATCAAACTCGATATTGCCCAATAGCCAGTGCAAGCGTGAGACTCTTAGATAATCATCTTCGTGTTTCGATTGGTAGCGTAAAAAGAACTCCAGATCCTGAATGTCTTTTTCTTTCGCCATATGTTTTTTGCAACTAAAAAGATGATTGTAGAGTCGCATTAAACGGTTAAGGTCTTCAGGGAAGGGATTTGGAAAGCAGTCATCGTGAAGTTGATTGATTAGCTTTTCGAGGTAACCGTTAGGTTTTTTATGTGGCTCACGGTAATGGCTATAGAGCGTCTTTTCATCTATGCCAGCGGCTGAACATTTATCGATCTCGGTAAGAAAGTGATCCCATGTCCAGCCCGGCTGCTGCTTCAGGCGATGAATTTTATTGAACACCGTGGTCACGCCAAACAACACCTATCATATTAAAAACACCAATGGAAGCCCATTTTAAGCTAGATCCTGCCTAACGGCTACCCCCGCTACACTCATAAAATCACCCCTAGCAACGTAAACTCAGGAGGTGAAAAATGAAGCCAATAGTAAAAAGAAACCGAGTAATCACAATAGCACTAACAACCGTCATTTTGACTGCTTGTGCGACAGCCCCATCACCACAGGGCATGGTAGACACGCGAGACCCAGCCACGCCGTCTTCATCAGAAACGACCTCTATTCTTGAGAAGGCGCATGTGATGCAGGACATGGGAATGGTCGCGACAAGCCATCTATATAAGCGAGAATTACCGGAAATGGAGTACCCTGCCAAAGCTATCGCACCAGGTGAACAATACAGCACCATCACTGAAAATCACCAAATTCAGGTGACAGATGAACCGATCAGTACCTTTAGCATTGATGTTGATACTGCGGCCTATTCCAATATTCGACGTTTTATTAACGGTGGAAATCTGCCGCCTAAAGATGCAGTGCGGATTGAAGAGATGGTTAACTATTTCGATTATCACTACCCTGCGCCAAATGATGAATCGACACCCTTTACCATCACCACGGAGATAGGCTCCACCCCATGGAATACAGGCAGCTATCTGTTACATGTTGGGATCAAAGGCTATGAACCAACCATAGCTGAACCTCAATCGCGTAATCTTGTGTTTCTACTCGATGTCTCAGGTTCCATGAATTCAGCCAACAAACTTGGGTTATTAAAGAAGTCATTGCGTCTGCTGGTTAATCAATTAACACCACAGGACCGAGTTGCGATCGTCGTATATGCGGGCGCATCTGGCGTCGTGCTTGAATCAACCCCCGGTAACAGGCGCAGTGAAATCATCACTGCGATGGAACGTCTACGCGCAGGCGGCTCAACCAATGGTGGCGCAGGCATCGAACTCGCTTACGCCATTGCACAACAGCACTTTAAAAAAGATGGCATTAACCGTGTCATCCTCGCAACCGATGGGGACTTCAATGTCGGCCCATCCAATACCGAGGCGCTAAAAGCACTTATCAAGGAGAAAAAGCGCTCAGGTGTAGGCCTGACCATTTTAGGTTTTGGCATGGGGAACTACAACGACCAGATGCTAGAGAGCATCTCAAATGCAGGTGATGGCAATGCGGCCTATATCGATACACTCCAAGAAGCTCAAAAGGTTTTGGTTGAAGAAATAGGCAGCACGCTAAATACCATTGCGCGCGACACAAAAATCCAGATTGAATTTAACCCGGAGATTGTCAATAGCTATCGCCTTGTTGGCTATGAAAATCGCTTGCTGAATAAGGAAGATTTTAAAAATGACCGTATCGATGCTGGTGACGTTGGTGCTGGGCATACAGTGACCGCGCTTTACGAAATCGTACTCAACGAGCCGTTGCGTTACACCTCCGTTCAGACCAGGGCATTACAGTTTAATAACGAACTTGCCTTCCTTAAGCTCCGTTATAAACGCCCAGACGAAGAGAGTAGCATTGAGATGCAGCATGCCATTGCCTCCGATGATCATCACCAGCAACTTAATCGTACCTCAGACAATTTCCGTTTTGCCGCAGCCGTTGCTGGCTTTGGTCAACGACTACGCAATAGTGACTCCCTCGGTGACTACTCGTACCCAGAGATATCGCAATTGGCACAGCAGAGCCGTGGTAATGACACATTCGGCTACCGGGCGGAATTCATACAGCTAGTGAATCTTGCCGATTCGCTACAATAGTCAAGTAAAATAACCTAGGGGCAGCACCGGCTCTATGCTACCCCTGAGTTTTACAAGCTCTTTTTTTAGGAGGGGAGAGACTCAGGAGAGGAAAATATCGCAAAAAAAGGCTAGCTACCCCATAATGGACTCAAATCATCGTTTTAACCTTATGAGCATCCATGCCAAACAATAAAATTTATCTCAAAAACCTCGACAAAGAAGTTACCGAGGAATCGCTTAATGCCCACTTTTCTGCATGTGGCGAGATCACTGAAATTATCCTGCCCATCGAAAAAAAGAGTCAATTGCCCAAGGGCTACGCCTTTATTACCTTTTCTGAACCGGACGCCGCTAAAAACGCGCTAGCACACGATGGAAAACTGTTCCTCGAAAAAGAGATCACCGTACAACTCGCCATCGAAAAAAATCAAAAGAAATAATCAACTATGACCAATAATGAAGTTATCAAAAAACTCCGTATCGCACTCGACCTCAAAGAAGTCGATATCATTGAAATATTTAAGTTAGCCGGGTATGAGATAAAGAAAGCAGAACTGTCCGGCATCTTTCGCAAGCGTGAAAACAAACACTTCAAAGAATGCAGTGATATGGTGCTAAACCATTTTCTCAATGGCTATATTATTTACAAACGAGGCCCAAAAGAGCCGGCACCCGAGTCTGAGTCGGGAGAAGTTAACGTAGAAAAAACGCCAACAGAAATTAAAGAAAAATAAGCACTACACAGACTAACGATTTAAGGTCGAAAGGGGCTCGTATTAAAACAAGCCCCTTTCTGCATTTAGCTTAACGCCAGATATTATCCATCGTCGAAGTAACACCACTCGCCATAGAGGCACCAAAACGCTCGACAAACCGTTCAAGGGCTGGCTGGTTATAGGTGTAATCCACTATTTTTTCAGCGCCAATCACTTCACGTGCAACATAACTACTACTACCAAGGGCGTCAACAAGCCCCACACCGATGGCCTGCTCTCCAGTCCAGACAAGACCACTGAAGATTTTAGGATCATCGATTAACCGATCGCCCCGCCCTTCTTTGACCACATCAATAAACTGCTGATGGATCGAACCCAGTAGTAACTTGATATGCTGAGTGTCATCTTCTTTCAGTGGTGAGAATGGATCCATAAAACCTTTATTCTCTCCGGCAGTCATCATACGGCGCTCAATGCCAAGCTTATCCATCGCATCGACAAAACCAAAACCATTCATGATCACGCCAATCGAGCCCACGATACTCGCTTTGTCCGCATAGATCTCATCAGCCGCAGCAGCGATGTAATAACCACCCGAAGCGCACATGTCAGTGACAACCGCGTAAACAGGTTTATTGGGGTATTTTCCACGCAAGCGTTTAATTTCATCATTGACGTAGCCCGCCTGCACAGGGCTTCCGCCCGGGCTGTTAATGCGTAAAATCACAGCCGCAGAGTGTTTGTTTTTAAAGGCATCACGTAACGCAGTGATAATGCTATCTGCATTGGCTTCTGAGTCAGCCGCAATCGTACCTCGCACCTCAACCAATGCGGTGTGCTTGTGGTGCTTGTTTGATGTATCACTCAGGTCATTTTTCATATAAACCATAAAAAAGATCGCCGCGAGGTAAGCGAACATCAATGATTTAAAAAAGATCCCCCAGCGCCGAGTACTTTTCTGCTCTTTGTAGGCGCTAAAAACCAGCTGTTCCATCACGCCACGCTCCCACTGCTCTTTACTCTCACCACTCTCAGGTGATGTTTTTCGCTCGCCCATCCAGGGATCCGGCTCTTTTGGTGCTGATGAAGTGGAGTCGATTTTAGTCTCGTCTGACATTAGGGTACCTGTGCTATTCCTTGAAATTTTGTTTCTTTAGTATGATCAATCTGTTTTTGCTAGCGGCTCGAAAGTGGCTCGTCGATGCATTCAATTGCTTATCGGCGCATGCCCTACACGCATTAGTTCACTCTTTATACAGTAGTTCACCCACTTCCGAAATATCATCGAGACATGCCAATGGTCGATGGCGCTGTAAGCGCTCCACCGCATGTACCCCATATGTTACGCCCAGCGAAGCTGTGCCGGCTTGCGCGGCCATTTCAAGGTCATATTCAGTATCGCCGATCATCACCGTATGCTCTGGTGCCACATCCAGTACATCCATGATCTCAAGTAACATCTGAGGATGGGGCTTGGAAAAGGTTTCATCGGCACAACGTGTCATGTGGAAATAGTCACCCGAATCGGTATCCGCAAGAGAGCGATCTAAACCGCGTCGACTTTTACCCGTCGCAACCGCGAGCAGATATCCATCTGCATGCAAACGCTTGATCACCGCCATCGCGCCATCGAATAGCACGGACGGATTTGTGTTCCCCACGAGAAAATGCTGTCGATAACCCGCGGCAAATTTTTCAACGATCGCCTCCCCCTCATCTGGATAAAGCTGGCGGATCGCCTCGGGCAGGCCCAACCCAATAACATTACGAAGATCAAGGGTACTTCGTTCCGCTAACGCCAATTCAGAAATCACATTAGCTAGCGATTGAGTGATTTGCGCTTCGGAGTCCATGAGCGTGCCATCCCAGTCAAAAACGACAAGCTTGAATCTATTGTTCATTATTTGATCCGTTTTCCAGTGAATTCAGAAATTTCTCCAATTCAGGGCTGAGCGGCGCCGAAACCGAAATCTTTTTCATCGTACTCGGCAGCATAAAATTGAGTGTATGAGCATGGAGGAACAGCCGCTTTAATCCCTGTTTTTTGAGCTCTCTATTCAGGGTGCGCTTCCCGTAAACCTCGTCCCCTAAAATCGGGTGGCCAGAATGGGCCGCATGAACACGGATCTGGTGCATGCGGCCAGTCAGCGGTTTTGCCTCCAGCAGCGTCATTCTGTGGTCAAAATGGCGCTTTACCGAAAACCGCGTCGTCGAGGCCTGACCATCCTTACTGACCTTCACCGTTCGTAGACCAGATTCAGCACGATCTTTTAACAGCGGAAAATTAACAGTGCTCTCATCATCCTGCCAATAGCCCTGAACTAACGCGAAATAGCGCTTATCGATCAGGTTCTCGCGTAGTAATTCATGCAGTTCCAGCAGGACTGGGCGATTTTTCGCCAATAACAGACATCCCGACGTCTGGCGGTCCAGGCGATGAACCAGCTCCAGATCTTTTTCCTCCGGGCGAATCACTCGCATGATTTCAATCACCCCATTAGCAATGCCACTACCACCATGGACAGCAATACCGGAGGGTTTATCGATAATAATCAGGTTATCGTCCTCATAGATAATCGACTCACGAACCGCATTGCAGAGACCTTTTGAAGGCGCTTCCTGCTCTCCCTCGGTGGGAACAGATATTGGAGGAACCCTTATAATATCATTTAGTTGAAGTCGATATGTCTGCTTGATTCTACCTTTATTGACCCGCACCTGCCCGGTACGTAGCAAGCGATAAACGAGACTTTTAGGTACCCCCTTGAGGGCAGTCATCAGGAAATTATCAATCCGCTGCCCAGCATTCCCACTATCAATCGTCAGCAGACGTACAGGGTGTCTTGTCGTGTTATCACTCAACTCAATCATTCTCCAGTAATATCAATAAAATAACTCAACTCATAGGTTTGATACTACCCGGAATTCTTGATATATTGGGTGCGTGGTATCCGGCCTTAAGGCGTGAGATGCTGGGATTGTCC
>Ga0316204_10008784_pt1 | contig 13816 bp, 10 predicted proteins | sample 6monrhotite_MG_2_FD_205661 | JGI IMG/M metagenome (GOLD analysis project Ga0316204, IMG submission 205661) | Microbial mat bacterial communities from mineral coupon in-situ incubated in ocean water Damariscotta River, Maine, United States -... | ecosystem: Environmental > Aquatic > Marine >... | reverse complement strand
ACCTGTCCAAAAGGGGAATCGGGCAGCATACATTCCTCCATATGTTCACTATTTGTTCTAATTGAAAAGACAGCATTTGGCGAGAGGGCCAAGCCATTTTCCGCCATTTTCCGCTAAACCTGCGCAGCCAAAGTGAAATATTACGGCACTGCCGCCTGGCCTTGAAAAACCCAATAGGGCCGCCCCGATCAGTTCCCCCGGCGGATCTGCCCTTCGAGATGATCATAACTGTGATCAATCAACCGTTGCAGCATATCGCTGAACAATACGATCTCTTCTGCGGACAGGGGCGCAAGCACTTCTTCATTGCTGCGCAGCACCTCAGCCATCATGCTGTTGTATACCTTGTCGCCCTCCGCCGTCAGCTCCAGCATCAGCGCACGGCCATCATCTGGATCTTCGCCCGTGACAACCAGCCCTTTGGATTGCAGGGATTTGATCAGGCGGCTGGCCTGACTTTTGTCCATCAGGATAAAATCGGCAATATCGCCCGCCCGCGCCGGCATCCGCGCCTTGATCAGCGCCAAAAGCCGCCATTCGTTCAGACTAAGATCAAACATATCCTCGGACCAAAGATGGCCTTCGCGTTCGCCAATCAACACCAGCCGCCGCAGCTTGAAGGTGATCACGTCCTCAATCGTCAGAACGTCTGGATGCTTGCCGCCCGTCCGCAGCATCCCGCCGCCATTTGGCACGGAATCACCCCGCGCCGCGTTAAAATCATCAGACATAAAAAACCTTTCCCACAGGTCTGCGAGATAAAATTACGGCAAAATACCCAAAACCGTTCTTAAAATCCACAAAACAAGGGTCACATTTACCCCACGAAACATAAACACCATGTACAATCACCCTGCAAACCCTTACCGACGCCCCAACCTTGCGCCGGGGCTCTCTGCCTCTGGCCGCCTGCACTGCAGGCTATGCTTTCAGAACAGGATGATCCCTTGATCCAGACCATCGCAGATGCGCTAGCCCAACAGGGCTATGAAACTCTTACCGCCGTTCAGCAGGCCGTGACCGACCCCGCGCTTGCGCAGGCCGACCTTTTGGTCTCGGCTCAGACTGGCTCTGGCAAAACGGTCGGCTTTGGTCTGGCCATCGCGCCGACCCTTCTGGAAGAGGCCGAACATTTCGGTCCGGCCGCCGCGCCGCTGGCACTGGTGATCGCGCCCACCCGCGAATTGGCCATGCAGGTCAGCCGCGAGCTTAGCTGGCTCTATGGCAAGGCGGGTGCGATTGTCACCACCTGCGTTGGCGGTATGGACCAGCGCACCGAACGCCGCGCATTGGACCGGGGCGCACATGTTGTGGTCGCCACACCGGGGCGTCTGTGTGATCACATCAAGCGAGGCAACATCGACCTGGGCGATCTGCGCGCCGTTGTGCTGGACGAGGCCGACGAAATGCTCGACCTCGGGTTCCGCGACGAGCTTGAGTTCATCCTGTCCGAAGCGCCCGAAGACCGCCGCACCCTGCTGTTTTCCGCCACAGTGCCCGCCGCGATTGCGAAGCTGGCGCAATCCTACCAACGTGACGCACAGCGCATCAGCACCGTTGGCGAGGCCAAGCAACACGCGGATATCGAATACCGCGCCCTGAACGTGCACCCGCGTGATACCGAAAACGCAATCATCAACGTGCTGCGGTTCTATGAGGCCAAGAATGCCATCGTGTTCTGCAACACCCGCGCCGCCGTGGCGCGGTTGACCGCCAAATTCACCAACCGCGGCTTTTCCGTTGTTGCCCTGTCGGGGGAACTGACACAGTCGGAACGCACAAACGCCCTGCAAGCCCTGCGCGATGGCCGGGCGCGGGTCTGTATTGCCACCGATGTGGCTGCACGCGGGATCGACCTGCCCAATCTGGAGCTGGTGATCCACGCCGATCTGCCGTCCAACTCGGACACGCTTTTGCACCGGTCTGGCCGGACGGGCCGTGCGGGGCGCAAGGGCGTTTCGGCCTTGATCGTACCACCCAAGATGAAGACCAAGGCCAATCGCCTCCTCGGGTGGGCCAAGCTCAAGGCAGAATGGGCCGCAGCGCCAACCGCCGCTGAGGTGAACGCCGCGGACGAAGCACGACTGCTGAGCGATGATGCATGGTCTGCGCCGATCCCCGAAGACGCCGAAGCCTTTGTGGCCAATCTGGTGGAACAATTCAGCCCCGAGCAACTGGCGACTGCATTTGTGAACCTTTACCGCGCACGTGCCTCTGCCCCCGAAGATCTGACCGATCCGGGCGCACGCGGCGACGACAAACCGCGCCCTGCCTTTGGGCCGTCTGTGTGGTTCTCGGTCTCCGCAGGCCGCAATGATGGCGCAGAGCCGCGCACCCTGCTGCCGATGCTGTGCCGCTTGGGCGATCTGACCAAAGACGACATCGGCGCGATCCGCGTTCAGCCAAGCCACAGCTTTGTTGAAATTCTGGCATCCTCCGCGACCAAGTTTGTAAATGCATTGGGGCCGGACATGAAAGCCGAAGGCGGCGCTGTTGTCACCCAGCTTGACAGCCCTCCGGACCTGCCGCGCGGCCCAAAGCCCGGAGGCCCGAAACGCGGCCCCAAACCGGGCGGCAAACCGCATCGCAAATCCTACGATTCCGACGCGCCGTCCGAGCCACGCAAACCGCGCAAGCCCTACCGCGAAGATCCGGTTGCCGAGGTTCGCGCTGAACGCAGTGAAAAGCCACGTTTCGAAAAGCCGCGCGGCCCAAAAGGCGAACGCCCGCCGAAGTCTCACAAGACCGACCGCAGCCCGATGAAGCCCGGCGCAAAGCCAAAGCCCAAATCAAACGGCGAGGCCCCCGGCAAGCCCAAGGCCAAGGCCGTTTGGAAGAAAGAGAAGCCAGCATCCGACGCGCCGCGCAAACCCAAGGGCGCACCCAAGAAAGCAGCGGCGGAGCCAAACAGCTACAAGCGCGCAAGCGATCCGTCCAAGCGTTTCTCCCCGCCCAACAAGGTTGGCAAGCAGGGCGGCAAGGCCGGACCAAAGCGCGGGAAATAAGGATGTTCCAACCGGTGGCGGGCTTTTCAAAAGTCCGCACTGTTTTCCTTAAGTAAGACGCGCCTGCATTAAGAAAGCACACATCAAAGAAAAAGCGCCGGAGGATATCCTCCGGCGCTTTTTTTGTTCTGTCACCGGAGCTTTCAAAAACTCCGGTGTATTTCGCGGGCTCGGGTCAGCCCTTGCCTTTCCACGGCACGAGATACTTCTCAGCGGCCCGCATCAGCATATCAATGCCAAAGCCAATAACGCCAATCAGTATGATCCCCATGATCACGATGTCTGTGTTCTGGAACTTTGACGCGGTCATGATCATCATACCCGCACCTTGCTCCGCTGCGACCAGTTCGGCGGCCACAACCGTGCCCCAACAAACCCCCATCGCAACCCGCGCACCGGTAAAGATCTCTGGCAGCGAGTTCGGCACAATCACGTGACGCATGATCTGCCATTTGCTGGCACCCAGTGAATAGGCCGCATGCACCTTGGAGATTTTCACACCAGACACACCGGACCGCGCCGCAATCGCCATGATCCAAAGCGCCGCAAGGAACAGCAGGATAATCTTGCCTGCCTCACCAATACCGGCCCAGATGATCACAAGCGGGATCAGGGCAAGCGGCGGCACCGGACGCATGAATTCTACGATCGGATCAAACCAACCGCGGAACCAATTGCTCAGCCCCATGGCATAGCCCAGCGGAATGCCCACGATTGCACCAAGGATAAACCCAACAACAACCCGGAACAGCGAAAAGCCGAGATGCTCAAGCAGGGTGAAATTGCGAAAGCCCTCTTGCAAGATCTGGATCGAACGCGACCAAACCTGTTCGGGTGCAGGCAAATAAAGCGGCTCCATCTGCCAGCCTTTTGCAGGCTCAAAGTTAGGCGTGCCCTTATCGGACAATGTCACAGCACCATCTGCGGTTTTCACAGTTTCGCCCGGCGCAATCTTCTGGCCGTTGATGGCAATCACCTTGGCGCCGTCCTTTTTGGTCAGCTCGTCATTTTTATCGACCCGCACCAGACCCGTGCGCCACTGCGCGATAGCTATGGAATCGTTCTTGGCAAAACCGTCACCCGGCGCAACTTCGGGCGCCTCAGCCGGTTCACTGCGCGGATGCACAAGAATTGTCACCTCCGCATCATCAGGGGCCTGCCCTTCGACTTGCGCGGTATAGGTAAAGTTGGTGGTCCCCTTAAACGGGCCCGGCGCATGCAGGAAAGATGGCAACAGACTGGACCCGGTGAAGACGCCCCACATCAGGAAAATTGTCAGGATCGAAATGACCCCCGCCGCGCGGTTCGGTGTTACCGCGCTTTCGTCACCGAAAGTTACAGTTTTCAAAGACGTGTAATCGCGAATGCCTTTTTGCAGCAGTTTGGTCACCACAAAGGCGCTGCCGACAAAGATCGCGACATAGATGATCAGAAAGAAAATGCCGGTCATGCCGCGTCCTCCTTGGTGCCCATGATCTCTTCTTCCATGTCCCAGATCATGTTGAGGATCTCTTCGCGCTTGGGACCGAAATCCTCATGTTTCTTGACTTCTCGCAGGTCGGCATTCACGCCCAGCTCTGCAAACGGCAGGCGGTATTCCTTGTGGATACGCCCCGGCCGCGGGGCCATCACGATCAAACGCTCACCCAGTAGCAGTGCCTCTTCGACGGAGTGAGTGATCAGGATGATTGTTTTTCCGGTCTCTTTCCAAAGTTTCAAAACGAGACTTTGCATTTTTTCACGGGTCAAGGCATCAAGCGCGCCCAGCGGTTCGTCCATCAAGATCACATCAGGGTCATTGGCCAAACAGCGGGCCAAAGCCACACGCTGCTGCATCCCGCCCGAAAGCTCGTAAACGGCTTTCTCTTTAAAATCCTGCAAGCCGACCACATCCAGCAGATGGTCAACGATCTCGGCTTTGTCGTTCTTGGGCATGCTTTTCATCGACGGGCCAAAACCCACGTTCTCACGCACGCTCATCCATTCGAACAACGCGCCTTGCTGAAACACCATGCCGCGCTCGGCGTCAGGGCCGGTGATCGTGTGACCATTCAGGGTCATCACACCGGAGGTCGGCGCGAGAAAACCCGCAACGATATTGAGCAGCGTTGTCTTACCGCAGCCCGATGGCCCCAGCACACTCAGCAGTTCGCCCGCTTTGAGGTCAATCGACACATCTTGCAGCGCTTGCACGTGTCCGCCATCCGGCAGATCAAAGCGCATCGACAGTTTATCAATGGAGAGTCCGGTCATAATTCCGCGTCCCACCCCCGTCAGGGATCAAAGGGCAGGGTTTTCCCCACCTCTGTTTCATTGGAAAAAGGGCGGTGCGGCCCTCACGGCCACACCGCCCCTTCTAGATTACATGTCTTTGGCAGCTTCGAGTGGACCAGTGTTTACTGTGCCTTCATAGCTGTCGAGCGCGGAGTCGATGGACCCTGCTTCGACAAACACGTCTGCCACACCCTTCATGAAGGACGCCGCGTTGCCACCAAACCATGCGGCTGACAGCTGCTCTTCTACGGATGGGAATTCAAACGTGGAGATGGATGCTTTGGTCGCATCAACGTCCATGCCGGATTCTTTCGCGATCACAGCGAGCATTTCGTCGCTCTGGTTTGCTTTCCAGTCTGCGTTTGCAGCGGCTGTTACAGCGGCAAACTTGGCAGCTGTATCGCCGTTTTCAGCAAGGAAAGCCGCTGGTGCGGAAGTCACGTCAAACACCAGAATGCCCAGTTCCTGCTTTTCAGCACCGGTCAAAAGGATGTTGCCGTATTCTTTCATCCGCGCGAGGCCACCGCCCCAACCGCAAGCAAAGTCCACTGCGCCCTGGCTGAGTGCCGCTGCGCCTTCTGGTGGCGCCATGTCCACAACCTGCAAGGAAGAGACATCAACACCGAAGTGGCCCATCTGGCGCAGGAAGCCGTAGTGCGCAGCAGTGCCCAGCGGCACGGCGACTTTTTTGCCGGCCAGTTCGCCAGCGCTGTCTTTGTCGATTTCCAAATCAGAGCGGACAACGCAGTTGTCGTTTTCAGAATAGGACACCGCAACGTCGATGATCTGAAGATCCTGACCGCCAGATGTGGCGACAACGAAAGGTGGAACACCCTGCGAGACGGAAATCTGTACATCACCCGAGGCCATCGCCGCAGACATTGCTGTACCGGTTTCGAAAGAAACCCAGTTTACTTTCATACCCAGCGCTTCGTCGTAGGCGCCGGATGCTTTTGCTGCGAGGAATGGCATTGGCCATTCGAGGAAGTAACCGACGGTGATTTCACCGTGACCATCGGCCATCGCGGCCTGACCGGTCATCGCCATTACGGCGCCCGCTACAAATCCTGTTGCTGTCTTCTTGATCATAACAATCTCCCTGTTGATCTTTTGTCCGGCCTGTCCGAGCCGGTTTGTTGGTTAAGTACGCCGGCATGTTTTGCCGGTCTCATTTTGTGATGCATGTGCCCACATGTACCTTAGCACTATGTGGAAAATCTGCGACGATGTCAGTTGGTGTGCGACACCAGCATGTATTTTATCTGCGAATTGGGCAACCTTCTCTGCCGAACTTGCGTTTTGTCACATCTCCCATTTGAGTAATCCAAAAGACGGCTGCTCAAGCGAGAATATCTGACCTGCTAAAATTTTGGCGGGAATCGAGGCCAATAATAAACGTCCACTTCCCACCCCTGCATGAGTCCAGTTGCGCCAAAACAAACCATTGAAATGCCGCAGGGTCAGGAACTGGCCCGATACAGGGGATCATGGCAAAGCGGCGCGGAAGGATACACTCGCCCGCACCTGCACGGCCTCAATAGATGGCAGGCCCCCTTCATTTACTGGTGCAAAGACCAATGCCCTGATGTGGTTGAAGGCAGCCAACATTGCCGAAGTCAAAGCCGGATCTCACAACAACCTTGCAAGGCCGGACACCCCAACCATCATATTGGACAGCCTTGATTTCTGGCGCTAACAATACGAATGATCTGGCCCTACTTGATTCTGCATTCAAACAGCAAAGATTGACCTAGACAGGCGCAGTGCGTCTTGATTTCATCCACTTAACCCGCGCAACGAAAGGTCTGGCACCATGGACGGCAACTTCAATGAAAACGACATTTCCCGCGTTGTCGAAGCAGACCGCGCGCATATCTGGCATCACCTGAGCCAGCACAAACCCTATGAAACCACCGATCCGCGCATCATTGTCGAAGGCAAAGGCATGCGCGTCTGGGACCAAAAGGGCAAAGAGCACCTTGATGCTGTGTCCGGCGGCGTCTGGACCGTTAATGTCGGTTATGGCCGTGAACGTATCGCCAATGCCGTGCGCGACCAGCTGATCAAACTGAACTATTTCGCCGGATCCGCGGGCTCTATCCCCGGCTCAAACTTTGCCGAGATGCTGATCGACAAGATGCCCGGCATGAGCCGTGTCTACTATTGCAACTCGGGCTCCGAAGCGAACGAGAAGGGCTTTAAGATGGTCCGCCAGATTGCGCACAAGCGGTATGGCGGCAAGAAGCACAAGATCCTTTATCGCGACCGCGATTATCACGGCACCACCATCGCCTGTCTGTCCGCTGGCGGTCAGGATGAGCGCAATGCACAATACGGGCCTTTCACTGACGGGTTTGTGCGGGTGCCACATTGCCTTGAATACCGTGCCTTTGAACAAGACGGTGCACCGCAGGAAAACTACGGCGTCTGGGCGGCGGATCAGATCGAAAAAGTAATCCTTGCCGAAGGGCCAGACACCGTCGGCGCCCTTTGCCTTGAGCCGGTGACCGCTGGCGGCGGCGTGATCACCCCGCCCGAAGGCTATTGGGACCGCGTGCAGGAAATCTGCAAGAAATATGACATCGTGCTGCACATCGACGAAGTGGTCTGCGGCGTTGGCCGGACAGGGACATGGTTCGGGTATCAGCATTACGGCATCAAGCCCGATATGGTGACCATGGCCAAAGGTGTGGCCTCTGGATATGCCGCGATCGCCTGTCTTGTGACCACCGAAGAAGTGTTCAACATGTTCAAGGACGATGCCTCTGACCCAATGAACTATTTCCGCGATATTTCGACTTTTGGGGGCTGCACGGCCGGGCCAACCGCAGGTATCGAAAACATGGCGATCATCGAGGATGAAAACCTGCTGCAAAACACCACCGACATGGGCCACTATATGTTGGATGAACTCAATGCGCTGGCGGACAAGCACGCCGTGATCGGCCAAGTGCGCGGCAAGGGCCTGTTCCTTGGCGCTGAACTGGTCGAGGACCGCGCCAGCCGCACCCCTGTAGCCGAAGGCCTCGTGCAGCAGGTCGTAGGGGACTGCATGCAACAAGGTGTGATTATCGGTGCGACCAACCGGTCACTGCCGGGCAAGAACAACACATTGTGTTTCTCGCCTGCCTTGATCGCTACAAAGGACGACATCAATCAGATCGTCAGCGCCGTTGACGGTGCGCTGGGCCGTGTCTTTGGCTAAAAAGCACGGGCTGTAGACCACTCAAAACCGCCGGTGCAGCCCGGCGGTTTTTTGCTGCCCTGCCCGTTCTCACCTACCAAAACCGGAACTCTTCCGACCGGTAGACGTTGGCTCCCGTAACCATTTGGGAGAGTAACGATGAAAAAGTTTCTGATGACCGTACCGATGATCGCCGCTTTGGCTGCCTGTAGCGGAACATCCGCCAACCAAGGCGCATTGACCGGTGCAGCCCTCGGCGCGGCGGCGGGCGCGGCTGTATCAAATGACGACGACAAGGTCGTGGGCGCATTGATCGGCGGCGCAGCAGGTGCCGCTGCGGGCAACTACATCGGCAAGACGCAATCGGGCCAATGCGTATATGAGAATTCTGCCGGCCAGCGCTATACCGCTGCCTGCCCCTAAAACGGCCCGGTTCGAAACGTCAAAAACCCCCGGTTGATCCGGGGGTTTTCACATTCACAATATTCAAATTTCAAGAGGTCGAAGAGCGGCAAAGAGATTTCCGCTTCGCGACCATTTTTCCGTTTTTCAATACCAAATGTCTCGATTTGCAGCACATGACTATTGATTATCGGCAAATTTTGCGCCACTAGAGGTTCAATTTCGCGCAACCGTAATACCAAATCTGGCCCAACGTAATGCCAGTTTAGAGGATTCAGATGGCTCTTCCGGTCGAAACATTCTTTCTGCACCCGGAATCCCACGGCACCCTGCAACAGCAAATCCAACAGATGATCGCCCAAGGGATTCTGTCTGGCCGGTTTCAACAGGGCGAAAAACTGCCCTCCACCCGCAAACTGGCTCTGCACCTCGGGGTTAGCCGGATCACAGTCACGATTGCTTACACAGAACTTTTGGCAAATGACTACCTGACCTCGAAAGGGCGCTCAGGCTACTTTGTTTCCGAAAACGCGCCCTCTCCGCCGAACTTCAGCCCCACCACGGAAAATCAGGAAGCCGTCGATTGGAACCGCGCCATCGGGCGGCGTTTCGGGGCCAGTGTCGTGCCGGGCAAACCGCAGGATTGGGCCAAATTCCGATATCCTTTCATCTATGGTCAGGCCGATCCAAATCTGTTTGATCACGCCAATTGGCGGCTTTGTGCGTTGCAAGCTTTGGGGCAACGAGATTTCTCCGCTCTGACGGCGGATTATTTTGATCAAGACGATCCGCAGCTGATCGAATTTATCGCCCGCCACACCTTGCCGCGACGGGGCATATCCGCGCGTCCCGAGCAGATCCTGATCACCCTTGGTGCACAAAATGCACTTTGGCTGACAACTCAGGTTTTGCTGACCCAACGTCGCCGCGCCGCGTTGGAAGATCCCTGTTATCCGGCGTTGCGCGATATTCTGTCGCAATCACGTTGCCATGTAACCCCTGTGCGCGTGGATCAGGACGGTCTTCCACCCGATGCCATCCCGCCCGATACCGATGTGATTTTCAGCACGCCCAGCCATCAATGCCCGACCAATGCCACCATGCCGATGGACCGCCGCCGTGCCTTGCTTGAACGCGCGCGAGAGCTGGAGGCCATCATCGTCGAGGATGACTACGAGTTCGAGATGTCCTTTCTCAAATCTCCTTCGCCAGCACTCAAATCCCTCGATACGGATGGCCGAGTTGTTTATGTCGGCAGTTTCTCCAAATCCCTGTTTCCGGGGCTACGGCTGGGTTATCTGGTGGGATCTGAACCCTTCATTCGAGAGGCACGCGCCCTCAGGGCCAGCGTGCTGCGCCACCCGCCCGGCCATATTCAACGCACCGCCGCCTATTTCCTGTCGCTTGGCCATTACGATGCCCTGATCCGCCGGATGGGCACCGCGATGCATGAACGCCGCCGTGTCATGGAAGAGGCGCTGGCCGCCCATGACCTGCAAATCTCGGGCCGGGGCGCTTATGGTGGCTCGTCTTTTTGGATGCGCGCGCCGGACAGGATCAACACGGATGAACTGGCCCGCCGATTGCACCCCAAGGGCGTTTTGATCGAACCGGGCCGCGCCTTTTTTGCCGGTGATCATCAACCGCAAAACTACTACCGTCTCGCCTACTCCTCCATCCCGACCGCCCGGATCACCGAAGGGGTCAATTTGATCGCACAGGAAATGAAGCACATTCACTAGGCTGGCGTTATCCCCCTTTCGGGACTGGACCTAACGCCGCCATCGCGCAAACTTTAGTTTGCAATCAGCCAATTTACGGGATTCGCCCCGCTCCTCCAATCCTAAGGATGAACCGCCATGAAAATGACCACCGAAGAAGCATTTGTAAAAGTCCTTCAGATGCACGGCATCGACAATGCCTTTGGGATCATCGGCTCTGCCATGATGCCCATTTCCGACCTGTTCCCGGCTGCGGGCATCAAGTTCTTTGACTGCGCCCACGAATGCAACGCTGGCATGATGGCCGATGGCTACACCCGCGCCACTGGCAAAGTTTCGATGATGGTCGCCCAGAACGGCCCCGGCATCACCAACTTTGTCACGCCGGTGAAAACAGCCTACTGGAACCACACGCCGCTGCTGCTGGTCACACCACAAGCCGCGAACAAGACCATCGGTCAGGGCGGTTTCCAGGAAGTCGAACAGATGGCGCTGTTCGAAGATATGGTCGCCTATCAAGAAGAGGTCCGCGATCCTTCCCGCATCGCCGAGACCCTGAACCGCGTGATCATCCAAGCCAAACGCGCCAGCGCCCCGGCCCAGATCAACATCCCGCGCGATTTCTGGACCCAAGTGATCGACATCGACCTGCCCGCGATTGTTGAGTTTGAACGCCCCTCCGGCGGCGAGCAGGCCATCGACGACGCAGCCAAGCTGCTGTCCGAAGCCAAGTTCCCGGTCATCCTGAACGGTGCGGGCGTGGTGATTGGTGGCGCGATTGACGCCTCCAAGGCACTGGCCGAGCAATTGGATGCGCCTGTGTGCTGCGGCTATCAACACAACGACGCCTTCCCCGGCTCACACCCGCTGTCGGTTGGTCCATTGGGCTACAACGGTTCAAAGGCGGCGATGGAACTGATCTCCAAAGCAGACGTGGTATTGGCCCTTGGCACACGCCTCAACCCGTTCTCGACCCTGCCCGGCTATGGCATTGATTACTGGCCCACAGACGCCAAGATCATTCAGGTCGATATCAACCCCGACCGCATCGGCTTGACCAAAAAGGTCACCGTGGGCATCGTCGGCGATGCCAAGAAAGTCGCGAACAGCATCTTGTCCAAACTGGCGGATGATGCTGGTGATGCAGGCCGCGCCGATCGCAAGAACCTGATCAGCACAACCAAATCCGCCTGGGCGCAAGAACTGACCTCCATGGATCACGAAGACGACGATCCGGGCACCACATGGAACGAACGCGCCCGCGACCGTGAGCCGGGCAAGATGTCCCCGCGCATGGCATGGCGTGCGATCCAATCAGCGCTGCCGAAAGAGGCGATCATCTCCTCCGACATCGGCAACAACTGCGCCATCGGCAATGCCTACCCAACCTTTGAGGCAGGCCGCAAATACCTCGCGCCGGGTCTTTTTGGCCCTTGCGGATACGGCTTTCCGGCCATTGCGGGCGCCAAAGTCGGCTGTCCTGATGTTCCGGTTGTCGGCTTTGCCGGTGACGGCGCATTCGGCATCTCGATGAACGAAATGGTTTCGGTCAGCCGCGATGACTGGCCACCGATCACAATGGTGATCTTCCGCAACTACCAATGGGGTGCGGAAAAGCGGAACACCACCCTCTGGTTCGATGATAACTTTGTCGGCACTGAACTCGCCCAAGACGTGGATTACTCCGCCATTGCAAAGGCCTGCGGTGTTGTTGGTGTTCAGGTCACCGGCATGGACGAATTGACCGACGCATTGGACGCGGCGATCAAGGCCCAGATGAACGATGGCAAAACCACATTCATCGAAGTGTTGCTGAACCAGGAATTGGGTGAGCCATTCCGCCGCGATGCAATGAAGAAACCCGTTGCAGTGGCTGGCATCAGCCGCGACGACATGCGCCCACAGGCGGGCGCATAAGACGGATGCCCAAAGGGCACCATAAACGGATGGGCAAGCCATGAGCGTGCTGCAAGGTCTACAAGATCGCGCCGCCGCTCGGCCTGCCCATATCGTGCTCAGCGAAGGCCACGACCCACGGGTTGTGGCCGGGGCCGTTTCTGCGGTGCAAGCCGGGATTGCGCGGATCACACTTGTCGGCACCACGGATGAGGTTCATCGCCAGTTGGCCGATACGGGTGCATCGGTTGGCCCAATGATCGCTGTCGAAGATCCGCAAACTTCGTCCCTCACGGATGAGTTCGCCCAAACCTATTTTGATCTGCGCAAACACAAGGGCGTCAGCGAAGACATCGCCGCGATCCAGGCCCGCGATCCCTTGGTGTTTGCCGCCATGATGGTGCGCAACGGTCATGCGGATGGCACTGTCGGCGGGGCGGTCGCAACCACGTCTGACACTGTTCGCGCAGCGCTGCAGATCATCGGAAAAGCCAAAGATGCCCCGCTGGTTTCCAGTTTCTTCCTGATGGCCCTGCCAGATGGGCACCCCTCAGGCCGCAGCGCCATGATTTTCGGGGATTGCGGGCTGGTCATTGATCCAAACGCCGAAGAGCTTGCTGCGATCGCAGTGGCCTCTGCGGCCTCATGCAAACAGCTTCTCGGCGATGCCCCCAAGGTTGCGCTACTGTCGTTTTCCACCAAGGGCAGCGCCCGCCACCCCGCCGTGACCAAAGTCAGTGACGCCGTTGAAATTTTGCAACGGGATCATCCAGACCTTCCCGCCGATGGCGAGTTGCAGTTTGACGCGGCCTTTGTGCCAGAGGTCGGCGCCTCCAAGGCGCCGGGCTCAACCGTTGCGGGCCACGCCAATGTGATGATTTTCCCCAACCTTGATGCGGGCAACATCGGCTATAAGATCGCACAACGCATCGGCGGGGCAGATGCGATCGGGCCGGTGCTGCAGGGCCTGTCCAAACCCGCCAACGATTTGTCACGCGGATGCACCGCACAGGACGTTACAAACATGATTGCCGTGACTACACTTCAGGCATCCTCTTAAGATCAAACAGGAAATTCCATGACACAGAAACAGCCCGTGATCGACCTGAGCCCGCATGTGTCAGATGAGATTCGAAAAACCACTTGTTATATGTGTGCCTGCCGCTGCGGTATCAATGTGCACATGAAAGACGGCAAAGTCGCCTATATCGAGGGCAACCGCGACCATCCGGTGAACCAAGGTGTGCTCTGCGCCAAGGGTTCGGCGGGCATCATGCAGCACAACGCGCCATCACGGCTCAAATCACCGCTCAAGCGGGTGGGCCCGCGCGGCT
>Ga0316204_10008782_pt1 | contig 13819 bp, 12 predicted proteins | sample 6monrhotite_MG_2_FD_205661 | JGI IMG/M metagenome (GOLD analysis project Ga0316204, IMG submission 205661) | Microbial mat bacterial communities from mineral coupon in-situ incubated in ocean water Damariscotta River, Maine, United States -... | ecosystem: Environmental > Aquatic > Marine >... | reverse complement strand
TTTTCTCAAACTTCTTAACAACTTAGCTTCTTTTTCTTACAACGTTCCTTCGCCGCTCAACCGCTTGGGTTGACCCGTTTGCCTTAACGAGGTGGCGCATTCTACAGCTTTGATTTACATCGTCAACACTTTATTTAGACTTTTCTAATAAAAGTTTTTCAGCCTTAATTTCAATAACTTATAAACACTATAAATACAGCACTAAAGAGCACACTTAATCATATTTACCGTAATGGCAGTGCATCAAATAACAGGCCTTCAATCCATGCAGCAAGAGCAGCCAGGATAAATAAATCCATACAAGCAAAAAAAGTAACGCACTAAATGATCCATATAATGTTATATAGGTCTGGTTCATCACCGTGTATTTAACAAACACCCATTTCGCCACATGCCATATCAATGACGCAACAAACGATACTTTCAGCGCAATCCGCATATCAATTTGCATATTCGGCGACACCTTAAACAAAACAAAAAATAACATCCAGATCATTAAGTAGGATAAAAGCGTGAACTCACCTATTACGAAATCACCCTCTCCTGTTATTTGTTGAATATAATCTGATAAATAAAATGACACACCAAGCGTTGCCGGCATTAAAAAAGCCAATACAAGATATGTAGCAATGCTATGTAAAAAACTATGATTAGGCACCAGGAATATCTTATTCACTACATATTGATAGTTTCTATAAAATAAAACCGAGGCTATAACGATATAAATTAATCCCATACCTCCCATTTTCCCCGCATTTCCCATAAAGACTTCAAGGTAGCTCGTAATGATTTTCGCATGAGAGGGAATCAAACTCTCAACAAGAAAATCTTTAACTAAAAGATAATATTCCTCAAACACCCCCAGCTGATGCAATATAAAAAACAATACCCAAATCATCGGTATAATTGAAAGCACACTATAAAAACTGAGACTAGCCGCAAAAAAACTAATGTCATCATCTAGAATTAAAAACAGCCTGCCTAGCCAGTATTGTATTTTACTTCTCATATCACTATAAAATTCGTGTCATTATTAGTTTTCACAGTATAGTCATATCTCAGCACGCAAACACTAACTCTCTAATTAGTTATTACGATTATGAATCCAGACAATAAACTCAAGAACGAAACCAGCCCGTACTTATTACAACACGCTAATAACCCTGTTAACTGGTTTCCATGGTGTAAAGAGTCATTAGCCTTGGCCAAACAACAAAACAAGCCAATATTACTCTCGGTTGGTTACTCGGCCTGTCACTGGTGTCACGTAATGGCACATGAATCATTTGAAGACAGTAGAACTGCAGAAATAATGAATAAACACTTTATAAACATTAAAGTGGATCGCGAAGAAAGACCCGATCTGGATAAAATATATCAAACAACTCACTCATTATTAACATCTAGCTCAGGGGGCTGGCCATTAACTGTTTTTTTGTCACCCGAGAATCAGGTGCCTTTTTTCGCAGGTACTTATTTTCCTGACAAACCTCGACACAACATGCCTTCATTTAGCCAGGTTATGAATATGGTTGCAGACGCATACGAAAACAAGCAATCAGAAATACAGCAACAGGAAGTTTCAATTGAAAATATTTTAAAAGACATTTCCTCGTACCATCCAGCAAATACACCACTAAACAGCCTGCCACTTGACTTGGCTCGTAAGCAACTGGAAAGCACATTTGATAAGAACACCGGTGGTTTTAGCGACGCACCAAAATTTCCTCACCCAGATATGCTAGAACGCAGTTTACGCCATTACATTTTTCTTAAATCCCAGAACAAAACAGATCAAGCTGCACTACACATCACAACTTTTACTTTAGATAAAATGGCGCTAGGCGGTTTTCAGGATCAGATAGCAGGAGGCTTTTTCCGTTATTCAACAGATGAGTTATGGATGATTCCGCATTTTGAAAAAATGCTTTATGACAATGCACAACTTTTAAATCTGTACACACAGGCACACCTCGTCACGCATAGCTCTCTATACAAACAAACAGCTGAAGCAACGGCTGACTGGTTAATTCGCGAAATGCAAACAAAAGAAGGCGGCTATTGTTCAGCTCTCGACGCAGACACAGAAAAAGAAGAAGGTAAAACTTACGTATGGCAACCACAACAAATCAAAGAACTGCTAAACGAGAAAGAATATAACGCTTTTAATGAAAAATACGACTTATCTCATGATGCTAATTTTGAAGGCAGCTGGCATTTACATAGCAATACAAGCGACGAGACGATTGCATCCAAACTAAACATAGATACTACCGAACTAAAGCTACTGTTATCATCTGCCAGAATAAAACTGCTCTCCCACAGAAATACACGATCCCAACCCGGTAGAGATGACAAAATATTAAGCGCCTGGAATGCTTTAATGATTAGAGGCATGTCACAAGCAGGAAGGCGGTTTAATAATAACGTTTATACCGCCTCTGCCATAAAAGCTGCAAACTTTATTCGTGAAACCTTATGGCGTAACAATCGCTTACTCGCCAGCTATAAAGACGGCAACACACATTTAAATGCTTATCTTGACGATTACGCATACTTACTACAGTCTCTACTTGAGCTTTTACAAAACAAGTGGAGCAACCAGAATTATCTGTGGGCAAAAGAAATTGCTGATAGCTTGCTCGATAATTTCGAAGACAAGCAAGATGGTGGTTTTTATTTTACCAGCCACGATCATGAACAGTTACTCTATAGAAGCAAAACTTTTTCTGATGATGCCATGCCTAATGGGAATGCGGTAGCCGCCAGCTCATTAATACAACTCGGCTTATTAAGCGGGGATACAAAATATCTCAACTCCGCAGAAAAAACCATACGCTGTGGCTATTCATTACTTAATGAACAAGCCATCACCCACTGCAGCCTTCTACACGCATTGGAGCTTTATTTAAAACCAGGCCTTATAATAGTATTACGCGGAACGGAAGAAGAACTAGAAAGATGGCAACTCATCACCAATAGCCGATATGTTCCTCATTTAACCTGTGTTGCGATCAACAACGACACAATTCCACCTGATGACTTAAAGGACAAAAAACCTTCAGGAAATATTTGCGCTTACATTTGTGAAGGCACGTCATGCTTACCCGTCATTACAGACTTAAATATTTTCACTAACTATATAAATGATATTTCAAATTATGATTAAGATCAGCCACTACTCAGACGTTAATGCTTACACTACACAGGATGGATCTGAAATACGCGAACTTATGCACCCGAGCATTCACGGCAACAAATCACAAAGCCTTGCTGAAGCCACTGTAAAACCAAATGAAAGCACTTTTTTACATAAACACATTAAGAGTGAAGAAATTTATTACATTCTTCAGGGCAGCGGAAAACTATTTCTTGATAATGAAATAATACAGGTAAGCAAAGGCGATACGATCTGTATTATGCCGGGCACTAATCATAATATAGCGAATATAGGACAAGATGACTTAAAAATACTCTGCTGCTGCTCTCCTGCATATTCTCACGAGGATACTGTGATGAGCTAATAAATAATCATAACTAAAACTTAAATACCACTCTTTCAGTAAATCACGTATAGGCACTGACTCACCAGAGTGACGCCCTTCAATAATCAAACCCCAGAATTTCACATACTCAAACACAGCATTATTATGAACAAGTTTAGTGACTGCTTACATTTCAAGTAAAGAAAAATGGGAGCACATATTTACCATCTTTATCTATCAAACGAGCCGACAGACGCACGTACTAAGTATTTTTATTATTAATATCTAAAAATAAAAAAAAGCCCCAATAACTGGGGCTTTTTTCAATATAAATGGATTATAAAAACCCATTAAGTCTATTTTTATCTCAACGGTTTATTGGCCCATAACAGCCTGAACCGATCCGACTGTCCTAATCCAGGGTTGAGTTCCAAGACCCTGCAGGCCATCTAATGCTTGTTCTGCTTCTGCTTTAGTACCATATACACCAGACATTAAAACAAACCAGACTTTACCGTCTACCGTTGTCTCAGCTACCCATTCTTGCGAAAGGTTATTTTGACTTGCAAAGTAATTTAACTGATCCATTGAGCTAGAGGCTACTACCTGAACCGCAAACATACTCGCTGGTTGATCAGCAAGACTACCGCCAACCATTGCCATGGCGGGCTCTTCAACCTCCATTACTGGCTCTGCCATTGGTTCAGCCATCGGCTCCTCCATCATGACACCTGATTCAACCATTGCTGAACTTTCTTCTGCAGCAACGAAACCAATAGGCTCAATAGGTTCTTCTTCTTGATATCCCGATGGTATCTCATCAATTGCCAAGGGCTCCGGATCGGCACTCTGTTCCGCACGACCTTCCCAGGGCGAAGAAGACTCACTCCAGGGTGATGGTTTTGACGAGCAAGCCGCTAATGCCATGCTACCTGCAAGCACGATTGTAATAGGTAATATTTTTTTGCTTAAAAGAGTCAATGTTCTATCCTCAGTCATTTTGTTGTTGCAATCCAGAAAAAGCCCAAAAGTCGTCCAAATTTATAATTTAGCGTCTTTTATTAAAATATAGTCTTAAAATACCGTTGTATCACGTTATTTTACATACGATTATTCACCAGTCTAGCTTAAAAATGCCCGTTAAAAAAGCCGATTAGTTCAAATACTTAATTTATCTTAGGTTTTGTTAAAAATAATCCTATTTAATCTACAATCATTATTCACGAATTAATTCAGGAACCCTCTTATGAGCAAAGCTGACTGCCCACAAAAAAAACCTTATGTTGTTGATCTAGAGCCGGGAACCTACTGGTGGTGCTCCTGCGGTAAATCAAATTCACAGCCTTTTTGCGACGGCTCACATAAAGACACTGATTTTTCACCCGTTCCTATTAAAGTTGCCGATAAAACTAAAATGGGATTATGTGGCTGCAAAAGAACTAATAGGGCTCCGATTTGCGATGGCTCGCATAAAGATCTGGATTAATAAACCTTTAGCATAATATTAAAAAGCCCCTTTTATGAGCATCATAAAGGGGGCACATGTCATACTTTTATACTATATCGCTACCATCAACGAACTAACTTTTGCACAGAACCAACACTTCTAATCCAGGGAGCGTTTCTCAAACTCGGTGCAATTTCATCTCTTGCTGCTACAGCTGATGAATAATCAGGATAAATATCCAGCAGAAGAACATGCCAGACAACGCCATCACGCTCAGTCGCTACCACATATTGTGAAGATATCTGATTTTCTGATGCAAAACGTATAACACGATCAATATCGACAGATGCCATCAACTGAATAGTGTAATAGTTAGCAGGTTGTTCCATTATAGAGCCGGCTTCAGCATTCGTTTCATCTATCGCCAAAGCTGCCGCCTCTAAAGGCTCTGGCTCTGCCACCGCCTCAGGTGTAAAACTCTCGACCGCATCAGCCTCATAACTTAACTCCACTTCACTGGCTGCAGCTGCGGGCATTTCCAGGTCGGCTTTATATGCATCTGCTGCTGGTGCTTCAGCCTCAGGACTTCGACGTTGATCCCAGGGCGACTCAGCTTTTGTCCAGGGAGCCGGATCACTTGAGCAGGCATTCAAAGTAATGACCACGCCAACAAGGCCCAGTAACTTATATATTGGAGTAATTCGCTTAATTTTCACTGTAGATCCTCGTCTTTTATATTCTTTATTTTTAATGAGTGTAGCTGATTATAGCCCATTCTTAAAGTACTACATTAAGTACGGCTCTGAGACCCCATCAAATTAAGTAAAAATTTACTAAAAAAATAAAATCATCAAATACACTCTTTAAATCACCATCTAATAACTAAATAGGTACCATAGGTCTTGTTTACATAATATTTTATTTTTTCTCTGCAACTACACGAAAACCAGTAACCTCATAACCCACACCCGGTTTGTTAGCCGCGCGATAACCCGGTCTAATTAAATGCACAGGGCAATGATAAGACCCCCCTCGACGAACTTTTGAAAAACCCTGTTGCGGCCCGGTCGGGTTCGTTCTGTTATTCTTTGAATAAGTGTCGGGCGCATACCAGTCATCAACCCACTCCCAAACATTCCCCAACATATCGTACACACCAAATGCATTAGGCCTTCTACTCGCAACCACCTGCTGGACATCACCTGAATTATTGATGAACCAGGCATAATCCTCTAAGACGTCAATTGGTACCGGTCTTAATTCATCGCTACCCGCTCTAGCTACATACTCCCATTCCGCCTCAGAGGGTAACCGGTAACGATACTGATCATCCAGTTTGTTAATTTCCTCTACAAAGCGTTTAGCCATAAACCAGTTTACTGATACCACTGGCAACGACTTCCAGTCTGTTTGCTGCCAGAATTTTTCTGGGCCTGGCTTATTTTCCATAACCACAAACCATTGTTGTTGAGTAATTTCTGTTTGTCCTATATAAAAATCATGATTTAATATTACCGTATGCTCTGGCAATTCATCTTTCAGCTCATTTGGCTTAGCATCGGGAACTTCCATTAATGCCAACTCATAATCATTTAGCCCCATATGGAACTTCCCCGCTGATATTTTTATAAATTTCACCCCCCACTGGTTTTCCAAAGTATTACCTGCATCAGTTGCCATTGATACACTTGCCTGAAACAAAAATATCATCGATATACAACAAGACAATAATTGTTTTTTAAGCTTCATCATCTGTATAAACATTAACCTGTACCTGCTGATATTCATTCACACTAATTTGAAAATTAATGGGCCTGCAACATACTTGGCAATCTTCAATGTATTGCTGATTCTCACCGCAATCATCAACCATTACATCTATTTGCTCCCAACAATAAGGGCATTGCACTTCAAATGAAATTAAAGGAGATGACATTTGTTAAAAACCTTATCTAAGCCTCAATGAATCTATGTTTCCAAATCAGGTAGTTTTTCTTCGTCTTTGTTCAAATTTAAACTTGAAATTGCGTCAACCTCATCATCTTCTTCAGCTACTTCTTTCTCCATTAATGACAAGCCGCCGAAAGCATCTTGTTCTTCAGGCTGATTATTGGCTGGCGAGTCTTCGCCGAGTTCAATTTTCAAACGTAAATTATTCTCAGAATCAGCATTTTTTAATGCCTCCTCTACCGATATTTTACCCTTTTTATAAAGGACCAATAACGCACTATCAAAAGTACACATACCCATACGCTCAGACTTTTCCATTACCTCCTTAATTTCAGAAACCTCTCCCCTTTTAATCAACTCCTCTATTCGCGGAGAATTTAATAAAACCTCAATTGCAGCACAACGCTTTTTATCAATAGTAGGTATCAGTCGCTGAGATACAAACGCCCGCAGATTTAATGATAAATCTTGCAGTAGTTGTGCATGACGTTCTTCTGGAAAAAAATTAATTATTCTATCAAGAGCCTGATTGGCATTATTTGCATGTAAAGTGGAGATTGCCAAATGCCCCGTCTCCGCAAAAGCAAGCGCATGCTCCATTGTTTCCTGATCCCTGACTTCCCCAATCAATATGACATCGGGTGCCTGACGCAGCGTATTTTTTAAAGCATCTTCGAAGCTATCTGTATCAACTCCAACTTCTCGCTGGTTAACAATACACCCCTTATGCGAATGCACATACTCAATCGGATCCTCAATAGTAATAATATGCCCTTTACTATGTGTATTACGATGATCGATAAGTGCCGCCAGAGAGGTTGATTTACCAGAACCCGTGCCTCCGACGAAAAGAATAATCCCGCGCTTCGCCATAATGACTTCTTTTAATATCTCCGGCAGCCCCAAATCTTCACAATTAGGTATTTCTGCATTGATATAGCGGATAACCATTGATATCTCATTTCGTTGCTTAAAGATATTGACACGAAACCGCCCTACCCCAGACTCAGAAATCGCCAGATTCATTTCTGGCTTATGTTCAAATTCAGATTGCTGCTCATCAGTCATGATTTCCATTGCTAAAGACTTTACCCAGCCCGGAGGTGCCGCTTTTTTAGATAGAGGAGTCATAACTCCGTTAAACTTGGCACTTGGCAGAGCGCCGGTAGACAGGTAGAGGTCTGAACCGTCTTTTTCTGCCAGGACTTTAAGATAAGGGCTGATTTTCATCGGTAAGGTATCCTCGGTTTAATTACAACACTTATTGATAATAGTCGATCTATCTCAAAATTCATCACGCCACCACCTACAGATGAAAGCGCACCAGGAAATAGCAAATTGACTAAACGCGACTAACGAATTAGATAATAAATATTTAGTTTATTGCAGCTAAAGCCAGTAAAGATTATCTTTGCGTTTTATCATCTCTATTTTTGACTCAAGTAATTGTATGGAATATACCGCTGCGTACAAAGATGTTAATCTAACCAGACATTTAGAAAGCGTTTGCAAACATGGAAAAATTAAGCCATGAACTGACCGTAAAGATGTATTTAACTTAAATCACTACCTGAAGAAAAACACTAAGGCCTCTTCCGAAAACCCAAATGCATAAGCACATTCCCAACAATATACTTCAAGCACATTTTATATGAGCAAGGCTTTTTTACTCACTCGCCAGTCATACGATACTAAAAATGGCATTCAAATAGAGCTTTGGTTTAGCTCTACGGATGGTCCTATACAGGTTTTTATTAACCAGCAAAAAGCCGTATTTTTTATACGCCAATCCTCTACCGAGCAACTAAAAAAAATATCACCTTCCTCAATGGTGAGCATAAAAAACATTGAATTAACGGATTTTCAGTTTAATCCTATGGCAGCCGTGTATTGCAACACTTTACAAGTCTTTTATCGACTTAAAGATTTACTTCTGGAAAATAATATAGCCGCTTTTGAAACAGACATTCGCCCTGCTGAACGATATTTAACAGAACGCTTTATTACCGGTCCTGTAACAATTAACAATCCTGACAATTTATCAGCATTAACAAATCCGGCAATAAAACCAGATGATTTTGAGCCAACACTAAACCTCATGTCTCTTGATATTGAGACAGACTATGACACTAATGACCTGTTCTCTATTGCATATATCATCAATGATATAAGAAAAGTTTTAATCATTGGAGACAAGCAGAATACCATCGAGAATGATTACATTCATTTCGTAGCCGATGAAAAAAGCCTGCTTAACTTATTTATAAAACAGGTATCCGATCTTGATCCGGATATATTTATTGGCTGGAATGTAATTAATTTTGACTTCCGATTTTTACAAAAAAAAGCAGACCAGCATCATATACCACTACAGTTAGGTAGAAATAATTCATCGATAAAGTGGCGCCAGCATCATGCCGATAAAAACAATTATTTTCTTCATATTCCCGGACGTGTTGTTTTAGATGGTATAGACACACTAAAAAGTGCCACCTGGCAGTTTCCTAGCTTTTCACTAGAAAACATATCTAATGAGCTATTGAATCGCAGCAAACTTATTCATCAACATGACAACCACGACCCCTTGTATAAAGCTAAAGAAATAAAACGGCAGTTTCATGAAGATAAAATTGCACTTGCTAAGTACAACCTTGAAGACTGCCAGTTAGTTCTTGATATTTTTGAGAAAACCGAACTGATACATTTTGCAGTTGAACGAGCACGTTTAACAGGCCTTGAACTGGATCGGGTTGGTGGCTCTGTAGCCGCTTTTGATAATTTGTATTTACCACGTCTTCACCGCAAGGGGTTTACTGCGCCAAATACAGGAGATTATGGAAACGGTAATACAGCACCCGGCGGTTATGTAATGAATTCCAAACCAGGGCTATTTAAAAGCGTTCTGGTTCTTGATTACAAGAGCCTGTACCCAAGCATTATTCGTACGTTTAAAGTTGATCCGTACGCTCGCATTGCCGCAAAAAACATGAGCGACAACGACACCATTCCCGGCTATGACGGTGCAAGCTTCTCAAAAGAAGAACACATACTACCCAATATTATTGCCGAACTATGGCTTGCAAGAGACAAAGCGAAACTTCAAAACAATAAAGCCTTATCTCAGGCAATAAAGATAATTATGAATTCATTCTACGGTGTATTAGGCACACCTGGCTGCCGCATTCATGATGCTCGGCTTACCAGTTCAATTACCAAGCGAAGCCACGACATTATTAAGCAGTCCGTTAAACTAATTAATAATCAGGGTTACGACGTTATTTACGGAGATACGGATTCCGTTTTTGTATCGTTAGATAAAAGCATAACAAATGAAGAAGCTAACAATATCGGCCAGCATCTTATCAGCATTATAAATATATACTGGAAGAGTCATTTAAAAGATAAATTTGATATTAAGTCATATCTGGAGATGGAATACGAAACACACTTTAATCGCTTTTTTATGCCAACTGTTCGTGGTTCTGATAAGGGGAGTAAAAAACGTTATGCCGGCGTCATTAACAAGGGAGATGGCGACGTAATAGTTTTCAAAGGCCTGGAGAATGTTCGCACCGACTGGACTCAGTTAGCCCGGGATTTTCAACAGTCACTCTATTCCAAGGTTTTTAACGATGAAGCTTATGATGAATTTATTCGTGCAGTTGTAACACAACTAACAAATGGTGAACTGGATCATAAACTCACGTATAGAAAACGCTTACGACAGAAACTCGATTTATATCAAAAAAACATACCGCCCCATGCGCGTGCGGCAATTAATGCTGAAATTATTTTCAAGAATAATAATCAGCCATCGCGTTATCAGCATAAAGGATGGATTGAATATGTAATGACTATAAATGGTCCCGAAACACTAGAATGCCAGGCATCAAGATTAGATTACGAACATTATATTGAAAAGCAACTGACACCGATCGCTGACAGTATTCTGGCCGCATTGAAAGACTCAATGGATAATATTTTAAAACGACAGATCAATTTATTTTAACTTAAAACTTTACACAGAGATGCCTTATTTACAATTTCAATAAGTTGAGTAACATTATTTCAGAATGGGTTATCATTTAGCATATTCCCGTGTTAATCGCATCTCTGTGATAAATTAATTACAACCAGTTTACTCAGTAGCGCGGAGCATAATAAGGCGCAGGTGGGTATGGATTATAACCATTAGGGTAATAATAAGCCGGTGCCCTTAATGCGGGCTGCGGATTTGCATATACAGGCTGATTTCTTTGCTGTGATTTTAACCACTGTTGATATGCCATCATTTGCTTTTGTTGTTGTTCCTTCTGCTGCTGCAGAAATTGTTCTTGTTGTTTAAGCTGCTGCTCATGACGCTTAACCATCATAGCCTGACGATCTTTCACCCATACAGGCATTTCAGAACTTGAGTTTGAATACTCTCGATCTTGTGCGATAGGTCTTTGATTCATCTGTTGCTGCATTTGTTTACGTTGCTCATTAACCCATGCTGGTTGTTGCGTATTACTTCTTATTTCAGGTTGAGAACTCATCATTGACTGATTTCTTTCCTGCATTGCTTTGTTTCTTTCTTGCATTGCTTTGCGACGTTCGGCAAATAATTTATTCATTTCCTCCTGCCTACTAATTTGCATGTTTTTATTAGCATTTACAGGAGTCTGTGCTGTTGATACAGCTCCGGCTTCATCATCATTGCCTGCCATCAACATGATACCCATAATTCCGGATATAAACAAAATAAACGTGACAATTAAAGCATAGGGCATTTTGTTTGCCTGATCATTTTCGTGATTATTTGCCTGGTCATTTTTATCGACATTTCCTTCCTGTTTAACGCCACCTTCAGACGGCATAAGCCCCATATCTTTAAGCTTATCCGCTACTTTTTTATTACCCTTTGCGTCACTCTTTGCATCAGTTTTTGCGTCACTCTTATCATTTTTAGTCATTGTATAACTCCTCAGAATATAACATCAGTTTGGCTGATATATCATAGTTTTTAACTAAGCAACATCTGCATTAATCGTAGCTACGGATGCACTATCTTGTGTTTCATCTTGCCTTTTTATATTTGAATCTCCAGACGGCTTAGCATACTGATCATTTAATTTTTGAATAAATGAATCTGCCTGATTCTTTACTACCTTAACTGCTCTTTTTGAAAAATAATTCCAGCCGATTACTTGCGGCCTGAATATACTACGGAAAAAGAGCGTGTTTTTTTCAAACGCCCTTTTTATGCTAGCTTTATATTCGTCTGCATTATCACTCTTCATTAAGTTTTTTATCTGTCTGCTTATGGCATAACTTCTCGATGAAAAATGAATAATCAAAAAAGCAACATACAATAAAATCGCTCCCGCCAACTTATTTCCTGTTGACTCATTCATCCAGCCTGAAAACAATGTAAATATTTCTGCTATAAAGGAGTCCACTACCATGGATATACCTGCAGCAATAACTAATGCAACTATAACAATGGCATCCATACTTAGAACCGTTTTTCGCCAGTTTGATATCATGGAAACTAACATCGGTAATTTTTCATGCTCTATTTCTCTGGCTGACTTATCTAAAGCACCAATAATTCGATAAACCCTGTCAATATTCATTTGCTCGATACGATCATTTATGGCTTCTAAATCAATATCACGTTTTTGTTCAAATCGTTTACGCACCGCTTCATCTTCAATTACTACTGCTGCTTGTGGGTTATATATAGTGTAAAACTTACCTGCTGTTAATCCTTCTGCCGCAAGCGCTCTTTGCCACGATGCAATTACATCTTCCGGATTATCTTCTTTTACTGCCGCATCAATCTGATTGAGAATATAAACAAATTTATCCGCATTTTTTTGATATATTTTATCTGCGACCAGATGTTTTAATGTATCTCGCATTGCACCTGGTTCAGGGTGACGCGCATCAAAAAAGATTAAAACAAGATCAGATAAATCTATTATATAATCGGTTATTTTAAGTGTCTCTGTGCGCTGATCATCTGCATCAAAACCCGGCGAATCGATAAATATTCGTCCTTTTGATTTTATATCTGGACAAGTTTTCATTTGCATATAGGTATTAATCCGATCACTTGCACCCGGAGTGACTTGTTCAAGAACATCAGCCATATGGTAAAAAGGAAAACGTGGATCTGCTTCAAGCGAAATCCCGGGAAGAATGCGAGCCTGTTGCTCTGCTGAGTAGCAAATAACGGTAAATTTATCATCAACCGCCTGCGTACCCGTTTCTTGCAAAGGCGTATTAAGATAGTGATTAATAAAAGTCGACTTACCGGCAGAAAATGTACCTAATACAGAGATTAGTGGCCACCAAGGAATTTGCGTAGCATATGACTGATCCCTTGCCAGTAGGCCCATTCGATATCCCACTTTGTCGAGTTTTTTAAACTCGCCGACCACATCCACTAGCAACGGGCTCTCAGTTACCAAATGCTTTTCAAGCTCATCAAGACGCTGCTTTATCTGACTGTCTGCTCCAAACATGAAATATCCCATATTATTTAAAGCGGAGATATAACACCGCCTCTATAGCCAAAGTAATCATATAATCGCCTATTTTAGACCATATAAATGAGGATTCTTTGCTCTAAAACAACTGATACTTATTTAATACAAGGTGGCTCAACAGGGTTTTTTTGAGTTGAAACGAAGAGGGAAATCCTTTGTTGATAATTATGTGCTAAAATACTAATTCAATACTTCGAATAGTTTCCACGGTTACCCGCAGTTAGCATGCAGTATGTCTGTTGTTTTTGTTTGTGAACATATTCCTTGTATCCCTATAGTACCATCCCTCAAAAGTGGACTATGCTCATACTACTGTGTGAATGGCTATCAATGGCCATTACACCCCCTATCATATAGGCAAAATACATGACTACCGAAACGGTAAGCTCGTTTAAGGAATT
>Ga0316204_10008781_pt1 | contig 13819 bp, 11 predicted proteins | sample 6monrhotite_MG_2_FD_205661 | JGI IMG/M metagenome (GOLD analysis project Ga0316204, IMG submission 205661) | Microbial mat bacterial communities from mineral coupon in-situ incubated in ocean water Damariscotta River, Maine, United States -... | ecosystem: Environmental > Aquatic > Marine >... | reverse complement strand
GGGCAGCGCCGCGCCGGACTTCACCAGGACGATGTCCTCATCGGCCGCGACGACGATCTCGGTCAGGGTCAGCCCGGAGCCGTCGGAGTCGTACTCGTCGACGATACCGGTGATCTGGAGCCAGTCGCCCTCGGTGGGCTCATAGAGGGTCTTGCCCGGCGCGTCGCCGTAGTAGACCCACACACCCGAGTAGGCACCGCCGGCACCGTCGAGCAGGAAGAAGCCGCTGCCGGTGGGGGAGCCGGCGACAACACCCTCAATGAGGACGCCCGCGCCCGTGGCGATGACACCAGACTGGATGTCGTAGATCGAAGCGACCTCGACGCCAGTGTCCGTGCCCGTGTCGGTGTCGGTGTCGGTGTCCGTATCGGCGTCGGCGTCCGCGTCAGCGTCGGCGTCCGCGTCAGCGTCAGCGTCGGCGTCAGCGTCGGCGTCCGCATCAGCGTCGGCATCAGCGTCGGCATCCGCATCCGCATCAGCGTCCGCGTCCGCGTCCGCATCCGCGTCCGCGTCCGCATCCGCATCCGCGTCGGCGTCGGCGTCGGCATCAGCGTCGGCATCCGCGTCGGCGTCGGTGTCGGCGTCGGCCTCGGTGGTGGCGGGGTCATCTCCGCCATCATCCTTGCCGTCGCAGCCGGTGATGGCGAGGCTGGCGCCGAGCACGACGCTGCCGAAGGTCCAGAAGAGGGTCTTCATGGTGGGTCTCCTCGAAGGTGCAGGAAGGCGGGCCCATCTGAGCCCACAGCAGCCGCACCCTAACCCGTCAACCCTCAGGTTGGAGGAGATGTCACCGGGCTGTCGTCAGCCCGCTATCCGCGCTCTACCAGGAGCGACCGCGCATCGACCAGCGCCCGGCGCTGAAGCTGACCCGGTTGTTCTTCTGCAGCTCACGCAGCACGGCCATGATCTCATCCTCTCCCAGATCGTCCCAGGGAGCGCGCTTGCGAGCACCGATGATGAGCATCACCTGCTTCAAGCCCTTGGAGCCGTAGTTGGAGAGGCGGTCCAGGACGTCATCCCGAATCCACTTCGCCCGCTCGGGGTCGCGCACAATCGCCGGCGCCCGCGTCGAGGCGGCGCGCTTGCGGGGTGTGCTGGTGCTGCCGCCGACGCGGCGCTTCTGCAGTCCGCTGTTGGCGGGGGCCGCGCGGGTCGCGGCGCGCTGCACGCGAACCGTCGGGCTCTCGGCCACGCTCACCGGGGTCACCTCGTGCTGCTCGAAGGCCTCAGCGAGCTCGGCGATCTGCTCCACGCTGCGGTTGTCGAGATCCGCGGCCTCGCGACGGGCGATCACCGCCTCGCGCCAGTACCCGGGGATCTGATCCGCCGGCAGCTTCGCGAGCCGCTCCAGGTGGTCGTTCAGGATGCCACCGACAGGGATGTCGTTGAACTCCCGGACCATCTTCTCGCGGAAGCGCCCGAGATCACGATCGAGCGAGCGGGACAGGCCCTCGGCCTCCGAGAGCGCCACCAGATCGCAGAGCGTGCGTATCGCCAGCTTGTCGATGGGCTTGTTGATGATGTCCTGGATCATCACGGCCACGACCGTGGGATCAGAGGTCCGAAGACCGTCTACAGAAATCCGGGAGACCTTGCCATCCATCGCCATCAACACTCCGGTGCATGCGGCACGATAACCAGCCACGCCATGGAAAGCATTCGGGCTGAGGGCTGCTCGCCTGTAGCCCTTCCGACGGACTACCCCTCCCCCGCTTGCTCTGCGGTGCGGACATCATAGACCGTCGCTACCTCGAATCACCTCCAAGGAATCCGACATGCGAATTACCAAGGTCTATACGCGCACCGGCGACAAGGGCTCCACCGGGCTCGTCGGAGGCGACCGCGTCAAGAAGAATCACATCCGGATCGAGTCCTACGGGACCGTCGACGAATTGAACGCGGCGGTCGGGCTCGCGCGAACCTGGAATAAACGATCCAAGGCCGACCCGAACGCCGTCGCCCGTCTGGACGCCATGTTCCACCGCGTCCAGAACGATCTCTTCAACCTGGGCGCAGATCTGGCGACCCCCGCCGGCAGCCGCTGGGAGGGCATGTACCGGGTAGGCGGCGCGGACGTGGATCAGCTGGAGGCATGGATCGACGCGCTGAATGAGGATCTGCCGCCGCTCAAGGAGTTCATCCTCCCCGGCGGCGGCCCCGTGGGTGCGTTCCTGCATCAGGCCCGCACCATCTGCCGCCGGGCGGAGCGGGTCACCATCACATTGATGGATCAGGACGACGAGGTCGGCAGCGGCCCCATGCGCTACCTCAACCGGCTCTCCGACTTCCTGTTCGTGGTCGGTCGCTGGGCCGCCCGGTCGCTGGAGGAGCCCGAGTTCCTCTGGGAGCGCCCTGGCACAAAGGAGAGCTGACGAGATCCCGGACGAGATCCCAGACGCGGCTCACCAGGTCCAGGTGAACCCGACCGTGGGTGTGCCTTCGAGCAGCATGCCCCAGGTGCCGAGGCCCGCGCCGACCGCGACCAACCCGGCGCCGACGCCCACATAGGTGTTGGTCTGCTTGCGCGCGGCGGTGAGGTTGTCCTCGGTTGTGGCGGCCTCGAACTCGTTGGCGGCGCCGAAGCTCAGGGCGTAGAGCCCGCCGCCAGCGGCCACGGCGAGGCCGCCGGTGATGAGCAGCGGGAGCTGCAGCGGGGGCCGGTTGCGCTCGACGGAGATCACCCCGGCGCCGCTGAAGTCGTCGTTCTTGGAGCCGCGGTCCTTCTTCTCACGCGGCTCCTTCTCCGGCTTCGCCGTGCGCTCGCGCTTGGGCTTGTCTTCCTCGACCGGGTCCACCGCGGCGACGGCTGCCTCCTCGGGCACGCCCAGCACCCGCTCGGGGAAGGCGAGGCCGTCGATGACCCACACCGACTTGATCACCCCGTCGCTGTCCATCAGCTGCAGCAGGTGGTAGCGGTTGGGGGAGGCCGCGGGCTCGTCGATCGCCACCCCGTCGAGGTAGAGGCGCTGATCCGGTCCGATCGCCAGCGCCTTGCCGGAGACGTAGTCCTGAGCGTGGGACACGCCCCGCTCCGCGTTCCAGGCGTCGCGCACCAGCGCGTCCGTGCCCTCCTGGGAGAACTCGGTGATGTCCCACTGGAAGGTCGGGTCCAGCTCGAGGGCGGTGCGGAACCACTTCTGGCCGTCAGCGGTGCTGCCCTCCAGCACGATCTGCGCGCCGATCAGCCGGTAGGCGCTGGCCAGCACCCGCGGCGGCAGCGCCTCGGAGAGACAGTCCAGGCCGCCCTGCAGTCCGGAGACGTTGTTGATGAAGGCGTAGTCGTCGTTCCCACGCAGCGACGTCTGGGCAGCGGTGAGGTGCTCCAGAAAGTTATCGCTTGTGTAGTCTTCGGCGCAGGGGCCGGCGCTGGCGGGGGCGATGAGGGACAGCAGCAGAAGCAAGTCAGCTCCCTTGGAGGGACCGCCTCAGTATACCGCGAGCCGGTGAATCAGGGCTTGAGCCAGGCCACGGGCTGTCCGGCCTCCACGGGGGCCGCGTCCTCTACGAGCCAGCGCTCGATGGCCCCCGCGGCCGGCGAGGCCAGCGGGGTGAAGGTCTTCATCACCTCGATGAGCGCCACGGTCTCCCGGGCCTCCACCTCGCTGCCGACCGGCGCGAACTCGGGCTGGTCCGGCGCCGAGCGGCGATAGAGCGTGCCGGTCATGCCAGCGCGGACGACCACCACGCCATCGGCGGCTTCCTCGGCGGAGGCCGCCGAGGCCGGGAGCTCGCCGCTCAGGGCGCAGAGCGTCACCAGCGCCTGCCCCGCCTCCACAGCCGTCCAGGCCGCGGCGGCGGTGAGCACCTGACCGCTGACGCCGGAGGGCGCCACGACGGCGATCCACCGTCGGGCACGGCGCATCCGCCCCAGCCGCAGGCCCGGGGTCACCACGGCGCCAACGCTCACCTCGGGCACCCACGCACCCACGGTGGGCGCGTCGATGCGATCCTGGCCCTTCAGCCCCTCGACGCTGCGATCCCCCGTAGTGTGTGGCGCGAGCGCCTCCAGATCGTGCAGGCTCCAGATGCGGGGGTTCTTGACCCGCCGGTAGCCGTTGGCCTGGTAGGCGCAGTCCACCGCCAGCTCCAGCCAGCTCCGCAGCCCGGAGACCGGCACCACCTCGTCGGTGTCCATGCGGCTCGCGGCGGCGATGGGGTCCATGTCCGCCTCGATGCGCGCGGCGGTCGCGGTCATGGACGCCTCGATGGCGGCGCGCTCCTCCGGGTCGTCGGTGGCGATCTCGAAGTCGTCGTCCAGCTTGGTCGCGTGGGCCGCGATGGCCAGGGTGCGCCCCTCCATCACCGCCAGGCGGGTGATGGGCGTCGAGAGCTGGAGCACGGGATCGTAGGGCGCGCCGCTCATGGCGTAGTAGCCCGCGCCGCTGGCCTTGCGCAGCAGTACCGTGATCATGGGGGTGTCGTTGGTGGAGTTGGTGTAGATGAGCGAGGAGCCGTACGACAGCAGCCCCTGGGCCTCGGCCTCCACGCCGATGTCGAAGCCCGCGATGTCCTGGAGCCAGATGAGCGGGATGCCGTCGGCGTTGCAGGCCCGGGAGAAGGCCGCCAGCTTGGCGATGCCCTGGCGGTAGAGGATTCCGCCCGCGCGCAGGGTCCCGGGCTTCTCCGGGTGCTCGGTGAGGTGCAGGTTGTTGGCGGCGATGCCCGTCCACAGCCCGCCGATCCGCGCCACGCCGACGATCAGCTCCTGCCCGGAGTCCGGGAGGAACTCGTGGAAGAGGGAGCCGTCCACCAGCCGGGCGATGACCTCCCGCATGTCGTAGACCAGGCGGTGATCCGCCGGGAAGATAGCGGAGAGGTCCGAGGCCGGGAAGCGCGGCGGCTCGGGCGCGGCGCCGTGCCGATAGAAGGCCGATCCCGAGGAGGGCAGCCGGGCCACCTCGGCGCGGATGGCGGTGAGCGCCGCGTCGTCGTCGGGGACCCGGACGTCGGCGCAGCCGGACTGGTGCACGTGCACCTCGGGGCCGCCGATATCCAGGCTGGTGAGCTTCAGGGACTTGGCGCCCTTGATGAGCGCGGCCCCGGCGATCACCATGTACGCCGACTCGGTCATGTAGACCCGGTCGGAGATGATGGGCATGTAGCCGCCGCCGGCGATGCAGTCGCCGAACACACCGGCGATCTGCGGCACCCCCTCGTCCGAGAGCAGGGCGTTCTTCTTGAAGATGTGCCCGGCGCCGCGGAAGCCGGAGAAGGAGTTGGCCTGCTCCGGCAGGAACAGCCCCGAGCAGTCGACCAGGTAGATCACCGGCAGGCGCAGCCGGCGGGCGATCTCCTGGGCCCGCTGGATCTTCTCGGGGGTGCGCGGCCACCAGGAGCCGCTGGCGACGGTGTTGTCGTTGGCGATGATCACCACGCGCACACCCTCGACCGTGCCGAAGGCGGTGACGACGCCGGCCCCGGGGGCCTGCCGGCGGCTGCCGGCGAAGGCGCGGCCCCAGTTGACCAGCGAGCCGACCGGGAACACCGGGGTGCCGGGGTCCACCAGCCTGTCGAGCCGCTCCCAGGTGGTGAGCTTGCCCTTGGCGTGGACCCGGTCCACGTACTTCTGGCCCCAGCCAGCGCGCACGACGGCCAGCTTCTCGTCGAGGGCGCTGTCCAGCTCCGACATGCGGGCGGCGTTGCGCTCTCGGTCCTGCCCGCCCATCAGCTCGCTCAGCGGGCTGCCGATGGGATCCATCCAGAGTCGGCTCATCAGGTCTCCGCGCTCAGCCAGTTTTCGAGGGTAGTGGTGTCGTAGTCGCCGCTCTGAAAGGCCGGCTCGGTCAGCACCCGGGCGTGCAGCCCGGCGGTGGTGGTGACGCCCTCAAAGGTCAGGGCATCGAGGGCCGCGGCCGAGCGCGCGATGGCGTCCGCGCGGGTGTCCGCGTGCACCACGAGCTTGCACACCATGGAGTCGTAGTGCGGGGAGATGGCGTCCCCCTCGCGCAGGTGGGTCTCGACGCGCACGCCGTCCATCTCGGGCAGCACCAGCCGGGTCACCCGCCCGGGGCAAGGCCGGAAGCCCGCGTCGGGATCCTCGGCGTTGATCCGCATCTCAATGGCGTGGCCCGTGGGGCCGAGCTCGCCCTGGTCGAGGGTGAGTCGCTGACCGGCCGCGACGCGCAGCTGCAGCTCCACGAGGTCCACCCCCCAGGTCATCTCGGTGATGGGGTGCTCGACCTGGAGGCGCGTGTTGACCTCCAGGAAGTAGAGCGCTCCGTCGGCGTCCCGCAGCATCTCCACGGTGCCCGCGCCCTGGTAGCCCAGCTCGGAGAGCGCGCCGGCGACCCGGGCCCCCATCTCATCGCGGAGCTCGGGAGAGACCACCACGCTCGGGGTCTCCTCCAGGAGCTTCTGGTGCCGTCGCTGCACCGAGCACTCCCGCTCGCCGAAGTGCAGGCCGTGGCCGAAGGTGTCGACCATCACCTGGAACTCGATGTGCCTGCCGCCCTCGATGAGCTTCTCCAGGTACATCGTGGGGTCACCGAAGGCCGCGCGGGCCTCTCCCCTCGCCTGCTGCCAGGCGGACTCGATCTCGTCCGCGCTGTACACCCGGCGCATGCCGCGGCCGCCGCCGCCAGCGACGGCCTTCAGCAGCACGGGGTAGCCGATGCTCTCAGCGACCGCCCGGGCCTCCTCCAGGGTCTCCAGCGCGCCGTCGCTGCCGGGGATCACCGGCACGCCCAGTCCGGACATGGCCCGGCGGGCCGCCACCTTGTCGCCGAGCTTCCGGATCACGTGCGGCGGCGGACCGATCCAGGTCAGCCCCGCCGCGGCCACGCGGGCGGCGAACACCGCGTTCTCAGCGAGGAAGCCCCAGCCCGGATGGATCGCCGCCGACCGGGTGCGGCGGGCGGCCTCCAGGACGGCGTCCTGATCGAGGTAGCTCCGGGAGGATCGGGCGGGCCCGATGACCACCACCTCATCAGCCTCTTCGAGCCAGCTCAGCTCGCGGTCGGCGACGCTGGCGACCGCGACGCACTCCACCCCCATTCGACGGCAGGTGCGGAGCACCCGGGCGGCGACCTCGCCCCGGTTGGCGACAAGAATCCGACGGAACATCGACGCTCCCTGGCTGATGGCTGATCCGATTGCTGCTTGCGCCGAGGCGCGGAGGCTACCAGCCCGGCCTATCCGCCGAGCACTTCGCCCAGGATTCTGCGCGCCAGTCCGCCGTCGACGTCGGCCTTGTGGACGCGCATCAGCGCCCCCATGGCCTTGCCCATCTCCTTCATGGAGGCGGCTCCGGAGGCCGCGACGGCCTCCTCGACCCAGATCCGGGTCTGGGCCTCGTCGGCCAGCTTCGGCAGGAAGCCGTCGATGAGCTCCGCCTCGGCGCGCTCCTTGACGGCCAGATCCTCGCGACCGCCGGCCGCGTACTGCTCGGCGGCCTCGACGCGCTGCTTCTTCAGCTTGCGGAGGATGGTGATCGCCCGGTCGTCCGTCACCTCGCCCTTGCCTTCCTTGGCGGCGTCGATGAACGCGGCGCGGATCATACGGAGAGCGCTGGTGCGCTCCTTATCGCGGGCCTTCATGGCGACCTTCATCTCGGCGGTCACCTGATCAACCAGATTCGTACCCTGTGCCACGACGTTCTCCTTTCGATCGTCTAGTTCAGCTAACCCCCGCGCAGCCTCACCGCGAGGCGGCCCCCCCCCGCTGCCGGGCGAGCGGCGCCGGCTCGGAGGGGCTATAGTGCCGCCCCGATAGTGTGACTGAGATTACAAATTTAGAGGAGACAAGCTGGTGAATACTTTGCTGCTGATGGCACTGGTCGCCTGCTCCGACAAGGGCGACGACAGCGGCCCTCTCGATGACACCTCCAGTGACACGACCGGCACCCCCGGCACCACGACCGACGACAGCGGCACCGACGACACGGGCCCGGTCGAGCCGGGCATGGAGCTGCTCGCCAACAACATCGAGGCCGGGGCGCTGCTGAGCGCGTGGTCCAACGGCGACGAGCTCATCTTCGCCGGCGGCGAGATCTCCGGCGCGGGCGGTGGCTACTACGTGCGCTACGACGGCTCCAGCTTCTGCTACGAGGCCGACGTCGCGGACCGCGCGTTCTGGTGGATCCACGGCGCGGCGGAGGGGGACTGGTACGCGGTGGGCGAGCGGGGCCTCATCCTGCACCACACCGGCGGCGAGCACGTCGACGAGTCCGTCCCCACCGACGTCACCCTCTACGGCGCCTTCGACGAGGGCGATCGCACCTGGGCCGTCGGCGGCGACGCCTCCAAGAGCACCGGCGAGATCTGGGTGCGCGAGGCCGGCGTCTGGTCCCTGGCCCACACCGGCGACGGGCCGTTCTTCAAGGCCTGGTGCGACGGCGAGGGCAGCTGCCTCTTCAACGGCGCCTTCACCTCCTGGGCCGTCGAGGGCGATCGGACGAACGGCTACGAGCCCTCCCCCGCCCCGGACGCTCACCTGCTGACCTGCCGGGGCCGGGACTGGACGGACGTCTGGTGCGTCGGCGGCACCAGCGGCTCCGAGGTGTGGCGCTGGGACGGCAGCGCCTGGTCCGAGGCCGACGCGAGCGGCCTGGGGCAGCCCCTGATGGGCGTCTGGACCGCCCCGGGTGAGGACGTCTGGGTGTCCGGCATGAGCGCGATCGTGGGCGTCTGGGACGGCAGCGCGTGGACCGTGGATATTCCCGTGGCGATCGAGCCCTTCCACGCGACCTGGAAGCACGGCGACGACTTCTTCTTCGCTGGCGGCAACCTCACCACGACCTCCGGCGACTTCTACGGGACGATCGGCCACTACGGCCAGCCGCTGGGCACTCAGGACGTGACCGCGTGCCCCTGACCACCTCCCCGGAGCGCTCAAAATGACCCGTTTCCCAACCCCGGCACCGCTCATGACCCTGCTCCTCGCCCTCTCTCTCGTCGCCTGCTCCGACCCCAAGGACTCCGCCGACGACACAGACACCGGCAGCGTCGCCGTGGACCCCTGCGCCGGTGACGGCGACGCCTCGATCAACATCGGCTACCCGCTGCTGGGCAGCTTCGACCAGATGGAGGACGGAGAGACGGTCGGCCTCGAGGTCGCCCCGCAGGGCGGCTTCGGCGTGTCCATCTCCGGGATGACCACCGGCATCCCCAGCGCTGACGACGGCGTGCCCGTCGACGTGCTGCTGGAGACCTTCCTGGACGGCGAGCTGAGCGCCAGCTTCCTGAACACCGAGACCGGTCTCTACTGCCAGGGAGACGGCACCAGCCTCTTCTGGGGCGTCGTCGTCGGCTTTGATGAAGACAAGTACAAGACCACCAACCTGACCGAGCTCGACGGCAAGACCGCCGATCTCCATGTGGTGGTCTCCGATCCGGACGGCAACGAGGCCGAGGGCAACCTCTCGGTCGTAATCTCCGTCTCCCGCTAGCTGAGGGAAAGACTGTGACAACGACTGTGACAATGACTCATGGACTCAAAGTGGCGGCGCTCGCGCTGCTGGTAGGCGTGCTTGGCTGCAAGGACGACAAGGATCCCGTTGACTCCGACACCACCGCACACGTCGACGGCGACAACTGCCTCACCTGCCACAGCAAGATCGAGCAGGTGCACGCGACGGTCACCTCCGAGAGCGGCGAGGAGCTGATCGGCCCCGGCGACTGCGTGGTCTGCCACGGCGGCGATCCCGAAGCCACCGAGCTGGCCGAGGCGCACGTGCTGCCTCCGGACGACTTCGACAGCTACTACCACGGCCTCGCCCCGGATCAGCTCGACGCCCTGCCCGTCGAGTATGTGCGCTTCCGCAACCCCGGCGACATCCGCGCCAACGATGTCTCCTGCGGGGACGCCGGCTGCCACGCCGACAAGGTGGCCACCCAGCGCAACTCGGTGATGACCACCAACACGGGCCACTACATGCCCACCCGCTACTACGCGGGCCTCCAGGGTCAGGACGCCATCTACGGCTCCCACCCGGCGACGGATCCGGACTGTGATCTCAGCATCGAGGGCAGCGTCTGCGAGCTCATCACCCTCCCTCCGGACGGTGACGACGCCATCGACGCCGCGCTGGCCGCCGACGACGTGGAGGCGCTGGAGGCCATCGCCTACAACCACTACCTCGCCAAGAACTGCAACACCTGCCACGCCGCCGGCTACGGCAAGACGGACGCGAAGTACGCCCACCGCTCCACCGGCTGCAGCTCCTGCCACATCCTCTACAACCCGGACGGCAACTACACCGGCGAGGATGAGCAGATCCCCCGCGGCTTCCCGGGCCACCCCGCCCGCCACGAGCTGACGAAGTCCATCCCCACCCAGCAGTGCGCCACCTGCCACTTCCAGGGCGGACGCATCGGGCTGAACTACCAGGGCATCCGCGAGTCCGGCTTCCGCGAGGACGACCCCTCCATCCAGGCCGACTGCGACCCGTCAGTGACCATCTGCAAGGAGCCCTGGGCCGAGGCCGCCTACGATCACACCGTCGGCTACTACATCCTCGATGAGGACATCTCCAACGACTACGACGAGACCCCGCCGGATGTGCACGCTCAGGCGGGCATGGTCTGCGCGGACTGCCACGTCGGCGCGGACGTGCACGGCGACGGCCGCATCTACAGCACCAGCAAGCTCCAGCTCGACATCGACTGCGTCGACTGCCACGGCTCGACCCGCGAGGCCGCGGCCCCCGGCGACGACGGCGTCTTCCGCACCGACAAGGGCAAGGAGCTGCCGCAGCTCGACCTGAACGAGTCCGGCCTGGTCGTCCAGACCAGCATCATGGACGGCAGCATCTGGACCGTGCCGCAGCCCGCCGCGTTCTTCGACGGCGGCTACGCCAGCTCCGACATGCAGGCCGCGATGGGCGTCGACGCCCACGGCTGGTCCCACGTCGACGACCTGGAGTGCGACTCCTGCCACAACGGCTACCAGCTCTTCTGCATCGGCTGTCACGTCACCTACGACATGCGCCTGACCAGCAAGGACCAGCAGACCGGCGAGATCTCCACCGGCGTGGCCGGCGGCTCCCGGGCGACCTACGACCTGGACTCCCTCCTCCTGGGCACGGGCATCCGGGACAAGGTCCAGCCCATCAACCCCTCCCAGCACGTCCAGATGTCCATCATCGACCACGACGGCGAGCTGCGACTGGGCGAGTGGACCGACGAGGAGCAGACCTCCTTCCTGGGCGAGTTCCGGGTCAATGACATCAGCGACGTGCAGGCCGGCTTCTCGCCGTTCTTCCAGCACACCACCACCCGCAGCGCCCGCGGCTGCGACACCTGCCATCGCCAGAACAGCTCGGACGACGAGCTGACCCGGGTGAAGGGTGTCTACGGCTACGGAACTGGCGAGTTCTTGATTGAGCATCCCGGCGGCTCGATGGACCCCTTGCAGTTCCTCGATGAGGAGGGCAATCTCACCTCCGCCTTCGTGCACCGCAACACGGGCCCTCTCTCCGCAGAGCGCTTGGAGAAGGCCCTGGGTGTGGTGCTGGATGACATTGAGGTTCCCAAGAAGTGAAGCACCTGCTGACGCTCGCGCCGCTGGCGCTCCTGCTGCAGCCCGCCTGCGGCAAGGACGACATCGACAGCGCCTCCGCTGACGACACCACGCCGACCGACGACGACACCGCGCCCGCTGAAGGGGGCATGGAGATCGTCGCCAACAACATCGACGCGGGCGTGCTGCTGAGCGCGTGGTCCAACGGCGACGAGCTCATCTTCGCCGGCGGCGAGATCTCCGACGTCGGCGCCGGCTACTACGTGCGCAAGAACGGCGACGACTACTGCACCGAGGTCGTCGCGGACCGCGCGTTCTGGTGGATCCACGGTGCGGCGGAGGGGGACTGGTACGCGGTGGGCGAGCGGGGCCTCATCCTGCACCACACCGGCGGCGAGCACGTCGACGAGTCCGTCCCCACCGACGTCACCCTCTACGGCGTGTTCGACGAGGGAGACCGCACCTGGGCCGTCGGCGGCGACGCCACCAAGAACGCAGGAGAGATCTGGGTGCGCGAGGCCGGCGCCTGGTCTCAGGTCGGCGGGACCGTGGCCGGGCCGCTCTTCAAGGTCTGGTGCGACGGCGAGCGCAACTGCGTCATCAACGGCAGCAGCACCTCGCACATCATCGAGGGCGACACCTCCACCATCTACGAGCCCTCCCCCCAGCCCGACGCGCACCTGCTGACCTGCCGGGGCACGAGCTTCACCGACGTGTGGTGCTCAGGCGGGACCAGCGGCTCCGAGGTGTGGCGCTGGGACGGCAGCGCCTGGTCCGAGGCCAGCGCCTCAGGCCTCGGCCAGCCCCTGATGGGCTTGTGGATCGCCGAAGACGGTGACGTGTGGGTCTCCGGTATGTCTGGCACCTACGCCTGGTGGGACGGCGAGACCTGGGGCACGGAGATCCCCTACAGCATCGAGCCCTTCCACGCGGTGGTCCAGCACCAGGGCGAGATGTACCTCGCCGGCGGCAACCTCACGACCACCACCGGCGACTACTACGGCACCATCGGCCACTACGGCGTCGCCGCCGGCGAACAGGACGTCCCCGCCTGCCCCTGAGTCAGACCTGCTCCTCGGTCTGCTCCTCGACCGGCTCCTCGGCGGCGACCGGCTCGGGCTTCTTCTTGCGGAGCAGGTAGATGAGCACGCAGAGGCCGGCGGTGAAGGTGATCAGCGAGCCGTACTGAGCGGGGGTGAGGCCAAACCAGCGCACGTCGGCGTTGGAGAGATCCGTGTTGCGCAGGAAGTCCAGCATGAACCGCCCCGGCGCGTAGAGCATGGCCCAGAGCACCATGTAGATGCCGTGCGGGGCGGACTTCCACTTCTTGTCGACGGTCCAGAACACCGCCGCGACGACCATCAACCAGAGCGCCTCTATGAGGCCCAGATCCAGCCGCGGCCCGTAGGGGGCGGGGAAGTCGACCGCCAGGAAGATCTCACTGGGTCGGCCGATGTGATCGTGCACCGAGAAGCAGCCGAGCCGCCCGAAGATGTACCCGAAGGGGAAGCCGTACATCAGGTTGTCAGCGTACTTCCAGAAGGGCTTCTTGCGGATGTACTTCAAGAAGACGATGGTGCCGAGCACCGCCCCCAGGAAGCCTCCGTTGGAGGAGAAGCCGGCCCAGACCTTCAGCAGGATGAAGGGGTCATCGTCCATCAAGTGCGGGTTGTAGGCCAGCACGTGCACGAGGTGGCCCACGATGAAGCCCATGCCCACCACAAACAGGGCGGCGTCGACGACATCCCTGGGCTCGATGCCGTTCCGAAGACCGCGCGCACGCGCCGCCTCCTCACCCACGATGAAGCCAATGCAGACCAGCGTGGCCCACGGGTCAATGGGGATGGGCCCCAGGTTGTGGATCTTGGGGGCCCAGTACGGAATCAGGGAAGGAATCACCCCACCCGAATAACCCGGACTGGTGGGTCGCGCGGCGTACTCAGCGGCCTTCAGGCTTGCCCTGTTCACCGCCGTCAAGTCGTGGGCTGCGCTCGACTCCTGAATCCCCGCGCTCCCAACGCTCCCTCGTTCTCCCACTCCCCCACTCCCCCTCGTTCCCGCGAACGAAGCGAGCTCTGAGCGCGCAGCGCGACAGCTCCGATTATCAGATGGGGGGGGCTCGCACCCCGTTGGTTGGGCAGTCCTGTCATCGAGCCCCCTGCCCCCACCTTCCGCCAGTCCGCACTACATCTCCCCTCTCGCTAAGTCCTCATCTTCCGCCAGCACGCGCCGCACGGCGCGCGCCAACTGCGAAGAGGCCCCTCTGAGGAACGCGACGTCCCAGCGCCGCACGCGAGAGGGTGTTGCGACGTCAGATGCCTCGCCGCAAGGCGACATCAGGAGGCAAGACCTTGCGAACACG
>Ga0316204_10008779_pt1 | contig 13820 bp, 13 predicted proteins | sample 6monrhotite_MG_2_FD_205661 | JGI IMG/M metagenome (GOLD analysis project Ga0316204, IMG submission 205661) | Microbial mat bacterial communities from mineral coupon in-situ incubated in ocean water Damariscotta River, Maine, United States -... | ecosystem: Environmental > Aquatic > Marine >... | reverse complement strand
CATTGAACAAGCCGGCAAAGCCCCACTGCAGGTTTACCCCCAGCGCCATGATGGCCGAAATCAGCCCCATGTTGAGGATCACCAGAGAGGAGTTCCAGGAGCCTGAGAAAAAGCTCCAGTTGGTGAGCCCTTCCAGCAGGATCAGCACGGCCACGACCGCAAACAAAAGACTGTGTTTCAGAGTATCAGTCATACCGATTTCCCTTTGAAGAGCCCTGTTGGCTTGAACAGAAGGACGATGATCAGGATCGCAAAGGAGACCGCAAACTTATAGTCGGTACTCAGAAGTTGTACCAAACCATCGGGTTCCAGGTGTTCCGGCATCAGATAGCCCAACACCTTTTTCCAGGCATAGGTAATAGTGACCTCGGAAAAGGCGATGATGAACCCACCCGCAATGGCACCCTGGGGGCTGCCCAGACCACCAACAATGGCCGAGGCAAAGATCGGCAGCAGCAGCTGGAAATAGGTGAAGGGCTTAAAGCTCTTGTCGAGGCCATAGAGCACACCGGCGATGGTCGCCAGGGAGGCCACGATCAGCCAAGTATACATCACCACCCGGTCCGGATCGATGCCGGACAACAGCGCCAGATCTTCATTGTCGGAATAGGCGCGCATGGATTTACCAGTGCGGGTCTTGTTGAGGAACCAAAACAGCAGCGCCACAACCACAATGGCGGCCACCACAGTGATGCCCTGAGAAGTCTTGATCGCCAACCCTTCACGCAGGCCCGTCATTTCCTTAAAGGCGCGCGCCTTGATGATAAAGCGTTCGCCATCTGCAAAACGCTGATCGCCGGGCCCAATGACAAAACGGACAAGGCCGTTCATCATGAACATCACCCCCAGCGAGACCATGACAAAAACCACAGGCTTGGCCTTTTGGGCGCGGTAGAACCGATAGACGGTGCGATCCGTGACCAGCACCAACGCCATGGTTGCCAAAATGCCAAAGGGCAGGGCGAGCAGCGCCGTGGGCAGTGGCCCAAAGCTCACCCCCCAAGATTGCAGCAGCCAGGTCACCAGAATGGTCATCATAGTGCCAAAGGCCATGGTGTCCCCATGGGCAAAGTTGGAAAACCGCAGGATGCTGTAGATCAGCGTGACCCCCAACGCCCCAAGCGCCAGCTGGCTGCCATAGGCGATGGCGGGTACGCCAACGAAGTTCGTGAATGCCACAAGGGCGTTGAGGAAATCCATTATCCAAGCTCTCCGCAAGATAGTTCGATTACTTCGGTTTCTGTTCTTTCACTGGAACTAGGAAATCGCACCAAAGTAGCGTCTGCGTTATTGCCTTCAAAGATGATGTGACTTTGGGTCCCTTTGTACTCCCAATAGGCCGATCTTGTTTCTTCGGAAATTATTAGCTCTACTAGTTTTGCCCCGTAAACAACGTACCTAGGGATGTCGTCCAAAACGACTAATTGAACGCTTGTTTTCTCTTCGAAGCACCCAGAGGGCAGCCTGCAAACTTCCGAGGATTTACAAAACCCAATTTCGTCGCTTGCGAACGTCAGCGAAGGAATAAGCACAAAGAACCCACTCAAAAATTTTCGCATTTGTCACCCCCCCAAGAACGATTTGCGCACTTCGGGATCGGCTAGCAGCTCTTGGCCGGTGCCGGTATAGGCATTTCGCCCCTGCACCAAAACATAGCCTTTGTCCGCAATCTCAAGCGCTTGCTTGGCGTTCTGCTCTACCATCAGGATCGGCAGACCGGTGCGGGCCACCTCGATGATACGGTCAAACAGCTCGTCCATCACGATGGGCGAAACGCCGGCGGTGGGCTCATCCAGCATCAAAACCTTGGGCTGGGTCATCAGCGCGCGCCCCACAGCGACCTGCTGACGTTGCCCACCAGACAGCTCACCGGCGGGCTGGTTGCGTTTGTCGCGCAGGATCGGAAACAGGTCATAGACCTGCTCCATGGTGCCGCTGATATCGTCCGTGCGGATGAAGGCCCCCATCTCCAGGTTCTCTTCCACCGTCATCGAGGTAAAGATATTGCTGGTCTGGGGCACAAATCCCATACCCTTGATCACCCGGTCCTGTGGGCTCAGCTTGGTGATATCCTCACCGCCCAACCGCACCGCGCCCGAGCGCACATTCAGCATGCCAAAAACCGCCTTCATCGCGGTCGATTTGCCCGCTCCATTGGGGCCAACAATCACGGCAATTTTACCGGGGTTCACAGCAATGGTGCAGTCATGCAGGATATCCGGCCCCTTGCCGTATCCCCCAGTCATGCTGTCACCAATCAAAAAGGGTTCAGACATGGGCGGCGCCCCTATTCATCTTGCCAAAAATACCTCGGGGGAGCCGCGAAGCGGCGGGGGCAGAGCCCCGGTTTTTGTTGCAATTCCCCATCAGGCCTTCTCCAACTTGTCTTTGTTCTTAAGCCCGGTACCCAGATAGGCCTCGATCACCTGCTCATTGGCTTTGATCTCGGCCAAAGTGCCCTCGGCCAGCTTCTTGCCCTCGGCCATGCAGATCACCGGGTCACACAGGCGGTCGATAAACTCCATGTCGTGCTCGATCACCACAAAGGTATAGCCACGCTCTTCATTGAGACGCTTGATGGCATCCGCAATTGTATAGAGCAGGGTGCGGTTCACCCCGGCGCCAACCTCGTCGAGGAAAACGATCTTGGCATCCACCATCATGGTGCGGCCCAGCTCCAACAGCTTCTTCTGGCCGCCCGAAACCTCGCCGGCGCGCAGATCGGCGATATGGCTGATGGTGAGAAACTCAAGCACTTCATCCGCCTTGGCCCGCAGAGCGCGCTCTTCATCGGCAATGCGCTTGCGGCCAAACCAGGTGTTCCACAGGCTTTCACCCGATTGCGCGCCGGGCACCATCATCAGGTTCTCGCGGCAGGTCATCGAGGAAAACTCATGTGCGATCTGAAAGGTGCGCAGCAGCCCCTTATGAAACAGCTCATGCGGCGGCAGGCCGGTAATATCTTCCCCATCCATGGTCACGCGACCGGAGGTGGGGCTAAGAACGCCAGCTATTACGTTGAAAAGAGTGGTCTTTCCCGCGCCATTTGGCCCGATCAAACCGGTTATGGAGCCCTTGGCGATTTCAAGCGAGGCGCCGTCAACCGCGTGGAACCCGCCGAAGTGCTTGTGCAAGTCCTCGACGACGATCATATCATTCTATCCCCTGCCGCTATTTTTTTCGGCTTACTAAATTTGGAACAGCCCGGGAAATTCCCGGGCTGCTCTTTGACTTTATGATCCTACAAAAGAGATCAGCGGAACTTTACAGTGGTATTCACACCGTCTTTGACCAGGATCTCACGGTAGGAGCCTGCGCTCTCACCGGGGCCAATCAGCTCAACGCCGGTGGCGCCCTGGAAATCAACGTCTTTGCCAGCGGCAATCAGTTCCAGTGCCTTGCCCAGCTCGCCGGGGTTGATCACTTCACCGGGTGCATTGGCAACATCCATGATCTTGGCGCCGTACTCAGCAGGATCGGTCGAATTGGCCGCCTGCATTGCCAGCAGGATCAAAGCCGCCGCATCATAGGACTCGGAGGCATAGGCCGAGGTGCCATCAAAGCCCAGGGCCTTTGCTTGCTCGGCAAAGATCTCCGCACCTTGGCTGTCGGAGCCTGCGATCTGGCCGTAAGAACCGTCCAGGTCGGAGCCAACGTTTTTCGGCAGGCTGTCACCGATCATGCCGCCAGGCAGACCAAAGGTGTCAAAGGCGCCGGAGTCGAGCGAGGACTGAATGATGCCCAGACCGCCCTGGTCAAGGTAACCGGCAACAACCAGAATGTCGCCGCCAGCAGAGGCGAGCGAAGCCACTTCAGCAGAATAGTCACCCTTGCCGTCTTCATGGGCGGCCACGATTGTCACTTCACCGCCAACAGCCTCAAAGGAGGTCTTGATCGCATCGGCCAGGCCTTTGCCATAGTCGTTGTTGGTGTAGGTCAGAGCAATGGATTCAACGCCTTTTTCCTGCAGCATCTCAGCCATTACCTGACCTTCACGGGCGTCAGAGGGCGAGGTGCGGAAAAACAGGCCATTGTCTTCCATTGAGGAGAGGCCAGGGGAGGTCGCCGAAGGGGACACCATGACCATACCGTTTGGAATGGCAACGTTTTGCAGGATCGCGCCGGTCACACCGGAGCAGTCACCGCCAACAATACCGTTTACGCCTTCTGCGATCAGTTTTTCACCGTTGGCTACGGCCAGGCCGTTGTCGATGCAGCCAGTATCGGCCCGCACAGAGGTTACGGTTGCGCCGTCAAGCAGCAGGCCGGATTTGGTGACCTCATCCATCGCCATTTCCGAGCCAGCTGCCATGGCAGCGGTCAGCGATTCAATGGGGCCGGTGAAACCGATCAGAACGCCAAGCTTTACTTCTTTGGCGTGGCTGCCTGCAAAGGCGGTGCCTGCAGTCAGCGCGAGGGCCGCTGTGGCCATCATCAATTTTTTCATCATATTTCTCCCAGTTTATTGGAACAAGTCTGTTCATAAGGAACCCTAGGCAAGGCGATTTGAAAAGAAAAGTCCCCTTGGCTCGCGACACCCTCCCGATGTCCACTTGCTCTGTTTTTGTCCAGCAGCGTTTTGCTGGCCTGATGAGGCGGATGCTCTACAGGTTTTTGCGCCAGAGGGAAAGAAAACAATGGCCATTTCGTCGCATCCCTTTGGGGTTGATTTTGTCTTGCGGGCTTTCGTTGGACGGCGGAAATGTCCGTTTGGAGGCCGGTGAAAGCCGGTGGATTTCCGCAAGTGCTTGAAGCTTAAAATAAATATGTTGATGAAATCGACCGGCCAAAGCCTGTGTCTTTTGCTGTGTCCACAAGAGCCGGGCACAGCGCAGGATCTGTGAGAATGATCAAAAAAATGTGACGGGCCAAGCCCTCTGGGTCGGCCCCCCAAGTGGCAAAAGTGTCTGTTCTCGCCAGAGAATCAGTCGCTTTTGCTCAAGGTAGAATCACTGCCCGCCAGATTTGCTACCGCGCTCACGGTAGGGGGTGGTGTCATAATGCGCCCGGTAGCATTTAGAAAAATGCGACGGCGAGGCAAACCCACAGGCCAGCGCCACATTGATCACGCTCATATCGGTCTGCATCAATAGGTTGCGGGCTTTTTGCAACCTCAGCTCCATATAATAGCGTTTGGGGCTGCGGTTCAGATACCGGCGGAACAGACGTTCAAGTTGCCGGGTCGACATCCCAACATTCTGCGCCAAGACGGAGGGGCTGATGGGTTCCTCGATATTGGTTTCCATCATTTGGATCACCATCGACAGCTTCGGGTGACGCACGCCGATCCGAGTCGGGACCGACAGACGCTGGGTGTCCTGATCGGTGCGGATAGAAGAATAGATCAACTGGTCCGCCACGGAATTTGCCAGATCTTCGCCGTGGTCATTGGCAATGAGTTTCAACAACAAATCAATCGACGACGTCCCACCTGCCGTAGACAAGCGATTGTTATCAATTACGAAAACAGATTTTGTGAGGGTGACTTCCTCGAACTCTTCGGCAAAGCTGTCAATGTTTTCCCAATGGATGGTTGCCTTTTTTCCGTCCAGCAAGCCAGCCTTCGCCAGAACATAGGAGGCGGTGCACAGGCCGCCAATCATCACACCCTTGCGGGCCTCACGGCGTAGCCAGGCCAGCAGTTTTTTACTGGTTGCGGCCTGAACGTTAACCCCTGCACAGACCAGAATACTGTCATCGCGTTGCAAATCACCAAAATCACCGTCCACGGTAAAGGTGGTGCCGGCAGAACAGGTGACTTGTTCGCCACCCTCGCCAAGCAAGGTCCAGCTATAGACCTCGCGACCGGCCATACGGTTGGCGATACGCAGGCATTCAACCGCTGAGGCAAAAGAGAGCATCGAGAATCTCTCTAGCAAAACAAATACATATCGTCTTGTGGATGAAACCTCTTTTGATGTTTCGACCGGTTTTCTTTGGGTTTGCATGGGGCACATCCTTGGCAATTTTTGAATGCACCGGGAGAGACCATTAATAAGTCAGCCCCGCGTGAGACCAGAAAACCGTGACCATAGGTTCGAAGCCGGGTCAAGAGGGGCAAATCTAAACTGGTCAGCACGAGTGCGTTTTTGTATAGGTGGCTTCCGTTCTATTATTAAGACCTCTTAAGCGGAGAAAAGCTATGAGTGAGTGGCAAAAAGCATCCTGGCGCAACAAACCCCGCGTGCAGATGCCCGATTACACCGACGCCTCGGCGCTCGGCGCCGTAGAAGCGCAGCTTTCAAGCTATCCTCCACTGGTCTTTGCCGGCGAAGCGCGGCGCTTGAAACAGCATCTTGCAGCGGCGGGCCGCGGCGAGGCATTTTTGCTGCAGGGCGGTGACTGCGCCGAAAGCTTTGAGCAGTTCAGCGCGGATGCCATTCGCGACACCTTCAAGGTGATGCTGCAGATGGCCATGGTGTTGACCTATGGCGCCAAGGTTCCGGTGGTGAAAGTGGGCCGTATGGCCGGCCAATTCGCCAAACCGCGTAGCGCGCCTACTGAAACCCTGGATGGGGTGGAGCTGCCCAGCTATCGCGGCGACATCATCAACGATCTTGGATTCACCGAAGCCGCGCGTATTCCCGATCCCAAGCGGATGTTGCAGGCCTACACCCAGGCGGCGGCAACCCTCAACCTGCTGCGGGCCTTTTCCACCGGCGGCTATGCGGATGTGAACCAGGTGCATTCCTGGACCCTGGGCTTTACCGAGAGTGAAAAAGCCCAAAGCTACCGCGAAATGGCCAATCGCATCACCGACACGCTGGATTTCATGAAGGCAGCCGGGGTGAACAATGATGCGGCGCATGCGTTGCAGACGGTAGAATTCTACACCAGCCACGAAGGCCTGTTGCTGGAATATGAAGAGGCGCTGACCCGTCTTGATACGACCTCCGGCAATTGGCTGGCAGGCTCCGGTCATATGCTGTGGATCGGGGATCGCACCCGCCAGCCCGACGGCGCCCATGTGGAGTTCTGTCGTGGAGTGCTGAATCCCATCGGCATGAAATGTGGCCCCACAACATCGGCTGATGACCTGAAGGTGCTGATGCAGCGCCTGAACCCATCAAATGAGGAGGGGCGGCTGACGCTGATCGCGCGCTTTGGTGCCGGCAAGGTGGCAGAACATCTGCCGCGACTGGTCAAGGCGGTCGAGGACGAGGGCGCCAATGTCACTTGGGTTTGCGATCCGATGCATGGCAATACCGTGAAATCCTCTACCGGCTACAAAACCCGCCCCTTTGAGAGCGTGTTGCGCGAAGTGCAGGACTTCTTTGCGGTCCATTCCGCCGAAGGCACCATTCCGGGCGGGGTACATTTTGAGATGACCGGTCAGGATGTAACCGAGTGCACCGGCGGTGTTCGCGCGGTAACGGATGAAAACCTGAGCGATCGCTATCACACCGCCTGTGATCCGCGTCTCAACGCCAGCCAGTCCCTGGAGCTGGCCTTTCTGGTCGCAGAAGAATTGTCAAACCTGCGCAATAAGCGTCGCGCCCGCAGCGCTGAAGCCAGCTGAGCCACGCTCTATGGCCTGTAGAAAATTAAGACCGCTCCAGGAATCCGGGGCGGTTTTTGTTTAACTACAATGTGTTGCGATGCGATGTTGAAGGGGTGTTTGAAAGGGAAACGCCCCGGGAATTCTTCCGCGGGGCGATCATTACTAGACTATGACCAAATAGACTAGAAATAGGCTAAAATTTTAGGAAACGGGCGTTTCATCACGGCTGGAGACCAGCCGCAAATGTGCCCCTTTTGATTTGCTTTTGTCATCTGTCCGCGCAGTGTCACGCGCCGGTTTTTTCAACCTGATATCGGCCAGATCACGCGCCTCTTGCAGGATGGATGGCTCAGGAGCAAGGCGGGCTTGCAACTCTGCAAACTCAGGGTTTGGCTTGTTCACATCACCCGCGTCGCGCGACTTTGCCTTGAACTCAGTATCATCGGTGTTTTTGGCAATGGCCCGCATTTCGATCGAGGTGATTGCAAAGCGCTGCGATGTTTTGTTCGGGTTACCTTCAGAGACAAAAACACCCAGTGCACGGCTCACATCCCCCAGGTCGCTGCGCAAGGGGAGCAACAACATGCGGGCCTCACGACGACCACGCAGGCGTGACCCTTCGGTCTGCATCTCAATCTCAACAATGGCAGGCGCTTCAAACATGTGCTCCAGCGCGGCGCTCATCTGTTTGCGGGCATCGGGGGTGAAAAAGGCGGTAATCGGCATGCCGCGCACCTCCATGCCTGCCATCTCATTGACCTTTTGGCCGGCCAGACGGAAGCGGGCGATACCTGGGGCAACACGCTCCAGTATAAATGTCTGCGACAGAATGTTTTCCAACCCGCGTGGGTCGATCTGTGACCGGCTGGGAATGTCGTCGCCGCGACGCAGCGCGGTCCAATAGGCCTCGGCCTGACGCATGGGGGAAACCGGAACGGTGTTACGGAAATTCGTCATGGGAACCACCTTGTTGTGACCCTTGTCCTGGCTAGAGTTTTTGCTGCCGCCAAAAAACATGTGCTTTTCCTTACGTTGTCCGGTCCATTTGCCATCTTGTACGCAACACAATCTGCCGACTGCCTTATTCGTACCGTTTAGATGGTTACCTTGCAGTTAACATGCCATAATATTATTCAAATTTGGACTAAAACTTAAAGCAATGGTTAACGCCTTTGTATAACCACCTATCCTTTTGCGCGTGCCGGCACTGCTGAGGACACTGTTTTGGGCCTGATTTTGCTGGCGATTGGCTGGATAAGGACAAGTTTATGAAAATACGAAGCATGACCGGATTTGCCTCGGGACAGGGGCGTCTTGGGGTCCACAGTTGGAGCTGGGAAATGCGGTCGGTCAACGCCAAGGGGCTGGATCTGCGCCTGCGGGTGCCGGACTGGCTGGATGGGCTGGAAGTGCACCTGCGCAAGGTCATGGGCAACACACTGGCGCGGGGCAATGTCTCGCTCGGGCTGCGGATCAGCCGGGGAGAAGAGGCGGCTGGAACCCTCACTCTGAACCTGAACAAACCTCTGCTCGCTTCGGTGCTCACCGCGCTGGCAGAGGCAGAGGCGCTGGCGCAGTCGGCCGGGGTGGATTTGTCGGTCACATCTGGTGCGGATTTGCTTTCTATTCGCGGGGTACTGGAAGCCACAGCAATCGAAGACGACCCGGCGCCATTGGTTGCTGAGTTGAAAAAGGAATTCGAAAGCCTTGTGTCTGAATTCGTTCAAATGCGTGAAACCGAAGGGGCTGCACTGGAGCAGGTCTTGCGCAACCAACTGGCCGAGGTGAGCCGCCTGACCCAGTTGGCGGCAGACAGCGCCGAAGCGCGCAAACCCCTGGTGGCCGCAGCGCTTAAGGTCAATCTGGCCAAGGTGTTGGAAAACGCGGACGGGGCGGATGCCAACCGGGTTGCCCAGGAATTGGCGATGTTGGCGGTGAAATCAGATGTCACCGAAGAAATCGATCGGCTGGCAGCCCATGTGGCCGCCGCTGAGGATCTGCTGGCCACTGGCGGCGCGGTCGGGCGCAAGTTTGACTTCCTGATGCAGGAATTCAACCGCGAGGCCAATACGCTCTGTTCAAAAGCGCTTAACAGTGACTTGACCTCCGTGGGTCTAGAGTTGAAAGCAGTGATCGACCAAATGCGCGAACAAGTGCAAAATATAGAATAACTCCAAAGGAGAAGACCTGATGGCAGATCGGCGCGGCCTTTTGATCATCCTGTCCTCGCCCTCCGGCGCGGGCAAATCCACTCTGGCAAAGCGGTTGCGCGCCTGGGACGACAGCATTTCGTTTTCGGTTTCGGCCACCACCCGCAACCCACGCCCCGGTGAGATCCACGGGCAGGATTACTATTTTGTCTCCGTGGATAATTTCAAATCTGCCGTTACAGAAAATGACATGCTGGAACATGCCCATGTCTTTGGCAATTTTTATGGTTCCCCCAAAGGGCCAGTACGCGCCGCCATCGAGGACGGCCAGGATGTGCTGTTTGACATCGACTGGCAGGGGGCACAGCAGATCCGAAACTCAGAGCTGGGCCAGCACACATTGTCGATCTTTTTGTTGCCCCCGTCGATCACCGAGCTGCGGCGCCGGTTGGAAAGCCGGGGACAGGACGATGCCGAGACCATCAAACGGCGGATGGAGAAGAGCTGGGACGAAATCAGCCACTGGGGCAGCTATGATCATGTATTGATCAATGATGATCTGGATGTCACCGAAGAAGCGCTGAAAACCATCATCACCTCCACCCGTTTGCGCCGTATTCAGCAGCCGCAGCTGGTGGATCATGTGCGCCTGTTGCAAAGCGAATTTGAGGACATGACATGACATTATACGCTCTTGGTGAACACCAACCCCAACTGCATGCCGATACCTGGGTTGCACCGGATGCCAATCTGATTGGCAAAGTGGTGCTGGAGGCCGGGGCCTCGGTTTGGTTTGGCTGCACCCTTCGCGCCGATCACGAAGAGATCCGCATCTGCGAAGGTGCAAATGTGCAGGAAAACGTGGTCATGCACATCGATGCGGGCTTTCCGCTGACCGTGGGCAAGAATTGCACCATTGGCCACAAGGTCATGCTGCATGGCTGTACCATCGGCGAAAACAGCTTGATCGGCATGGGGGCGACTGTTCTGAACGGCGCCAAGATTGGCAAGAACTGCCTGATCGGGGCAGGGGCGCTGATCACCGAAAACAAGGTGATACCGGATAATTCTCTGGTCATGGGTGCGCCGGGCAAAGTGGTGCGCGAGGTCTCTGCGGAGCTGGCCCAGACCCTGACCCAGAGCGCCCTGCATTATCAGGATAACATGCGCCGCTTCCGGGATGAGATGCGTCCAGTCTGACCAAAGCCCCCGGTTCCAATGCAAGCGATGCGTTGCCACATAGGCTTTACATTCGCCTGATATTGGAAGCGGATTGCAACAGGGGTTCGCCATGAAACAAGAGGTAATCGAGAGTTTTCTTGAGGCAATTCCAATGCCTTGCGTCTTGGTGGATCAAACTGAGCGTTTTATCGGATCCAACAAACCTGGGCTTACCCTGTTGGGGGAGCAGATCCTGGGGCGTCATTTTGCGACAATCCTGCGGCAACCCAATGTTACTGCGGCAATTGAAAAATGTCTGGAGGATCGCGGCAATCGCAGTGCGCGGCATCTGTCAAACGATGGGGCGCAGGATACCACCTACGAGGTTGACCTGCGTTATATTGTCGGCATTGGCGCTGTCGAAGGTGGCGCGGTGCTGATCACCTTTCAGGATGTGACAGAGCGCGAACAGGCCAACCAGATGCGCCGGGATTTTGTCGCCAATGTCAGCCACGAATTGCGCACACCGTTGACCGCCCTGATGGGGTTTATTGAAACCCTGCGCGGGGCGGCACGTGATGACCCGGCGGCGCGGGATCGTTTTCTGACCATCATGGAAGGCGAGGCCAGCCGGATGAACCGTCTGGTGGGCGACTTGTTGTCCCTGAACCGGGTCGAGAGCAAAGAGCGCATTCGCCCCAAGGAACAGATGGACCTGGTGGCACATCTTTGCTCCACGCTCAAAACCATGCAGCCCCTTGCCGAAGCTGGCAATGTCAGCCTGAACTTTAGCCCTCCCGAAGTGCCGGTGATGATCATTGGCGATCCCGATCAATTGCTACAGGTCTTTATCAATCTGGTTGAGAACGCCATTAAATATGGCGGCGATCAGGTCGAAGTGACCCTGGAGCTGCTGGAACGGGATCCTTCGCTGCGCGCTCCGGCGGTGCGGGTGCAGGTCACTGACAATGGTGCGGGCATTGATCCGATTCACCTGCCACGGCTGACAGAGCGGTTTTACCGCGCTGACAATCATCGCTCGCGCGAAATGGGGGGCACCGGATTGGGGCTGGCCATCGTCAAACACATCGTCAACCGCCACCGTGGCAGGTTGCGGGTCGAAAGCGATCTTGGCGCGGGAACCTGTTTTTCCGTGACCTTGCCCCTGTCCTGATCCCCGTCCTGAACCCTGTCCTGATCCTAAGGCCAAACCTCAGATCTGACCCCAGCCCTTATTGCGGACCTGAAATCGCTGCTCTTGGGTGTATCCTCCTTGGCTTTGTCCATCTTTTGCAACGCGCACAGTCCGGCGCGCGGCCTGAACGGGCGCGCCTTTATAGGTGCTGTCTGGCGCAGCTGCCAGAAATTCCGGGCCAAAGATTAACGCAGGGGCGGGATTTGTGACAAAAATCGCCGCTGATCCGGTTTTGTCATACATCTGTTACATGCACGTCACAAAAGCCTCATGTGCAGCTTTTAGGACCGGCACATGATCATCGTGTGGATGGTCACACAATTTAATCTCTCATGGAGACTCTCATGTCCTTTGTGAAACTGACCGCTTCTGCCCTGACCATTGCTGCCGCCACTGCGACGGCTGCCACTGCGCGTGACCAGGTTCAGGTTGCTGGCTCCTCGACCGTTCTTCCCTATGCTTCCATCGTTGCCGAAGCCTTTGGCGAAAACTTCGACTTCCCAACCCCTGTTGTTGAATCCGGTGGCTCTTCTGCTGGTCTGAAACGGTTCTGTGAAGGTGTTGGCGAAAACACCATCGACGTCGCCAACGCGTCGCGCGCCATCAAGGAAAAAGAAATCAAAGCCTGCGCCGAGGCTGGTGTCACCGACATCATCGAAGTGCGCATCGGCTATGATGGCATCGTCTTTGCCTCCGACATCAACGGCAACGAATTTGCCTACACCCCAACCGACTGGTTCCTGGCGCTGTCTGACGAGATCCTGGTTGACGGTAAAATGGTTCCAAACCCAAACAAGACCTGGGCCGACGTGAACCCATCTTTCCCAGCTCAGGCCCTGCAGGCCTTTATTCCTGGCACCAAGCACGGCACCCGTGAAGTGTTCGAAGACAAAGTGATCCTGGCAGGCTGTGAAGCCACCGGCGCATTCGAGCACCTGCTGGCCCATGCCGAAGGCGACACCGCCAAGGCACAGAAAAAAGCCGCTGAAAAAGCCTGTATCTCGCTGCGCACCGATGGCGTTTCTGTCGACATCGACGGCGACTACACCGAGACCCTGGCACGTATCGAAAGCAACAAGGACGGCATTGGCGTCTTTGGTCTGGCGTTCTATGAAAACAACACCGACAAGCTGCAGGTTGCGACCATGTCCGGTATCGTGCCTTCGACCGAAAGCATCGCCACCGGCGAATACCCTGTGTCGCGCCCACTGTTCTTCTACGTGAAAAAAGCCCACATCGGCGTGATCCCAGGCCTGAAAGAATATGCTGAGTTCTTCATCTCCGATGAGGTTGCCGGCCCCAATGGCCCACTGTCCGAGTATGGCCTGGTTGCTGACCCAGAACTGAGCGACACGCAGGACGCGGTTGCCAACGAAGCCACCATGGGCGGCAACTCCTAATCGCCCCCAGTACATAGCTTTTGACTGGGGCGGGCTCTCCGCCCCAGTCTTAATTCCTGGACCAGATCCAGCTCCCATTTTCTGCCGCTGCCATACCGGAGCATAAGATGCCAACATTCTGGCTTGTCGTTGTCCTGCTGGCGCTTACTGCGCTTGGCTTTTGGTTCGGGCGCCGTCGCGCCTTGAACTCGGCGCAGGGAAACCCGCGCGAACTGCATTCACTGCCCGTCTATTACGGCGCCAATGTCGCCATGAGCGTTGCTATTCCAGCCCTGATCACCCTGATGATCTGGCTGTTGGCGCAGCCTCTCCTGATTGAAAATCGGGTGTCGGCAACGATCCCCGCAGAACTTATCCCTGAAAACACCAGCATTGGCCTGGTGATGAGCGACGTGCGCCGCCTGGCCGAAGGC
>Ga0316204_10008778_pt1 | contig 13822 bp, 14 predicted proteins | sample 6monrhotite_MG_2_FD_205661 | JGI IMG/M metagenome (GOLD analysis project Ga0316204, IMG submission 205661) | Microbial mat bacterial communities from mineral coupon in-situ incubated in ocean water Damariscotta River, Maine, United States -... | ecosystem: Environmental > Aquatic > Marine >... | reverse complement strand
CGTTTCTTGCCTATATTACACGTGGCAAAGGCATTGCGAATAATGAACCGGTTGAAGATGGAGATTTGATTCGTGGTAGCACAATAAAATTTAAAGCAAAGGACGATGTGCAGTTAATCGTTATTCACGCAGGATAAAATACAATGAGCACAAATAAGCAGTCATTATCGCCAGGCAGTCATACAATCGCAATATTCACTTACGTAACATTATTGCCATTGGTTTATTACATTCCACCATGGCTAATGCATAACGTAACCGAAAACCATCTTTTCGTTACTATGCTTGCGCTTGCGATTATTGTCCCTATCGTTTCATATGTCGCTTTACCTCTTTTATTTAAATCGTTTGAAATGTTTAAAAATTAGAAATAAACAAGACACCCATCTTAGCCCGTACTAAAAATGAGGTAAGTGGGGTCAGAGCACAGTTGTTTCTAATATTAACGCAAACTGTGTTCTGGTCTCAATTATTGTATTCATCTTACGTTCAATTACACTGGTATTTAATGGCTCTTAGTAATCTAATAAGAGGTACTCTTAATGAAAACTGTCACTAGCAATATGTCCCAAATGTCGATACGTTTTTTCCTGACGCAAGGCGTGATCGTACTCGCTAGCGTTATATTTAGCGGTTGTGCCAGCTACCCTGAGCCCCGATCCTCTGAACGTTATGACTACCCATACCCATCGTCAGGAACCAGTGTGTATTACGAGTATTACTATTATCCGACTCATAACGTATACTACGATATACACCGCCGTGTGTACTTCTACCACCATCGCAGCCATGGCTGGGTAACGGTAAATACTCTCCCGTCATATATTCACCTCAGGACCGATCGTCGACAAAAAATACGGCACAAACACAATAAACCGTGGACAGTATCGCACCCACACAGAACAGATTACCGACACGATGATAGGCGGCGCGAACGACCCGTTCAGCGTTCACCGCAGCGATTTGAAAAATACCAACAGCGTCGCCTGGATCAGCATCTGGAACAGCGCCGGGTTCCACCTGTGCAACGTCCGCCACAACGCAAGGAAAAACGTCAACGGCCTAGACAGGAACAACGCATAGATCAACGCCGTACCCAGCCGGTTAAGGGTCCGCCACAACGCACGGAAAAACGTCAACGGCCTAGACAGGAACAACGCATAGATCAACGCCGTACCCAGCCGGTTAAGGGTCCGCCGCAACGTACAGAAAAACGTCAACGGCCTAGACAGGAGCAACGCATAGATCAACGCCGGGTTCATCCTGATCAGCGTGCACCACAGAGCACGGAACAACAGCAAAAGCAGCAACAAGATAACCAAGGTGAAGCTGGTAGTATTCCTTACTCAAAACAACATAAGGAAAGGTAATTCAGGAGATAATCCTACAAACTGGGTCAGAGAATAAATGTTCTCTGACCCGAGAAATAAAGTGGGGTCAGAGAACAGTTGTTTCTAATATTAGTCGGAGCGAATTTTAATATTAATTTTTCTCTGTCTCCGATTATTCATTTCAATGTGATACTTGCCTACGAAACTAACTCATGTGATCAGTCTAATTACTTTTCTTCTTTCTGCTTCGGGTTGCCTTCAATAAGATATGAAATTCCCCAAGTCAAGGCGAGCCCAATTACAGCAACAATAACAGCAATTAATATTGATTCAAAATAAACCCAAGCAATAAAGGAACCGAACAATACCAAGTAATAAAATATCTGTTCAGCAATGTTGGCAAAAAGCCATCTGGCTTTAGTTATCAATGAACTAGCGAATTTATTCATTTGCAAAGACTCTTTAAGTTAATGTTTTCAGGTCGAGCACAAAATTCACTTATTGGAACAGGTGCAGGTGCCAGCTGAGATAGATTCATTACTTCTGCTAGAGCTGCGTTGGTCGCATCAAGTAATTGTTTTTCTCGTTGTGTTAACGGTTTCTCATTGCCATTACGGTAGGAGGCAGGTAATCGCTCTGGACTACCAGTTATGATCGCTTGAATCACAGATTCGGTATTATTATGCCCCTTCATAAAAAGCAACAGCTTATATAGACACCCATCTTATGAAAATAGTATAACTTGGTGTTATTTATGTATTATTATTATGAATTTATTAAGATGGGTGTCCGGCTAATTCTTGGTTAACTCCTTTAACCAATGTATCTATCCATATAATGAAACTTTATGATGTGCTTGATTCTTTTGTTTGTCAATTCTAGTATGGGTGTCCTTATTGAATAATAATTAGCTATTGGGATAAGCAGTTATACGTTAAATATGGATAGTTTGTCAGGCCGATTGATTGGCCTTAACGAAATAGTATTTCACCAGTTGGTAAAATCGAGTGACGTGTAGTGGTTTCTCGCCATGGAAGCGATGAATAAAATAGAAGGGCCATTGCCGTCCTTGATAATGCGGTAAAACCCGAACAATATTCCCCTCTTTAATGGCCTCTTGTACGGCGTATTCTGGCAATAATGTGACCCCCATATTTTGCAACACCATTTCCACTACGCCCGGTAGGGCATTGACTTGTGCAAAAGCCTGAAGCTTAAGAGGTAGTTTTTGATTAAGTGCATTATCTTTGTATAAATTAATAGTATCGGAATGCCAAGGTGCGGGTATCCACCGATGCTGCTTTAAATCCTCTGGGACTTTGATGGCTCCTGACTTGTGAATATAGCCTGGGCTGGCAAACAATACTTCGGGTGCAGAGCCAACGGGTAAGGCTCGGTAATTACTGTCTTTCAGGTCTCCAGCCGATATTGCAACGTCCAGCTTATCCTGAATAAGGTCCAACACCTTATCGCTCACTACCACTCGTGGCTCAATTTTTGGGAATTCGATGCATAGTTGCTTCAGGGCAGGAATGACAATGTCTTTTTCGCAGGAATGAGGAAAAGTAATAGCAAAAGGCCCGGATGGCATTGCTTTAGTGATGGTTAACTCTTCTAAGGCTAAATCCACTTGATCGCGCAGCAACTCACAGCGCATCAATAAGCGCTCACCCGTTGCGGTGAGCGACATCCCTCTCGTATTTCTTGATATTAATTGCTGGCCAATGTGTTGCTCTAAGCGCTTAACATGCTGGCTAATAGCAGACTTACTCATTCCAAGCCGGTTAGCTGCCTGGGTAAATGATTTGGTATTGGCTACCTCTGCAAACACAAGCAAAGACGGAAGTAATTTCAGCTCATTCATACAATTACCTTCTAAAGTGATTGTTCATATTATTGAACAGTTTGTTAATTATATCAATATTGTCCTTTTATCAGGACAGTATTAAGCTGTGTGAACGGTAACCGGTAACCGGCAATACCCAGATTAAGCCGGCAAGTAAAAACACCAGCCATGACAACTAAAGGTAATGGAGAAAAAAATGAGTGCATTAATCGTTGTAGACCTAACCCCAAAAGACAAAGGCCAACTAAGTACATACAGCGCCTTAGCGGCTGAAACACTTATCCCCTATCAGGGAGAGTTTATAGCAAAAGGCCCGATTCAAGTCCTTCATGGCGAATCGGTGTATTTAACTAAAGTGGTTATTCAATTCCCCGATAAAGACAGCGCAATTAATTGGTACAACTCCAGTGCCTACCAAAAACTTATTCCTACACGTGACTTGGGAATGGAGAGTCGCTTTCACTTAATTGGGTAACTTAGCCGCTGAATTCACAAACCAATACAACTAAAAGCTAACGAGGAAATATCAATGGACAATTTTTACACTTTTAAAAAACTAACTTCTATCGCACTGGAAAGCGCAGACGTTACACAAACGGAGGTATTGGAAAGAGCTAAAAAACAAGTGGGCTTTATTCCCAATATGTACGGCACCATGGTGAACATGCCCGCGTTTCTGGATACCTATCTACATGGATATAATCAATTCAGAACCCAAAGCGACTTTACTCCGGCAGAGCAAGAGGTCGTTTTTTTAGCCATAAGCAAACAGAATGGTTGCCACTATTGCATGGCTGCACACAGCACTCTGGCTGCCAACTACTCTAAAGTTCCTAAAGATGTATTAACGGCAATACGCTCTGGTGAAGCAATCAACGACTCCAAACTAGCCGCTGTGTATGCAATGGCTGTGGAAGTTAATGACAGTAGGGGTCGCCCGAATCCTGATATCGTAGAGGCTTTTTTTAAAGCTGGATTCGGTGAAAAGGACTTATTGGCGATTATCCTAGCCGTCTCGGTAAAGATACTGAGCAATTACAGCAATCATCTTTTTGATACTGAAGTCGATGAGATGTTTTCGGCTTATAAAGTTTGATTCATTCGAATAACAATAAACAAGACACCCATCTTAAGCCGTACTTAACAAGCGCCATTCACATCAGTATTCATTTGCAATAAAAAACCCGGCATTAAGCCGGGCTAAGGATCGAAAAGTATTTTTTAGTATTCTTAATTTTTTCTGCGCCTTGCAGCACCGATACCAACTAGACCAAGGGCCAATAATGCAAGAGTGGCCGGCTCAGGTACTGCTCTTGTGAACAGGGCCATCGCTACCAAGTCATTGTCAAAATCACGAGACCAATTCTGTGGTTGTAACACCCATGGACCACCTGGTTGAGACCAGTCAACGTTGAAAGCATCGATACGGGTAGCATTAACTGCCCACGGAATTACAAAATCGCAATCAAACGAGTCATTTGTACACAAACCACCAATTCCCGAAGGTAGCAGACTCTCGGAGTTAAAGAGACCAAGCAGTGCATTCGCTGCATCCTGTGCGCCGCTAGAACTGCCAAGAAATGTTGGCGTAATTCCAGGAGTATCAAAAACTGCGTTATACGATCCTTCTTGCCACGAAACATCATATGCAATGCCACCCACTTCCAGCCCAGTTACACCGACAACGTCGCTGCCGCTGTAGTTAAGTAGCGGGATAGCTGATGCAGTAGTTGAAGCCAGTATTAAGGACAACCCAACAAGCATCGATCTACTCAAATATTTCATATTCATTCTCTCCAATTTAAAAAGTGCTCAATTTTAAGCATTTTTATCTGCTTTATAATTAATCTAGTATTCAGTGTAGTATCAAGCAAGGAATATACCGCTTTTAAAAAGTTCAAAGATAATAATCGGTTATGAAAATAAAACATTTGCAGAAGGTCTTGGCTGTAAAGTAATTCGACACTCTACAGTGTGCTATTTAAGTGTATTCATGTATAAGGATAAAATAAACAAGACACCCGTCTTAGGCCGTACTAGAAAAATGATAATTCTAATATGGGTGTCCTTTTTAAGGCATACAGGAGTCAGCAGTCAAGTGAAACCTTAGGCGTTTTTGGTTTAGACGGAGTGCCTTTAACCGAGCCCACTACTTTGGTACTTTTGGACCTCGGATTAGTTGGTATCAGAATTAAATATCATAATCAATTACAAAAGTCAGAGTACAGCATTCTCTAAAATGTGTAATAGTTGAGATCTGACTCGATTAATGTTTTGAATGTTGCGTTGTAATTATTTAGCTACCTGAAGCGGTATTAGAAGAATATAATAACATGGGTGAAATGTTTGTGTGAAGGGTGATTTAGAATGAGCAATATTTTTATAAGTTATAAACGTGAAGAGCAAGTAAGAGCGCGAGAATTAGCTGATGCATTAGAACGAAACGGCTGGTCTGTATGGTGGGACCCTAAAATACTTCCAGGAGAGCGTTTTGATGATGTGATTGAACAAGCCTTACATGAAGCAGAGTGTGTTATTGTACTTTGGTCTAATTTATCGATAGAGTCTAAATATGTTAAGGATGAGGCTAGTTACGCATTGCGTCGTCATAAGCTTGTTCCTGTATTCTTAGAGGATGTCGTGCTTCCGTTCCGATATGAGAATATTCATACACATTCCCTTGTTGGGTGGGATGGAAAGGCATCGTCACCCTTTCTAAGAGAATTAATTTCTGCTATATCGGATGTGTTAAGAGTGGCGCAGGATAAAGATGAAGATATAGATAATCCACCGATATTAAACACAGAAAAAATTATTCAAAACAAAATAAAAATAGATTCAGGGAAAAATTCATATAAAATGTTATTTGTAGCAGGAATTGTAATATTAGTATCAATGATAGTTTTTTATGAATTTGCACGTAACCACCAATCTGAGCCGTTAATTACCTCCGGTGTGGTTATAAATAAGGCGATTGATGCAGCTTTAAGAGAAGGCACTGCGGCTAACTCTATGTATATGAAATTGCGTTCAGATGGAGCGCTGCCTTATCAAGCATTGTTATTTGCTTATGCTAAAGACAAAGATATTACCGATGCTATTAAATCACTCGGGAATGATCAGGTAAGCGAACAGATTATGAAACGTAGCAATCTAAATGATAACTAAGACCTTAATTCATCCTCTCAATATTATGAAGATGAAAGTAATGCTATTAAAAAATGAATATATTTTAGTTGTGTCTCTTACTGTTTTACAGTGTTTGAATATTTGACTGAGGGACACCATTCACATCGAAGACACCTTTTTTACCAGCAGAACCGGACTGACCTGAGCTACCTTGTCGTCCTGCAACACCAGCTTGACCTTTCCGCTCGCTTTCTCTACCGCTACATTTGCTTGATCCTCGACCACCCCATCCAAAAGAGCCACCATTTCCAGGCTGACCACCAACGCCACTCAATGTAGTCATACCGCCACGTAAATCGACCTTTAGTTTGAATTTGTCTGTGTTGCCTGAAACCATTAATGTAAATTTACCACCATCACCAGATGTCCCACCATTTCCACCATTCCCGCCATTTCCACCGTTTCCTCCATTTCCTCCATTTCCAGGTCCTGATCTACAGTCGAATGTACCATCTCTTCCTCGGCCACCTTGTTGGCCTGCACCTCCATGTCCACCATCAGCACCAGGTCCACCACTTCCACCTTTCATACCTCGGTTAATTACGACAAGCTTACCATTAGCAGTTTGTAATATATTGAGTATTATGTTTCCAGCATTTTTTCCATTTGTACCAGCAGTGCCTGACTGTCCTTGATGTCCATTGCCTCCGTTTGCACCTTGACAAGATTTACCGCAACCACCAGAACGAGGTCCGGGGTTATGTGAAGTACCACTAGCAGCTATACTTGGTTTTGTGGGTGCTCGAAAATTTTGACCATCGATTTTATCGTCAGGATATGATTGGATAGTAGCCACGCCTTGAATGTCTAAATCACCTGTAACTATAACAGCTAGGCTATACCCATTGGTAACAATCTTTGTTTTACTTTTTAAGTGTAGGTTCTCGTAGTTCCATACGGTATCGCGGTCTAATATTATCGTGCCAGGGCCATGTGTCTTAGATTGCAGAGATGCAGCATCTGTTTCACATATCATCAGTATGGAGAAACTGATGAAAAGTAAGTGGCTATAATATTTTAGTGTTGAAGGCACAATAGTTCTCCTTATTTCATTGGATGTTCTGGTTCATGAAATGATATAAAATGAAATATGTCAGTCCTTGATATATGATTATTGTGAATCTATGATCAAGTATATAAGATAATTTGTATAGAAACACCAAAAAATATGTAATGCCAGAAAATGTTGTGCTAGTAAAAAAATAGAGGGCAGAGAGCAGTTGTTTCTAATATTAGTCGGAGCGAATATTAATATTAATTTTTCTGTCTCCTATTATTTATTTCAATGTGATAGTTGCCTACGAAACTAACTCATGTGATCAGTCAAATTATTTTTTTCTTTCTGCTTCGGGTTACCTTCAATAAAATATGAAATCCCCCAAGTCAAGGCGCAAAAAGTGAGGTCAGAGAGCAATTGTTTCTAATATAGATGCTTGCTAATATGCAATAGAAACAATTGCTCGCTGACCCGTTTTTTGTTCTGAATAAGAAACCAGTTTATAAATACATATACTGGTTTATATAAATATAAACATATTTACAGAATTATAAATATTTTAGAAAGTTATAGTCATATAATATGCTGTTAGGCTTACGAACGACTCATGGAATATAGACACATTTCATTGTTAATATATGATTTAATGAGGGGTGTCATTACAGCAAAACGTTAATAGATGAGGAGCAATAAGGCTATGGAAAGCAAGACAACAGACAAAATTCTACTAATTTACTATTCTCGCACAGGATTCACCAAGAAGGTTGCGGAGGAGCTTGCAACGGAATGGGAATGTAACGTAGAAGCAATTGGAGACATTAAGAGTAGAGGAGGTTTGTTTGGCTATATGAGGTCAGCCTTTGAAGCCTTGTATAAAAAGCTGCCAGATATCAAATCCATGCAGAAAGATCCTTCACAATACAAATTAGTCGTAATAGGATCGCCCGTGTGGGCAAGTAATATACCGTCGCCAGTTCGTACTTATATAACCAAATATAGAAACAAATTTAAAAGGGTCGCATTCTTCTGTACGTTTGGTGGTTCTGGTGCGGATAAGGTCTTTAACGATATGGCTCAACTCTGTGTTAATAAACCGATAGCCACAATGGCCTTAACTGATAACGAAATTAAGAAAGATTTATATAAAGAGAAAATAAAAAAATATATAAATGCTATTCAAGAATAACGATGAGATTACTAGTAGGTTTCTCCCTTATTGGAAATAATGAGGTCGGACCAGGCTAAGTACCTGAAATTATTTCATTAAAGACCACAAAGTTGTCAGTATTGATGCTTAGAACGGCTATTTTGATAGTAAAATGGAAGCTTTAAGAGATAAATGACAAATAAATTATAGGGATCAAAGAAAAAATGGGGGCGCTCTGTTCTCATTTATAAATGTGAATTATATTAATAATAAGGAAATAATATGAGTAAACGAGGGAAAGTACAATCTGTTAGATGGTTGCTCGATAAAATTACGAACGAAAATTCAGGTGATCATCGTACGAGATATTTCTATAGAGGTGAAGCTGTAACAGGTAGCAAATTAACTCCTCGTCTTTTACGTGATGAGGAAAAATTGGAAAAGTACATGAAGCTATATTCTTGTACTACTGGTTGTATTATAGAGTTACAGCATGAACTTTTAAGTCGGTTTCGAAGGTATGCTTCAAGTCAAAATATTGCTGATTCTTTTAATTCAACAACAGGTGAATCACCAACGTTAGATGAATGGCTTTGTATAGCGCAGCATCATGGTTTACCTACTTTGCTTTTAGATTGGTCATTACACCCTTTGATTGGGTTGTATTTTTCGGTAAGAGATACCACCAAGCACTCTGAGCCAGGAAGATTCTGGTATTTAAAGCTGCAAGAAAAGGCAGAAAGATCAGGCTACACAGTTCGGTTGCGGGATAAGAGCGGGGAAAAAAATGGTATATTACTTAGCGAAGAACCTAAAATTCAATATGGTTTATTCGGAAAACGAAAAAGTGATAAAAACGAACATAGCGAACGTCCGAGAATTATCGAGCACCCAAGAATTATTGTACCATGGGTATTCAACAAGAGAATAGAAGCGCAACATGCGCGATTTACTTACAGTGGTCATCTACATATTGATAAAGGGTTGGAAGAAATAGAAGATGATAAAAGACCCTGGACTACTCTGGAATGGTTTGAAGTGCCTCCAGAAAGAAAGCCAATTATAAAAAATGAGCTTGAAAAACTTCAGATACATGAAAAAACCCTATTTCCAGATATGGATGGTTTATCCAGATATTTAGAAGGAGGGGGGATCTGACATAATGGGGGTCGGATCAATAATATTTAACCTGGACACTCATCATAAAATCGACGAGACAGCCTATGAATTTCTTGATTATTCAAATGAGGCGCGGTTTACACAGCTTTAGACTGTTAATATTGTGATACTTTCGGGACGACAGTTGGTTAATATTAGTAAATAAGAATAAACAAGACACCCATCTTAGCATTACATGCTTCAGAACAAATAAAGGTTATCAATATAAATGACAGTATTGATTCGGAAATTATCATAAATTATTTCAATAATGCGCTAACAATGCGTTTAATAGGGTCGCGAAAAAGCGTCGCGCGCATTAACTAAGCATTATATTTTTTACCAGGAGGGTTTCTTGCGTAATTTACTTATCGTCTTTCATATATCTTTCTTGTTGGTTAGCTGTGGAGGCGGCAATGGTAGCCCGCCGGTGGCTCTGTGTAATATCTCTACCGGCCTTCGTGCGCCACTTCCTGCTTGTTCTCCCGGAACGATTTGCACGCGTGTTGCATCTGAGCTGGGTACGCCAATGATTAACACACCTACAATTATGCCGAACTGCAACTTGCAAGTATGGGATGAACGTTTTACACAGGACGTTCTAGGATTCACGCGCCATGCGTGCATTCATCGACCATCGGGTGCATCTAATTTGTCACAACGTCCCTTGGTTATTTGGCTTCATCCTGGTGGTGCTGGTTCTGCTGATTTAGCTGAAACAGAAACAGGTCTTGTAAAAAAGGCAGACACATTTGATATAACAGGAGATCCAGCTCGTCCGGGATTTATTCTTGCAGCGGTACAGGGGCGAAATTTGAGATTTCCAACGGCAGCACCGCGTGATGGACAACATCATGATTTTTATTATCGAGATCTTGACTCACCATCAACGAATCCTGATATCGCCAATGTAGATGCTCTGATAGATGCCATTGTTAATGAGGGAATTGTTGATACAAACAGAATATACATTACTGGGTGGTCTAATGGCGCCTTTTTCAGCCAGTTGTATGCTATCGCACGTAACACAACACCGACATCTGGAGGCAATCGTGTGGCGGCGGCTGCAGTTTTTGCTACCGCTAGCCCTTTCGGTGATGTCAGTTGGGATCCGTTTAATGAAACTATCAATGATGGAAGTTCGTCGTGCGAACTGTCTATTCCATCATCGACTGTACCTATTCATATCGTCTATCGTTCCTCTGATGCTGCCGTTGCTTGTGATGCAGTGCAGGCAGCGTGTTTTTCTACGGAGCCTGGGTATACGACTGATGAATGGATCACACAGGCAACACTGGCTGGTCTGCAAGTGACCGGGATACGGCTTGGTGGATTAGAAAGTGGTTCTGCTGTCTCATTAGATGTTGGCGCCCCCAGTTGCACTGATTATAGTGGTGGGTGTCCTGTTGGGGATTGCTCTACGTCACCATTAGGAGACACTTGTCTAAGTATCGTCAATCACGCGCGTTGGCCAGATGGTGTCTATAATAATATTCCGATTGTTGGTGTTGATCGCGAGATTGATATGCTTCAATTTCTGAAAAATAACCCGCTCTTGTAAAGGCCGTGCAAAAATAAAATAAACAAGACGCGCATCTTAGCCCGGTTGCCTGACAAGGTCGGCTAAATGTTATGTGTTTAATCGTTTAATTAAAATGTTTCTAGGTTAGTGAATTGGCGATAAGTAAAAAACTATTTCTATCTTACACAGCAGAAGATCTTTCTATTGCGGCGAGCAAAATGAAATCGATAGCCCGGTCTTCAGGTTGGGAAGTGGTCGATCATAAAGATTGGTCTGCAACTGGAAGACCTTCCGTGAAGGAATGCTTTCTTCAGGTAGATAAATGCGACGCTTTACTTGTCCTGTCTAGTTGTAGATATGGATGGATTCCATCCAAAAAACAGGGAGGCGATGGTCAGCGAAGTATTACATGGCTTGAAGTTGAGCGGGCTCGTGCGAAAGGTATTCCGGTATTTCCATTTCTCTCCGGATCGATAGAAAATTGTAGCAATTTAGATAAAGAACTTTCACAATTTCATAATGATCTGCAAGAAAATGTATGTGGTTTTTTTGATGAGCATACACAGGATTTTGACGACAAGGTAAAAAATACACTTGAGGAATATGATTGGCGTAAGAGGGACGGTGATTTACGCATTCATCGTTGGCTTCGAATCTTAATTCCTCTGGTTCTTTTAGCGAGTTTAGAATATTCATGGTTTTTCGGTGCACCCATTGCTTGGGGCTATATCTTTAATGCTCCTATTCTAACGTACACTTCTTGGGCTTTAACTCCCGGGGGAGGGTCGGTTGCCTTCATTATTCTCATTGTTGCTATCTACTGGAGTAGTCGTTTTGATCGTGGTAAACCGCAATTAATTTATCGAATCTTTCCTTTGAGTTTCCGTGGTGCAGTAGGCATGTTTTTCTGTACACTCTTTACTTTGCTCCTCTTTTTAATTACTTTTTCTTTTAGTGGGAGTGAAGATCCTGCTTTTGAAAGTGTTCTTCATAGCTTCCTTGATGGTAAACGAAACTCATCTGAGGTTGAAGGAATTCAGGAAGAAAGGTGGAGTGGCGCTAAATATGCAGCCGATGTCAAAGTTTTACGCGAATATGTCGCTCCTATTTATAGTGCTAGAGATTCCTTGTCTCGAGATTTAACTTTGGCCTCAGCACGGAAAGCAGTTAGAAAGTTAAACTATTCTATTAACAATAAGCTTGACAGTAGGATTCATTTGCTAGTTGAGATTGGGAGATTTCAGGTTTTGGCATTGGAGCGGAACGCTGGAGAGGCTATTAAACATTTTGAAACTTTTGTCGCACCACTAACTCGCGATATTGATGTAGTGTGGCGTGCCGAAGCAAAGTATGCCTATGCCTCATGGGTTGATTACTGGGCGTTTACCAATAAATATCCCTCTCTCAATCGGGAAGGGTCCCCTGACTATACAATAGAGCAGGTTCTGGATGTCTTTAAAGATGCTGAATTGATCAAACAAGAAGTAGGTAAGTGGTTACCGTGGGTGGCTTGTGCTGTCAAGGACACAGGCGCCAATATTCTCCTTCAACACTGTGGTAGTAACTCACAAGGCCTTTGTGCGACACTAGAGTCTAAATTAAGTGAGGCAGAATCTTGTTATGCTAAAAGGCGAGATGGTAATGGATTGCAGAATATTCGTAATAGTTTGGCTCTTCGCTTAGATGCTAAAGGCAAAGCTGTAGAAGCATATAAAATGTTTCGGCGTATTTATGATGAATCCGGTAATGTTGATGCAGGTCTAAAGGCGCTGGCCCTGCAGAGTCTAGCGCCAGTCGTCCCTTCTGGTGATGGTATCAAACACCAAGAGATTGAACAGTCACTGATGCTAGTAAAAGATCCACGCAGGGTTCGCGAAATCAAAAGCTGTTTAAATCTTATACAGCGTGTTACTAATGGAACATTACTTTTCAAAGCCAGCGACTGTCGGGAAGCGTATAATTGTTTTCTTACAGATGGAATGCTTACACGAAATAAATTTTGTGGCGTACCTGTAATATCAGAAATTGATGATAAGAACGTTTATCCTGTTAGAAGTAAGGTGGATGTACCAATACTCCCTTTTAATTTCGCAATATCAGGAACAATGCAAGCTAAGAACTCTGCAGAAGCAGTTATAACGGATTGTGAGGGGGATGTAGATAACGTCCCGACTGTGACTGTCTCATTTGTTAAGCCAGCGCTAGTTACGGTGAGAGTCTATTCGAAAGATGATTCCATTTTACTTGCACGTGGAAAGAATACGGCCTTCTGTAATGATGATTCACCAATAGCAGGAGTAGTTAATGAAAAATCACATAATGAATCATCTGCTGCTCTAAGGTTATCACTAAAACCAGGTTCGTATGAATTCTATGTAGGAACATTCAAGAAGCTTGATCTAGAATTTGAATTAAGATTTAGTGTAGAAGCGGATATTTAAAAATAGTGGGGTTTGCGTAAAAAAATAATCAAATAATCAAATAATCAACAAATAATCAAGACACCCATCTTAGCCGTACTAAAAAAACGGTCATAAATGCATTCGAATAAAAGTGAGGTCAGTAGAAGTGGGGTCAGAGTACAGATTTCTCTAATATTAGCAACAACTGTGCTCTGACCCCACTTTTATTC
>Ga0316204_10008777_pt1 | contig 13823 bp, 9 predicted proteins | sample 6monrhotite_MG_2_FD_205661 | JGI IMG/M metagenome (GOLD analysis project Ga0316204, IMG submission 205661) | Microbial mat bacterial communities from mineral coupon in-situ incubated in ocean water Damariscotta River, Maine, United States -... | ecosystem: Environmental > Aquatic > Marine >... | reverse complement strand
CGACAATGCCTGCCGACATGGTCAGGGCACCTTTCCCCATCAGGGCAAATTTCACCGCTTCGCCCAGCAAGCGCAGACCCCTGGTTTTTTCGTTGAGGGTTATCGGCTGGTTTATCCGCCATTGCAGCCTCGATACATAATGATCCTGGTAGTTTTCACCAACTCCTGCCAATTCATGAACCGGATCAATGCCAAACGATTTCAGCAGGTCGGGTCGGCCGACACCGGAAAGTTCAAGCAGCTGTGGAGATTGTACGGCCCCAGCGGAGAGGATTACTTCGCGTCCGGCTCTCGCCTGTTTGATCTGTCCGCCACGGCTTCGGTAGGTGACTCCGACCGCAGATTTTTTCTCAAAGATAATGCCTGTGGCCTGGGCATGGGTTTCGATGTGCAGGTTCGGTCGGTGGCGGGCAGGGTCCAGGAAAGCCATTTTGGTGCTGTGGCGACGGCCATTTTTTTGGGTCAGCTGAAAATAGGCGAACCCTTCCTGGGTCGCTCCGTTATAGTCAGGGTTGGCTGGAAACCCGATTTCCGTGCCAGCCTGGATGACCTGATCAAGTAATTCATATGTTTCGGTAAGATCTGCGACATTTAACAATCCGCCCGATCCCCGGTACTCATCAGCCCCGGTTTCACGGTTTTCAGATTTTCTGAAGTAGGGCAATACGTCGTCATAGGACCAGCCCCGGTTGCCCATTTGCGCCCACCCATCATAGTCCCGTGCGTTGCCGCGCACATAAAGCATGCCATTGATCGAGCTTGACCCGCCCAACACCTTGCCTCTGGGAATGGGGATCGGGCGATTACGTGTGATCTCTTCCGGCTCCGTATCGAATAACCAGTTGATGTTCGGATTGACCATGGTTTTTATGTATCCGGCGGGGATGTGAATCCACGGATTGCTGTCATTGCCTCCAGCTTCCAGCAGCAGGACTGTGGTATCAGGGTCTTCACTCAATCGATTGGCCAGAACGCAGCCGGCTGACCCGGCCCCAACGATGATATAGTCAAAAGTGTTCATTCTGATCGCTCCCCCATTTCTCAGTATTTTCATGTTACCGAGAATAACGAGCAAGGCCCAATTGGAAATTCCTGAGTGGAAGTGGTTAAATCAAACATTGATCCTCAAGCTACCGGAGAGACCATCATGTGTCGCTGGATTGCCTATTCGGGACCCCCCATCTATTTGGAACAATTGATGGTGCACCCAGAAAATTCTCTAATTGAACAGAGCCGCGACGCGCAAAAGTCAAAAACTGCTATCAATGCCGACGGTTTTGGCATCGGATGGTACGATAAACGACCCGAACCGGGTCTATTTCGCGATGTTTATCCAGCCTGGAATGACGAAAACCTTCTTAATGTTTGTCAGCAAATCAGGGCACGACTATTTTTCGGCCACGTTCGTGCCTCAACGGGGGCGGCCATCAACCGCGCCAACTGTCACCCGTTTCGATATGGTAATCATCTATTTATGCATAATGGACAGATCGGCGGGTTCAAGGCGCTGCATCGTGACTTGGCAATGGCGATCCGACCGGAGTTCTATCCTCTGCTGAAGGGAACCACGGACAGCGAACTCTTTTTTTATCTTGCCATGGGCAACGGGCTTGCCGAAACGCCAGAGCGTGCTTTGGCCTTAACTGTTGGTCAGATCCTTGATGTTATGTCAGTCCACAAGATTTCCGAACCATTTCGCCTTACCGCGGCCCTGAGCGACGGCAACACCATATGCGCCGTTCGTTATGCAAATGACGACTTTCCGCCCAGTCTTTATTACGGGACGGATGTCCTTCCTGAAACGGGTACGCATGATCGCCCTCAGATTTCCGACGATTTTCCATTGGTTCGTGACAAGGCCTGTCTGATTCTGTCAGAGCCCCTGGATGAGATTGCAGGGTCTTGGGCTTCGGTGCCGCCTTCGAGCCTGTTGGTGGCGGGCAACGGGCGTGTCGAAATAAAGCCCTTCAGTCCGCATCACTAAAACTTTTATGGCGCTTGCCGAGAGAGTCTCGCCAAGGGTAGTCTCACCTTGTGCAAGAACCGCTGAAACAGACATTACAAAACCTCGATCCGCTGATAGCCTCTGTCATAGCGGCAATCACGGTTGTGCTTGCGCTTGTCTTATTGATCAGTTGGTCGGTGCAGCGCCGCCGCACGGCGGCGGCCAACGCAGAAATCGCTCGTCTTCAGGCAGTTGCCACAAAGGGCAAGGAAATTTTGGCGGCTGCACCGGATGGCCTGTTCCTCTGGGATCACGTCCTGGGCGGCATCACCGTATCGCGACGGCTGGCTGTTCTGCTCAACCTTGAAGCCGGGACCCACTCGCGGTTTGACGATATTCGCACGCGCTTTGAAGGCGATAGCCTGAAGGCGCTGGAGCGCGGGTGCTCGGCGCTGCGCGGTAAGGGCACGCCCTTTGATCTGGTGCTTAAATCGCAGGGTCGCCTCATTCAGGCTATCGGGCAGCGTGCAGAAACCGAATCCGGAGAGCAGCTGGCTGATCTGGTGTGGATGCGTGATGTCAGTGATCTGGTATCGGGAGAGGTGACGGTCAAACCCGAACCGTCGGCAGCCAATGCGTCCGGATATGATGACCGTCACCTGACAGCGCTGCTCGACGCCATGCCGGTTCCAATCTGGCTCCGTGATTCAAAGCTTAATTTGGCCTTCGCCAATATCGCCGCGACGGATATTGCGGATCTGACGTCTGACTTGGCGAAGCGGGCGAAGGAAATCAGCGCTCCGGTTTCAGAGCGTCGCCTGATCGATCAGGACGGTACAGCGACATTGATGGATATCACTGAGATCCCCTTGGCGTCCATTGGTGGCGGCACATTGGGCTATGCCGTTGACCGCGCCGCAGATCATTCGAGTGATGGCGACACGGCCAAGCCGGGCCCGGCGTCTGGGCTCGGGCCTACCCCGCTTAATGATAGCGTTCTTGACGATCTGCCCACGGCGATCGCCATCTTCGCCAGGGATACGCGGCTTGAGTATTTTAATGCTGCCTACGCCAAATTATGGACTCTTGATCGTGCATGGTTGCAGGGTGGGCCAAACATGAGCGAGCTGCTGGAGAGGCTGCGCGAAGACAGGAGCCTGCCCGAAGTTGCAGATTTCCGGGTCTTTAAAGAACAGGAAGTTGCCCGGTTTCGTGCCCTTGGTGAGCCCGTCGATGGTATGATGCATCTGCCCGACGGTCGATCTATCCGCCACCGGATCGCTCCCTATGGAGATGGTGGTCTGGCGCATACGTTTGAAGATCAGTCAGAACGGCTTGACCTGCAACGCTCCTATAATGAACAGGGTGCCGTGCAGACGGAGACGCTGGACAATTTGCACGAAGGTGTTGCCGTGTTCGGCAGTGACGGGCGATTGCAGCTGTTCAATCCGGTTTACGTGCAGCTTTGGGAGCTAAACGAAGGCGATTTGAATGAACATCCTCACCTGAGCGCAGTTCTGGATAAATCGCGCCACCTGATCCCACCCCCCGAGGGCACCGACAGCTGGGCAGATGCGGATTGGAACAACCACAAAGCGCTGGTTTCAGCTCGATTATTGAGCCGAGCGCAAAGTGACGGGAAAATCCGCCTGAGTAATGGCACGGTCGTTGAATACGCCAACGTGCCTCTGCCCGATGGTGCGGTTCTGCTGTCCTATATTGATATCACAGACAGCGCACGTATTGAGCAGGCCTTGCGCGAACGGGCCCAGGCGCTGGAAGACGCGAACCAGATGAAGTCGCAGTTCATTGCCGATGTCGCTCGTGAAATCCGCACTCCGCTAAATACAGTGATTGGCTTTGCCGATATGCTTGGGCAGGAATATTTCGGTAAACTGAACCCACGTCAGGACGAATACGCACGCGGTATCGCAGGCACTTCAAAAAACCTGATGGGCGTGGTCGGCGATATTCTGGACCTGGCGGCCATGGATGCCGGGCAGCTCGAACTTAGCCTGGACAGTGTCGATGTGCATGGATTGCTGGTTTCGGCCCTTCACCTGATTGAGGACCGCGCTAAACGCAAGGACATCAGACTGACCTTTGAATGCCCACCGGAAATTGGCTGGGTCATTGCCGACGGCGAACGCCTGAAACAGATTATTTACAAGTTGCTGGCGAATGCCGTCTCCTATACGCCGCCCCATGGATCGGTCACCCTGAAGGGGATGCGTACCAAATCTGATGTCGAATTGAGTATCAGTGATTCAGGCGTGGGTATTTCACAGGGCGATAAAGAGCGCGTCTTCACCGCCTTTGACAAGGGGAGCCCGGATGCACCCGCCAACGTTTCAGATTCCGGAGAACAGGGTCGTGGCGTTGGCCTGGGGCTAACCATTGTCAAACGCTTCATCGAACGCCACGGCGGCACGGTCGAAATCCGTTCGCAGTTGGGACGCGGAACGACCGTTATTTGCCGCCTGCCCGGCAATATCCCCGATGGCCCGATCAACGCTGAGATCAGTAAAATGCGTGTTGATGACCCTGTGCACGAAAGTCCGCTCACATAAGCGCCGCGGTTCAAGGGCCTGTATTGCCAAACGGCAACATGATCAACGCACAGCGTCTTAATGTAACGGGCAAATTCAGAAAGGCGGCAGTGTCATGTAGCATTGCCTCGGTCACGTCGCCTCAATATTATAATCGAAACACTTACTTTCGAGATATGGGACGCTAGAAATTCTATGACCATTTCGGCTGAATACCGCGAACAGCAAATGCAGCTCCATCAGAACCCCAATTACGGGGTGGCGTCGTTGCAGTATGCGCCTTTGGTCCTCAATCTGGTGGATCAATTTGATGCCAAGAGCATATCGGATTATGGCGCGGGCAAACAAAATCTTTTGAAGAAGATGACAGAGTTGGGCAGATCGGACTTTCAGTACTACCCCTATGATCCGGCTTTCCCTGAGTATGGCCAACCAAAAGAAGCGGATCTGGTCTGCTGCATTGATGTCCTTGAACACATCGAGCCGCTATATCTAAGTTCCGTACTTCTGGACCTAGCCAAAATTACCATTAAATATGGCTTTTTTACGATCCACACGGGCGCAGCAATCAAACAACTCCCAGACGGTAGAAATGCACATTTGATCCAGAAGCCATCCTCGTGGTGGCTACCTCAACTCTGCAAGCATTTCGAGATTATGCATTTGCAAAGTTCTGACCAGGGTTTCTGGGTGGCGGTGAGCCCCCGTCTGGGGTCATAGCCGACAGGGGTCGGCGCTAGTCAAACAATGCGTCAATGTCGGCCTGATCGAGGGTGACCGCATCGGCCTGCTCCTTGACGCCGTAGTCGCCATTAATAATGGCGCTGGCACGATCAAGAATTTCCTGAATATCGCGAGACGCATTCATAACGGTGTCGCGCAACTGATCATTATTTTCGGCCTTGATCACGGTTTCGATATTGCCGATCGCCACGGCAATCAAATCATCAGTCTCTGCAAGGGCCTCGTCGAAAGGGATGCGGTGCTCATCTGCCGCATTGTCATAGGCCTGAATGGCGAGTTCCTTGTCGGAAAATGTCGAATCCATAAAATGTTCGGCGTAGGTTTTGGGTTTCCACTCTTTGGCTTCGTCCAGCATATCCGGCATATCGGGAACCAGATCAAGCAGCATCACCAGTTCGTTGTAATGATTAAGATAGTCCGTTGCCAATAACGTGGTCTCGTTGATATTGGTGCCCCTCACCAGCTTCTGGTAGGTGCGGGTCATTTTGATTTGGGGCTCTGCCATACACTGCCGTCCAATACCTTTTTCTGTCATCCGGCAGACCCCGGATGACACACTCAACCTAACATTTCACCCCGAAAAATCAACGGCAGGGATAGGCAATCAGCGTGCAGACATGACCCGATCAAGGGCGGCCATGAATCGCGTCAACTCATCTTCTGTATTGTAATAATGAAGGGAGGCACGAACGACCGCGTCAAGATTACGCTCATCCATATCGAGGCGCGTCGAAAACCGGGTGGAGTGGGTGATGTTGACACCCTTTTTGGCCATTTCTGCTTTGATGCCGCTGGCGTCAAACCCGTCTGCCGTAAATGTCACAATGCCGCAGGTCTCCGCGCCGATATCACGGACGGTAACGCCTTTCACATTGTCCAGCTGGTGGCGTAAAGAACCGGCCAGTTCCATCAGTCGGGCATGGGTGTTTTCTATCCCCCATTCCAGCGCGTAATCAAGGGCTGTGGCGAGCCCGATTTTACCCGCGACATAATCTTCCCAGTTTTCGAACCGTCGGGCATCGGGTTTGATTTCATAAGTGTCCCGGCCTGTCCACGTTGCCGCATGGTTGTCGAGCGTCAGCGGCTCAAACCGATCAAGCATGTTGGGGCGGATATAAAGAAAGCCGGTCCCTCGGGGCCCACGCAGATATTTTCGCCCCGTTGCGGTTAACATGTCGCAGCCGATTTCTTCCACATCGACCGGTATCTGGCCGACGGACTGACACGCATCAAGTAGATAAGGAACGCCTGCCGCCCTGGCGACCCGGCCGATGCCGGCGGCCGGATTGACCAGTCCACCGTTGGTCGGCACATGGGTAACAGTGATCAGTTTGACCCGCTCATCGATCATGTTCTCCAACGCATCAAGAGACAGTTGCCCGGTTTCATCATTGGGGACGGTATCGATAATGACGCCCTTGCGTTTGGCGATTTGCAGGTAGGAAATATAATTGCTGCCGTATTCGGCCCTGGCCGTCAGAATACGGTCTCCGGGGTGGAAAGTTTCGGCAAGCCCATAAAATGCCGCGCACCAGGCAACCGTGGCATTTTCGACTATGGCGATATCGCCCGGCGAACAGTTAATCATTTCGGCTGCTGCCGCATACGCTCGGTTCTGAGCGTCCAGAGTTCGCCCGGCCGCCTCATATCCGCCAATCTCTGCCTCCAGATCAAGGTGACCTTTCAGGGCTTCGACAACACATTCCGGCATCAACGCCGCCCCTGCATTATTGAAATGTATCTGGTTGTCGGCCCCCGGGGTATCGGCGCGAGCTTTGTCGATATCAAACATTTTCATTCTTTCCTGGGGGAGGTAGGGCTTGAGCCAACCTTTTATCTGATTGGGAACGGTAAGACAATCTGGGCTGTTCATCCCCCTCTTGCCGGAACCTGCGTCGACGGATACAACCGTTAAATGATTGATACGCCGCCTCCTCATGCCATCCTGGACCTTTTCGACGAAACCGCGACTGAAGCCCTGGCCACGCGTCTATCGGGCATGTGCGGACGGGGAGACATGTTTTCTCTAAAAGGTGAACTCGGCATGGGTAAAACAGTGTTTGCCCGGGCCTTTGTTAGGGCCCAGACAGGCCCCGACGAAGACGTGCCAAGTCCGACGTTTACACTTCTCCAGGTTTACGAAACCGCCTCGGAACCGATCTATCATTTCGACCTGTATCGCTTGAAATCTGCCGATGAGATTATCGAGCTGGGGTTTGAAGACGCCCTTGATGAGGGGATAGCACTGGTGGAGTGGCCGGACCGGCTGGGCGCGTATCTGCCTCGCGACCGGTTAGAGGTGGAGCTGGTGCCGGGGCCTACCGAAGGAGCACGGCGTGCCAGGCTGACCGGCTATGGTTACTGGCAGGCGCGTATGACCGACGCCTTTCTGGACGGTAAAATCCATGCCTGAGCGCGACCGTGAGATTATGAATTTTCTTGAGGCCAACGGCTGGCAGCAGGCAGACCGCACACTGCTTGCCGATGATGCGTCCGCACGCCGGTACCAGCGACTGGTCCACGAGGACCGCCGGGCCATCCTGATGGATGCGCCGCCAGACAAAATGAGTATTGTTCCGTTTCTTAATATTGCCCGGCACCTGACTGGACTGGGATTCAGTGCCCCGGAAATTTATGCTGCAGACCAGACCAGCGGTCTGGTGCTGTTGGAAGATTTTGGCGACGATACCTATAATCGATTATTGCGCTCAGATCCGGAATGCGAGGCGGAGCTCTATGGTCTTGCCGTCGATGTTCTAAGCACCCTTCATCGACGCCCTGAAAAAGATACGGTTCTGGCGGGCGTACCGGCCCATAGCGAAGATATTTTGCTTGAGGGCGTGACGCAATTTGTATTGCACTATATTCCACAGGCCGTGGGGCAGCCGCGACCCTCCTCTTTATTGGGGGAGTTCCACGCGCTTTGGGTGGCCACCTTAAAACCGGTTTTTGATCAACCAAAAACACTGGTTCTCCGGGACTTTCACGTCGATAACCTGATCCACTTGAGAGGCCGGGAAGGCATTCGCCGATGCGGATTGCTTGATTTTCAGGACGCGTCAATTGGCGCCGGTGCCTATGATCTGATGTCCTTACTGGAAGACGCGCGGCGTGATATCAGCACGGACATTGCTGGTGACATGCGTCGGCGTTATGCCCGTGCCATGAACATGACCGTCCCTGAACTGCACTCATTTGATAGGGCCTATGCGATTCTCGGCGCCCAGCGCCATACCAGAGTTATCGGCATTTTCACAAGATTGTGCGTACGGGATGCAAAGCCCGGGTATTTGGTGCATATTCCACGGGTCTGGAGGTTGTTGGAGCGGAGTCTTTGCCATCCGGCCCTGACAGACTTAAAGGCATGGTTTGATATCCATATACCAGAAAAAAATAGAGGAATTCCGCCACGGCTGGCGGAACAAATGACATGAACCGTAAACCGACCATCTCACCCAGCTACGCCATGGTTCTCGCTGCCGGGCTTGGCACCCGCATGCGTCCGATAACCGATAAAACACCTAAACCTCTGGTCAGAGTTAACAAGCGCGCCCTCATCGATCATGTGCTCGACCGCCTGGTCGAAGGCGGGGTCAGTCAGGCCATCGTCAACCTTCATTATTTTGGCGACCAGATCGAACGCTATCTCGGGTCACGCGAAAAACCTGCCATCAGCTTTTCCTGGGAGCAGGAAGAGCGGCTGGAAACCGGGGGCGGTGTCAAGAATGCGCTGGACCAACTGGGCTCGGCCCCTTTTTGGGTGGCCAACAGCGATTCCATTTGGCTGAATGGTCCGGTTAATATGATGACCCGCATGTGTCAGGTCTGGGATGACAGCCGCATGGACGGGTTGCTGTTGTTGCATTCCACCGTCGACGCTTATGGTTATGATGGAAGTGGCGATTTCAACGCAGATGCCGATGGTAAACTGACCCGCCGCGAGGAAAACGAAATTACACCGTGGCTGTTTACCGGCATCCAGATTCTTCACCCCCGCCTGTTCAAGGATGCGCCGGACGGAGCTTTCTCGCTAAATCTGCTTTATGATCAGGCTCTGGAAAATGAACGTCTTTTTGGCATGGTGCATGATGGAGAATGGTTTCATGTGGGTACGCCGGAAGGTCTGGGGGATGCTGAAGAGTACATGAAATACCGCTACGCCGGCGTCAAACGCCGTTAAAACTCGTTTATCAGTCAGGGGGAAACAGGCAGCCGTGACCACACCTACTGATCCGACCATCTTTTCTATTCCCGGCCATCAGCCTTTCGTCGACACATTGGCGAAAGGCATTTTGGCTCGCGTCGGGGACAACCCGCAGGCGTTGGCCGCAGTCCGAGTCCTGCTGCCGACAAGACGGGCATGCCGCAGCCTGCGCGAAGCTTTCCTGCGGTTGAGTGACGGCACGCCGACCCTGTTGCCGCGGATGACGCCGCTGGGTGATGTTGATGAAGATGAACTTGTCATTGGCGGCGACTGGGGGGCCGATGAAGCGCTGGGCTCTGACGGCGATTTCGGTATTCCGCCCGCCATGTCAGCGACCCGACGGCAGTTGGCCCTGGCCCGCCTGATTATGGCCCGCGGCGAGACCACCGCCGATCAGGCCGTTCATCTTGCTGTAGAACTGGCGCGGCTGCTCGATCAAATTCACACCGAACGTCGGCCTTTAGATGGCCTCAGTGCTCTGGTGCCTGATGAATATGCTGAACATTGGCAACAGACGCTGAAGTTCCTGACCATCCTCACCGAACAGTGGCCGGGTGTTTTGGCTGACGTCGGGGTTTCCGACGCGGCCGAGCGCCGCAACCGGTTGCTCGAATCCAGGGCCGGGCAGTGGCGGGCAAACCCTCCTACGACGCCGGTCATCGCCGCTGGTTCAACCGGTAGTATTCCGGCTACGGCCGACCTGTTAGCCGTCATTGCCCAGCTGCCGCAGGGTGCCGTTGTGCTTCCCGGACTGGATCGGATCTCCCCCGATGCAGCGTGGCAGGTTCTTGAACCCCATCACCCACAATTTGGTCTGGCCCGTTTGCTTGAGCATCTCGGGATCACGCGCGACCAGGTAAAAAATTGGATGGATGAGGATGTTACGTCCGATTCAGATCGCGAAAAACTGATTGTCCGCGCGCTTCTTCCGGCAGCGGCGACGTTTCTCTCGGGTGAAATCGATGCGGGTGACCTTTCTGACCTCGGGTCGCTTTCCGTGGTGGATTGTCCGACACCCCGGGAAGAGGCGGGTGTGATTGCCCTCGCCATGCGTCAGTCCCTCGAACTGCCGGGGAAAACCGTGGCGCTGGTCACGCCGGACCGCCAGCTTGCCCGCCGCGTTGCGGCAGAACTGAAGCGCTGGCAGATTGATGTTGATGATTCGGCGGGACAACCTCTGGCGCTCAGTCCGCCGGGGTCATTTTTGCGCCTGACGGTGGCGATGTGTGCCGAAAGGTTTGCCCCCGTTCCGTTGCTGGCGGCGCTCAAACACCCGCTGGCCGCGGGTGGCATGAACCGGGCTGGGTTCCGGCGACTGGTGCGGGTACTGGAATCGACAACGCTCCGCGGCCCCAGGCCGGGGCCGGGCCTGCAAGGACTGTGTGAAGCCGTCGGTTCTGAGCATCCTGAACTGGCCCCCTTGCTTGATGGACTGGAGGCGGCAGTATCGGCATTCGTCGATCTGCTTGGTCGACGCCAGGTGGATATCGTCGAGCTTGTCCGTGCCCACGTCTTGATGGCTGAGCATCTTGCTCAAACAGATACGGAAAATGGGCCCCGACATTTATGGTCTGGTGAGGTCGGTGAAGCCTTGGCGTCCTTTGTCGGCGAATTGACGGAAGCAGCGCCGCTTTTGGGACCGATCAGCCCTGCCGTCTATCCGGCCTTGCTTGATAGTCTGATGGCGGGTCGAGCGGTCAGGCCAAAATTTGGGAGGCATCCTCGTGTTTTTATCTGGGGATTGATGGAGGCCCGCCTGCAGCGAGCCGACCTGATGGTGTTGGGAGGATTAAACGAAGGGACCTGGCCGCCAGATGCGCCCTCCAGTCCGTGGATGAGCCGACCGATGATGGCGGCGCTGGGCCTTGCCCTGCCGGAACGGCGCATCGGCCTGACGGCGCATGATTTTGTTCAGGGATTCCTGGCTCCTGAGGTTCTGCTGACCCGGTCTGAACGGATTGACGGGACTCCCGCTGTCGCATCAAGGTGGTTGCTCCGTCTGGACAACTGCCTCGACGGCCTGGGTCATGCGTCAGGATTGCCACGCCGACGCGACCTTCTTGACTGGTTTGAGGCTCTTGACCAACCCGATAACCAAACGCCGACGCCCATTGCCGCCCCGGCACCCAGACCCCCTGTTGAGGCCCGGCCCAACCAACTTTCTGTCACTCGTATTGAGACCTGGATCAGAGATCCCTATGCCATTTATGCCGAACGCATTCTGGGTCTCAAGCCGCTCGATCCGCTGGATGCCGATCCCGGCGCGGCGGAACGAGGGAACCTTGTTCACAAGGCATTGGAAAAATTCATCAACAACCAGCCTTCGGGTGCGCTGGCGGAGGATGCCGAAGAGCAACTTATCGCGATCGGTCGCGAGGTTTTTGGTGACGTCTTGGTCCGTCCCGGCATTCGGGCATTCTGGTGGCCGCGATTTCTGCGTGTTGCTCGCTGGTTTATTGAGTTTGAAAACGCCCGCCGGGTCGATGGAACCCAGCCGCTGATTAGTGAAGCCGACGGGCGCATGGAATTTCCGGCCGGTGGTAAAACGTTCACACTGACGGCCAAAGCGGATCGTATTGATCGCCGACCTGACGGTTCGCTGGCCATTCTGGACTATAAAACCGGTGCACCACCTACCGGCAAACAGGTGGAATCTGGCCTGACGCCACAGCTGACTTTGGAGGCGGCTATGGCCGGGGCGGGAGGATTTGGCGAGGTGATGCCAGCACCGATTGGCGAACTTGCCTATATCAAATTATCGGGGGGCAGAACGCCCGGTGAGTTCAAACGCCTGAAGCTCGATATCGCCGAGGCAACTGACGATGCCATGAGCGGTCTTCGTCGTCTGATTACATCTTTTCAGAACCCAGCGACACCCTACCGCTCCCGTCCGAGGCCGCAGTTCAAGAGCCGGTTCGGCACCTATGATCATCTTGCTCGGGTCCGCGAATGGGCCAGTGCCGATGGGGAGGAGGGTTGATGAGCGACCTCTCTCACTCTCCGACCCCACTCGCAGCCCCTATAGAAGTCGCTGGACAAATCACCGCTGCCGACCCTACGCAATCGGTCTGGGTCGGGGCCAATGCGGGGACCGGCAAGACCCGAGTGTTGATCAACCGTATCCTGCGACTGTTGCTGTCAAACGTGCCGCCATCCAGAATCCTTTGTTTGACGTTCACCAAAGCGGCGGCGGCGGAGATGGCGACGCGGTTGAATGACCGGTTGGGAAGTTGGGCCGTTATAGATGATGCCGCGCTGACAGGCGAACTGCGCGTACTGTTGGGACGGGCCGCCGATGACGGCACGAAGCGCACGGCGCGGCGACTGTTTGCAGAAACCCTTGATACCCCGGGGGGGCTGAAAATTCGGACGATCCATTCGTTCTGCGAGTCTCTCCTGGGTCGGTTCCCCATAGAGGCCCGGATTGCTCCCCACTTCAGCGTTATCGATGAACGCACGGCGATGGAGCTGCGTCATGAGGCTCGCGACCGCTTGATGATGGTGGCGATCCGGGAAGATGTAGATCTCCATCAGGCGTTCGATCACATTGCCGGATTGGTTGATGAAGACAGCTTTGCCAAGATCATCAGTGAACTGGATTCCAATCGCCAGCGACTGGATACTATGCTGGACCGTCACAGTGGTGTTGGTGGCATTATTGATGCCGTCCGGGCCCGTCTCGGCGTTGGCCCGGATGATAACGCGGATGAGCTGATCATCGGTGCGATCGGTCTGGATGAGCCGGGTCTGCGCCGTGCCGCGACAGCCCTGAGCGCGGGCAGTGCGACGGATCAGAAACGCGGGCAGCAGATCTGCCAATGGCTGGAAGCGGATGAGCAGCGCGGATCGATGTTTGCGGGTTATGGGTCGATTTTTTTGCGCCAGGATGGAGAAGCCAAGGCAGAGCGGAGCCTGATCACCAAGGCCGTGCAAAAGGCCGACCCCGGCGCATTAGGTATTTTACAGGATGAACAGGCCCGTCTGATTGAACTTAAAGACCGGCTGAAAACCCTCGCCACGGTTGAGGCTACCAACGCCTTGCTGATGATTGGCGCCCGGCTATCAGACACCTATCGTGATCTTAAGGCGGCGCGCGCCCTGCTGGATTACGATGATCTTATCCTCAGAGTCGTCAACCTGTTGAGTAATGATCTGGTCAAATGGGTGCACTTTAAACTGGACGGCGGCATTGACCATATTCTGGTCGATGAAGCTCAGGACACCAGCCCGGAACAATGGCAGGTAATTTTTGCACTGGCTCAGGACTTCTTTAGTGGGGAAGGCGCCGGCGACGATCAGCGGGCACTGCCCCGAACGGTGTTTGCCGTTGGGGACCAGAAACAGTCCCTCTATAGTTTTCAGGGGGCAGATCCCGCCAAGT